>Ga0179593_1685450_pt1 | contig 19389 bp, 19 predicted proteins | sample CZODoug2_1_08_16_FD_185931 | JGI IMG/M metagenome (GOLD analysis project Ga0179593, IMG submission 185931) | Vadose zone soil fungal communities from Angelo Coast Range Reserve, California, USA - CZODoug2_1_08_16fungal (PacBio error correction) | ecosystem: Environmental > Terrestrial > Soil >...
CCATATTCACTCTCAAAAGGAAAGGTCAACCTCTACTGCTCGGGAAAAAAAGAGAGGAACTATACTGGAAAGGAAGGGAAAAGGAGGAGAAGAGGAACACGACTATAGACTCGGGGGAGCGCCGTGTCATCTGAAACGAAAGACGCTTTCGCTCTCGCGTAAGGGAGGGAGGAAGGAAGACCATACGACACAACCTTCGAAAGGAAAAAGAGCCGTAGGTCATCCTCGTGTCTCCATCGTTCCACTCAACGGATGGGGGGGAAAAGGGAACTGTCAGCATCTGGGCCAGAGGGGGCATATTACTCCGAGAAAAAAAAGAATGATGCACTTTCCTATGCGCGAAAAAGGATATGACTCTCCCAAAAGGCTTTGGACTAGAAGGAAGAACGATCTCGAGACAACGGCTCCTGAAGATCTTTCTGCACCAGTGGGGGAGGAGGGAAGGAAGGGAGGAGTTCCGCTAAAAAAGAAGGGCAACTGAGGGGTTTACTCGCGAAAAAAGAAGGCCTGGGCCAGCTGCAAGACCAGAGAAAAGACTCGAGAAATGAGTCACATAGGGTGATCAGCAGGACCTATAGGGTCTTCGCCCGTAGAAGGAAGCCTTCTCGGGAAAGAGAAAAACTGTTGACTCCACCGGAAGGGGAAGGCTGCATGTTTTGATCGGGAAAGCATCAGGCCGATCGTAGTGATAGGGGGGGACGGCTACTTTACTTCGGCTGGGGGAAGGAAAATCGGAAAGCGCCTCATCGGGTGGGCTCGCCAAACACAGAGAGCTGCCCTTTCTCGCAGGAAAGGAAAGGAAGATCACTCTCTCCCATCTACCTTTTCTCCTATGAAGAAAAAAAGGAAAGCGGCAGGCAAGTTTTAACTCAAGGGTCGCGCGCTGCCCCTCGAAATGGGGAAGAGGGGGGGAGGGGGGTTGAGCTAAGAAAAATTTGCCGGGAGAAGTGGACGGGCCATCCTCCTTCAAAAAAGTATCGCCATCAGAAAATATGTCCGATCTTGCAAAGAAGAAAGGAACAGCATTATAACATCCAGGGGGAAAAAGAAGAGTGGAGGTGTTTGGATGTTGTGTCTAGCCGCTCGTGGGGGCCCCCTGCGCCAAAAAGTAGATTACGAAAAGAGGTACTGAGGGGGGGGTGCTGCCCAGGAAGAAATCATTCTTAGAGAAAAGCAGAAAGAGTCCTCCTCCTTAGAAAAAGGGAAAGAGTGGGATAACTTGCGTCAAGGCAGGACACACTCTGAAGAAAGAGGATACTTGAAGGGAGAAAATACTTTTAGAGAACGCATCTCATTCATAGGAGGGGGAAATCTAACCAAGGAAAAAATCGTCCATGTCAAGAGAGGAGGGGGTCAGAAAAATAGGGGAAAGATGAATTTGGGAAAGGACCGACAATTTGCTTTAACTAGAGGTATAGAGGTTACTCACAAATAAAAGGGTCGAGCGGAATAGGGAGAAGAAGCTCACTACAGGGTTCGAAAATCGGGGGGGGAAATGCGTCTCTGTTTTCTTGGCGAAAGAAGCGGAAGGACAGGGCTGCAAAGAAAAGAGAAGAATGGTGTTTAAGATCCCTGCTAAGGAGAAAAGAAGTGAAAGAGGTAAACAATTCGAAACAGGCCAATCGAAGCGTCACGCAAGGTAAGGAAAGAAAAAGATGGGCGCCCATCTTCGTCAAGAAAGGAGAGGAAGGACCCATATCGCTCAGAAAAGAGAAAGCCAATCCCCCCAGGCGCAGCCACCTACCTACATGAAAATGAGTGAATGACAACGGCTCCGCATCACGAAGAATGGAGAGAAAACTTGCTCCCTCGAAAAAGAGCCTGAGCTAGCCCAAATTCACCCTCATGATAGGGGGGGGAAGCGCAATATCTGCGAGAGAGTGGAAAAAAAGAGTTCTTTCGGAAGAGGACGGATACCTGTCCAGCCTTCTCCGATTGGAGAAAACAACTATCTAAGAGGGAAGAAACCTCTGGTTGCGGTTCTTAAAAGAAGAAAGAGAGAAAAAAAGCGGAAAACGATCCCCTTGACAAGACTGCTTTTGGGGGGGGGGGAAAAGAGGAAGCTACTCCTCGAAAAAAAAAAAGGATGACGTACGCAAAAGCCAGAGAAAAAAAAGGGGAAGGGGGAACGCCTTTGCCAGCAAGAGGGTTCCGGAGATGACTTTCCAAAGGGAAAGGGGGTAGAAGAAAAGTAACGCTACAGGAGGGAGGTGTGGAATTGGATCTCTCAACAACAAAGGAGAAAGAGATAGATCACAGAAGTAGCGTTACATTTCTTAACTCGAAAAAGATAGGGAAAAGGGAAAACGGTCAGCTCCTGCAAAAAGAGGGAAAGAGTGCAAAAGAAAACGGTCCCTTTTGTCAGAAGGGGGGGAGTAATATAAGGTAGAGGAGGATCTCAAGCCATATCGAAAAAGAAAAGGGGGGTCCCCAGGTGATCCTTTCCGAGGGGGACGGGAAGTAGGGAGCGATCAGTTTCCTAAAAGGGGGAATCAGGTCCTGCCTTCCGACTTTTTCGATGAGACGTATGATCCTCGTCATTGAGGAAAGGCAGCTCTCATAAAAAGAGGGGGATCTCGTCCTCGGAAGGGATTGTTACTTTGGTATGGGGAAGGGGAGGCAGGAGCGGAGAGGGAGAAGGAGAGGGTTTCGCATTAGTCGTTCTGGGAGGAAAGGGAAGTCTTGTCAGGGGGGAGCCGCCCGCCGTGGGTATTTTGAGAGGGAGAGAAAAAAGCCGTCGGCGCACCTTTGTCAAAAAAGCTGACTCCTAGTGAGAAAAACGTGGGGAGAGATTGGCGAAAAAGCTGCGATTGGATTTTGAGCAGCCGTTTTGACCGAGGTAAGCATCTATTGAGAGAGGAAAATGAAAAAAGGGGGTCGTAACGGAGAACTGGCGGCAGATTCTTCGAAAAAAGAAAATGACGCCATCCGCGAGGAGGGAAAGAAAAAATAAAAAAAAAAAAAAGGGATGTGCTCATTTTCAAAAAGAAAAATTTGCCGCCTCGACCAGGAAGGGGGGGGGGGTGCGTCAACCTTCGAAGGGAAGGCGCGGAACAAAAAGGTAAGAAACTCAAGAGTCCGTGGCCCGGGGGGAAAAGTCCTTAAACTCGGAAGGGGGGCCGCTTGGATGGGGGGAGGGGTCTCTTGAGAGGGGGCGACCGTGGACACCCCCGCTTCCCATTATTGGACAGGGGGAGGGCGTATACGGAGGATTGTCGAAAGGGAAAAAGCAGTATCGGATTGTCGGCGCGTCCTCCAAAAGGGGAAAGAAGGTCATTCGGGAGGAGGCTCTACTCTGAGGAGGATGCAGAGCAAATACACAAATACCGTACGAGAGATCTCTGCGTAAACTTTCGCGGGTGGGGGAGACCCTCAGGGATGGAAAAAAAATCCAACACTCCCCCCAAAGAGAGAAAAAAAAAGGGATGTTAGAAGAAAGGAGTGAGGGCAAGCTCGGCAATTGGAAAAAAGGTTCTCGGGGAAAAGATGCCCTCCAACGGGTGCAAAGCGCGCCACAGACACACAACAATCGGGGGCAGCGCTCTGAAAAGAAGGGGGGGGGACAACCATTAACAGGGGGGGGAAAAGGGGGGGGGGGGGGGGGGAGAGAGGGAGCAATAATCGGCTAGGGAGTTTTCTCTAGCGGGGGGTCATCGTCAGAAAAGGCTATACCTTCATCTCTAGGGTTAGGGGAGATGCTAAAGAGGATTAGGATCTTGACGAAGGGAAAAAATCCAGCGCATTCACTTCTCGTCCTAAAAAGGAAAAAGAAAAGAGGGAATGCATGCGTCGCCGTCCACCTTTCTATAAGGAAAAGGAGGAGGGGCGCCCTCTCAAGAAGAGACGAATTGAAACCTCGCCGAGATCCACCACCTCGGAGGAAGAGGCTCTCACGTCGAAGGACGCTGGGGGAGGAAAGGAGGCGAGAGCATCGTTCGCGAGTAAAAGGGTAAACTACACAGAAAGCTTCTCAGCACGAGGAACCCAGGCCAGAACGCTATGGGTGAAGGGAATTGGTCTACTACCGGGGGAAAGGAGGGGAAAAACGATACAATTCTTCGTGCAGAAGGAAGGAGGAGCGCTGATCCCTAGAGAGGGAGTCAATAACTGACCTCCGTGTCTCGGGGGCAGAGAAGAGGAAGGAAAAAGAGTGCGTGTCTCTCGCAAGGGAGGAAAAAAGCAGTACGGCCGACTGTCGCCTTAATCTACGAAGTGTGGGGGAAGGGAGGTAAATCACTTGAAAGACTTACAGAAAAAGACGTATGGCGTTTCTTCTGACGGCGACGAAAAAAAGTCGGGATCATCTCGGCTTCCGTCTTCGGGTAAGAAGTGAGGGAGGACAGAGTCATCCTGTATCGGGAAGAGAGGAAGTCAGATGTTTAAACCGTGGATGTTTGAGAAGAGCACGCAACAAAAACACCTTCGTAGGAGGGGAAAGGGAAGGAGAAGAAAGGGAGATCACCCACACTCTTATTTAACAAAAGAGATAGGAAAAAGAAAGCGAAGCACGAGCTGGACGCTGTTCGCATTCAAAAAAATTGTACCGACCGGTTCTCTTCGAGACAGTCCAAAAAACTACGACTTTCTCTCTCGGCGGAAGGTAAAGAAGGGAACCTACGACACAAACCCTTGGAGATGAAAAAAGGGGGGGGGAGGGATAGGGAGCGAATCCCTGTAGCGCCACGACAACGGATTGACCCTTTCCGCTCGTCAGAGAACCCCCTTCGTTCAGGGAGAGAAGGAAGAAGGGGGACCTGCGCCCGGGAGAGAGATAGGGAACAGAGCCACTCAAAGTGAAGAGTGCGCCATCCTTAAAGGAGGAGAAAAAACGTCGCCGCCACTTCAACAATAGGGGGACGAATGGTGCTGAATTACCGGAAAGTGAGGAGGGGGAAAAAGATGAGGATGATGTTCAATCCAGGGTTCCCAAAGACGACAGGGGCCGCTTCCTCCAGGCCTGAGGTTCTCGCCGGGCGTAAAGAGGGTTTCTCCTAAACTGTGGGGACGACAATGCGCCTGCCTTTCCGCCTGAAGGGGAAGGAAGAAGGGAAAAGGTCACATTCGCCTCGAGTTCAGGATGCAAGGGGGGAATAGGGAAAGGCAAGCAGGCCGAGCGTGCTTTATCGGGGTGAGGGGGAAGGAGGGGAGGGGGGATTAGGGAAAAAGAAAGTCTAGTATTCAGGGGAACAAGGAGACCGAACATATCTCTCCCGGTATAGGGGAAGGAAAAAAGAGGAATCCGCTCAGCTCCATAGTACGGAGGACGAATACCCTTCGCCGTCGAGGGAAGGGTGGGAGGAGATTCTCGGAAAAGGAAAAAGGAGAAACATTCTTCTGGTTGTCTTCTTTTGCGCGAAGCAAAGGGAAGGAAAAGGAAGTTTGCGGGCATCGCAGGAAGGAAAACGTATCGCCCATATTTCCCGAGCGGTGAATAAAGCCAGGATAAACATCCAGGGGGTTTAGCTTCCTTGGGATTTGTTTTGGTGGAAGAAGGAAGGAAAAAGCGAAAGCTTCTATTCCGCCGAAGAAGAGGGGGAGGGTAGGGGGGTGGCTTTAAACAATTATCATTCCCTCCTTCGATAGGCGCCGAAGGGACCTGCCTCAGAAGGATCTCGAAAGAAGGGAGGGAGCTCTCTACAAAAATAAAAACCCTTCTACTCTATAAGAATTGGACTCGGGGGGCCATCTCATATTCTCCGGGCAGGGAAGAAAAAAAGCAAGCCAAGCTCAATGGAAGGTGACGGCAAATCTTTCCACGAAATAGGGGAGATTCTACAATTTAGGGAAAACGCTGCTTCGTACTATTGTGAAAAAAAGGAGAAGAAGGGTCCCGAGGCCGCAATTCCGGGGGGGAAGCGCACGAGCCATTTTGGTCGAAAGAGAGAGCAGATGCGGCATCGGGTGGCGTGGGGAAGGGAAAAGGACATCTGTCAGGCTGCAGGGGCGGACCAGTCGCTCTAAAAAGTTGGTTTAAGACCTCCTCGTAGCAAAAGAAAAAGAGGTGACGACCTTAAACCGCGGTCACAAAAGGGGGAGGGAGCCAACCATTTCCCATCTGCAAGAGGGGGAAGGAAAAGAGAGATACCCGGAGGAAACATCTGCTTCCTCTAATCGCCGAGGGGACGCCGCCTCTTGAGAGAAAAAAATACCCACTCTGAAGGTGAATCCAGGGGAAAAGGAACATGAATCCTTTACAACTGCTAAGAAAGAAGGAAGAAGAAGGCGCCCCTCTACACGAGACGGAGTCGAGACCAAAAGCCCAAAGTCCCCACAATCATGAGAAGGAAAGAAGGACGAAGAGGGAGCTGCGGTCGAAGGCGAAAAAAATCAAGGCCGCTGCCTCTCAAGGATAAGGGAGAAACGAATAGAATAGCATACTCTTTGAACGAGGGGGGGGGAAAACGAGGCGCGCTCCTCCAACGACAAAGAAAAAGCCACTGAAAAACGAGTTGAGGGTTCGAGAGGAAAGACCGCCGCTCCCGAGATCAAGCGGAGTACGGCAAGCCCTATACACGGGAAAGGTTGGACCAAGCAAGAGCACGCTTGTTTTCCTGCGAGGGGAAGGAAGGGGACGAAGAGCAAGCGTTCAGAAAAAAGAGGCGTTTTTCCGTGTAGGAGAGAGAAGAAAAACAAGGGGAGATTCCCCGAGGAGAGAAGAAAAAAAAAAAAACGGGCGAGTTACATTTCGGGAAAGAGGCAAAGAAAGAGAGGGGGATGAAAAACCTGTAAAAAAGAAAGTGGATTTCTCATGCGGTGAAAACGGGACAGGAAAGATGGTGCCGTACGTCATCCTCTATAGAGGGAGAGAGAAGAAAGAAATATCGAAACCTCCGAGCGGGTAAAAGGGGAGATAGGGGGGAGTTGGGTGAAGTCTCAAAAAGGCAACCAGCGGGACTCTTCAGCTTCTTTCGATGAGTTTGAGCCCCTGATTCTCCTCTCCTTTATGTGAGAGTGGGAAAAAGAAACCAGCCCGATTGAAATGGCACCCGCTCAGAAGAAATCTTAAGAAGAGGGGAGGTGCCTTGGTTGGTTCCGAGACGCCTGTCGAGGGTACAGGAAAGGGAAGACGTATTTCTCATTAGCTTGCGGGGAGGAGAGGTGACGTATGGGAAGGTCTTCGGGAAAAGGGGGGATTGGCGTCTTTCTCAGGTCGTAGCCGGGAAAAGGAGGAAAAACGTTTCATATCTCTCGGAGCTGGGAAAGATGGGGGCCCCAGAAGGGGGAAGTACCCAGGAATTCCTCTTTTCAGGGAAAAAGGGGGTGACCGCGGTCTCTTCTCTATGGCGGAGAAAGAAGAAAAAAAGTCGCATCTTCGATGGAGACAAAAAGAGCTTCTAAAAAAAAAAAAAGGAAAAGAAGAACGCGGTAAAAAAAAAAGGCCTTCGTCCCGCGGCGAGGGGGAAGGAAAAAAAGGATGATGTTTTCGTTCAAAAAGAGAAGCCGCTCTTTCCAAAAAGGGGGGAAAAGCGAAGCACGAGGTCGGGGGGCCTACTTCGCTCTCGCGGACAGAGTTTCCATTTCCTTGAGGGGGAAAAGAGGCAGACTATGCTTCGGACAAAAGTCACCAGTATTTTCGGAGGGAAAAGGGCTGGGGGAGGCGTCTTGGGGCAGGGAGAAGACACCAGCCTGTCGAGCGGCAACCTGATTCTTCCGGTCAAGGAAGGGAAGAGACGAAGGCGTACTTCGAGAAAGAAACGCACTACCTCTTCCTCGCAATCGCCGTCCTCGAACTGTTCTCTTGAGGAGGGGGAAAAGCGGACTTCATAAAAACAAAACAAGACACATCACCAATGGATGTTATCCTTCTTTCATCTCGCGAAAAGACGGAACATATGGGGGAGCGTGAATTACGGCTTGAAAGAGGGAAGTTGCCGCACTTCAATTCTCTTCGGCGAAAAAGGGGGAAAGAAAGAAGGTCGGGGAGAGAATGGCTCGAAAAAAAGGAACCTGAAGAGCTTCTCATTTTATCTTCGGAGAGGGCGCGATCTTTATAAAGAGGGAAGCCCGGCGTATACTGTCATCTCGATGGGAGATCGCGGCCTGATCGGGAGATGACGAAGTCTTTACTCCAAGGCCATGGAAAACGTCGCCGGTTCCTAACTATAAAAGAAAACCTGGAATGAGGTCTAAGATCAAAAGAGAGGAAAAGTGGGGACCGTCAAAGTGGTGGGATCTCGCCGAAAGGCAGAACTTGAATGAGAAGGGGGGGAAGAAATCTCTTGCAGAGAAAATCGAATTGACTACCTAGGGGGAAAGAGAGCAGGGCTCCTGGTCGGATAATTGCCCAGAAGGGAGCGAGTAACCCTATTTATGAACCTCAGAAGAAGAGGAAAAGAGCACGTGCATGTACTAAGACAAAAGAAATTGGTGAGTGGCTACTGTTGGGGAGAACGGGGAAAATGCTTGCCTCGAAAAGAGGAAAATAGCATCTCGCCATCGGAAACGGGAAGGGGAGTTTACCAGTCTTCTAGAAACTGAAAAAGGGGAGGTGCGGAATCTCGACATGTTCATCCGTGGGCAAGGGAAAGAGTGCCGCGCGAGACCTGGGTCAAAAGAGAGGGGGGGGGGGGGTGTCGTATTTCGGTACAAGAAGGGGATAGTGAACATGTCACGCCTATATCTAAGTAAAGTAGGGGAGGGTGGAAGGAGATAATCTCCCCGGTCTTTATCAGCTAGGAGGCAGTAGAGGGGGGGAGAAAAGCGACGGGAAGGGAAGAGTAGTGAGACTCGGATCTTTCCAGGGAAGAGGGGTTGAAATAAGATTTCTTTTTTATATGGGCGAAAAGAACCAAACAACGTGACTAATGTAAAATGAAGAAGAGAAGAGAAGAAAGACAAATTAAGGTCAACCTCGACTGCCAGAGAAATGAAAGAGAAGAGGGAAGGGCAAGATGATACACGCAGACCACGCCTAGAAAAGGAATTCGAGCAGTCAGCCTAAACGCACAGAAAATGGTAAAAAGAAAAAAAAAGATAGAAACGTAATGTCATATATCCATTCTTACTACCTAGAGAAAAAGAGTCATGCCTACCAAAGGTCGCGCGCGCCATCTCCCTCGTGACGAAAAAGGAAGGAAGTGAACCGTTTCTTCTGAAGCCAGGGAACAAATCGAATGACTCCAACTCAATTTTACGGAGCCAAGGAGGGAGAAAGAGAGATGGACCGCAAGGGGGGAGAGAGGCGGCAATCCTTCCCCGGAGGAAAAGAAACCGGACTCCACTTCAACCCATCTCGTTCGGAAGGGGGGATGCACGTGGAAAGAAGGTGAAGGGAGGGGGGAAAAGGGCATCCCGGCTTTAGCTCTCAAGGTCCCCGCTTTTCGCCTCTTCAGACAGCGACGGGGTTTCGAGAAAGAGAGAAAAAAAGGGGGTGCTCCTACCGGGATTCGCCCTTCGGCGAATGACTTTCAGCCAGGAAGGAGGAGCCACGTTGAAAGGGAGAAAGAGAAAAAAAGGGGAGGAAGGGGGGGGGGGGGGGAGAACTGGACCGTCATGAAAGTGTGCGGCGACGTGACTTCGCTTGGAACGGAAGGGACAGCCGGAAAAAGGAGAAAGAGATGGGTAGAGCTCCTATACGAAAAAAGAAGAAAGGGAAAGAGAGGAATTGAGGAAGATGATCACGATCGAACCACTAAGATAAACCTGCGCCGCGACTTCTTTCAGGGTTGAAAAGTACGGATTTCCTAGAGCCAGAAAAGAGAACGTATTCTGTGTTGTCTCGGTGGACGCGAAGAAAGGGGGAAAGGAAGGGCGGGCATCGCAGGGGAATTAAATCTAAGAATGAAGAGATGACCACGACGCGCTCCACGCATGATAAAAACATTGGGGAAGAAAAGGTGGTGTGCTGTTGATTTTGTGGGTGGGGGGAAAGAAGTCCGAGAATCAATGCGAAAGGAAAAAGGGAGAAGAAGCGTTATTTAAACGGACAAGTCATCATGGCGTAGAGGAGGAAGAAGCATGACCGTTCCTCATCCTTCTTCCGCAGGAAAAGAGTGGTCCACAAGGAGGGAGGGAAAAAGCTCCTCCCATACCGCTTACGCCCATGAGGGCTCGGGTTGTGGAAGAAGCGATTTGACTAGGAAAAAGCAGCCAAATCCCATCGTCCAGGGCAGGGGAGCGAATCTTCAAATCGGGGACAACGAGGAGTCCGAGGGAGGGGGAGTGTACGCGAGAAGAAAACATCATCCTTTTCGGGCGGGCAATCGCCGCTTTACGGAAAACAGAGCCAATGTTTGGGGCGAAATGAGGAGGAGCGGATAAGTTCTGTTGGTCGAACCTAGAGCCAAGGTCTCCACGAAGGAGGGATTTTGTTGAAAGAAAGGAGGAGAAGCCATAGATATGGCCGGGGGAAACTGCGGCGTCTCCAACCAGTTGCAAGCGAGCGAAATGAGATCGAGCCACCCGGATGGGGGAGAAAAGAGTCTCAAAGGAAGAAAGGTGCCCTCTCGGCGCGACTGAGAGAACAATCCACACTAGGGAGAAGAACCGCCGCCATTAACATGAAGAAGAAACGCTCCGCAAATAAGGAGAAAGACTCCCTTCGCCCGCGAGCGAAGGGGAAAGTCGATTCAATCCCAAAAAAAAAAACGAAATCTGCAGCGTCGTCGAAAAGATAGGCAAGGGACATGGCAAAGTTTCTTTTCTGCTGAGAGCAAAGGAGAACAAATTCCTCTTCGTATAAGGTTACTAAAAAAGAATAAAGAGGGCATGAAGCTGTCCACGAGAGGTTAGGAAACGAGCCAGAGAAAAGAAACGACAAAAGGAAAGAAAAATAAATCCCCTTTTACGCATAGCAGGGCGGTTCGAGGGGGGGATGGAGGAGCAGCTCCACGAAAAACCGATCACACTCTATCAGCGGATGAAAGGAAGGGGCAAAAAAAAGGAACCTACACAAGAAAAAGACTCAAGCTGTTGCCTTCTCTTGAAACCGCCGGACGAGGGTGACGATATTTTCCTGCCGTTCACGAATGGAAAAGCGCAGGTAGTCTTGTGTAAGGTGGAGCAATAACGACAAGGATGGAAAATATCGAGAGAAGAAAAACTCTCCTTTAGAGTTATTTCCAAGGAAAAGATAGGACCCTCTCTTATCACAAAAAGGAGGGAAAAAGCAAACTTGCGCACTTCGAAACTGGAAAAGAAAGGTTGAATTCCTTCATCCCGCGAGAGGTGGAAAATGATGAGATCACTCAATATAGGAAAAAGGGAAGGGAAGATCGTTCGCGTCTTGAGTTTGGGGAGAGAGGGAACTACCAAACCATCGGAGGAGGGGAGGAAATTCTGTTTTAGTAAAATGGAAGGGGTAGAACGCTTCCTTTCTGTTAGAGGGGAAGCAAAACAAGACAGACTTCAATGCACGAAGGAGAGGGAGAAGAGGAAGGAAATGATTTTGGGGAATGAAAGCAAAAAAGGGTGAAGGGGGCGCCTTCTCTTCTTTTGGAATTGGAAGGTGCTGGCGTAGCCACAGGGAAGATTACTGTTCCTGTCGCGGTGTAGGGGAGAAAGAGGGGGGGGAGGGGCGTCTTTCTACAGTCGCGCCTATAGGGGCGCACAGAAAGCCCGGACTGAAAGGGGCTCTTCGAAGCACGTGCACTCTTCGATTGGGGGCTGGGGGCAGAATCCGCCGTTGGGGGGAAGCGGGGCAATAACTCTGGAAAGGGAGGATTAAAAAATTCTCAGCGGCGGGAGCCCTGGGTCATATTGCGTTGAGAAAAGAAAACTAGGACGCCATCACAGCTCGTCGATTTAAGAAGGCTCGTGAGATGTTGAGGGAAAGGGACTAGACCCGATGATTTTGGTACGGAAAGGCCGCCGCTCTTTCCAACTCAATTGGGAAGACTCAAGAGGTCGAAAAGGTGGCCGGACTAAGGGAGCTGCTGGCCTCTTGTCTTGCGACTGGTAATTGGCGCGAGACTTCTCCTATGAGAGGAAAACCGGAAAGTCATTTTTCCAGAGGGGAAAAGGCTGGGCGCACTTTGGGAGCGCCGTCGCCCACGAGCTGGGAGCGCCTCATTCTTAGGCGGTCAGAGCGTCGACCGCATTCTGCCGTGCTCAAGGAGAACCGACCCTTACTAAAAAGGTCATCGACTCTGTTAGAAAGGGGGAAGTTCGAGACCTGAGAGACGGAGACAACCCAAATCCACAGCCCCAACTATTAGAAAGAAAAAGGGAGAGGATTGAGGCGCTTTCAATCCGATTTGGGGAGTCTATAAAAGCACCTTCTTTTGGGGAAAAGGAAAGGAGATCTCTCCACCTAATCAGAAAGAAAGAAAAAAAAAAAAAGAGTTTCTCGAGAGGGAGAGGGAATGAAAAGGAAGCGCGCGCAGGGTATCTAGAGGGGGAGAGAGCAGTGAGACATCTCCCCCACGACAAGGACGGCGAAAGGAATCATATGTTTTCTTTCTCGTCGCTGCGCAAGAAGGAAGGCGTACGAAGAGGGAAACAAAGGAGTCAAGCGCAGGGTAAAGACTACTCTGCCTGAAATGCAGTAGAGAACCTTTCATCCTTACTCGGAGGCAGAGGTGAAACAAACGTTGGGAGCTCTCTCCAGAGAGGGAGAAAAGGGGGAGGAACCTCTATTGGCAAACCTCGATTTACGACCTCGGGGAGACAAAAGGGCTCTGGAGGGGAAAGGGAAAAGGACGAGAGACATCGTTGCGAGAGGAAAAAGGAAAGGAACCTCAACCGCACTCTAGAAAAGCCTCCCCAGGTCAGAAAAGAAAAAAGGGGGAAAGGGGGGTGAAGTGTCTACTTTTGGGCGAAAGACGGGAATGCTTTCGCCGAGAGAGAAGGAGGGGCGTCATGAGGCCTAAAAAAGGATTTTCAGCTTCTTCATAAAGAGGGGAAGGAGTGCGGAAAGCGACATTTTTCAATCCGTTGCGTGGAAAAAAAAAAAAAGGGAGAGCGCGCTATACCGTAGGGAGGAAGGGTAGAAGGAAGTTTGGGTGTCTAGGGGTCCTCTCCGAGAGGACTCCGCCGGAGCGACATTCTTAGGTCAGTTAGACTAAAAGGAGAGAAAAAAGTCAGGATAAGACATCTTCTTCCGTCGGCAGGGGAGAAAGTCTAAGAGTCAATGCAGCGTGATCGAGGTATCTTCTCGAAGGAGAGTTTGAAAATAAAAAGAGGGGGTCTTGGTTAGGGGGGAAAAAACAACACCTGAATTATTCCTTAAAAGATAGGATACATCGTCAATCGAAAAAAAGGTATTTCAAATCGCCTTCTCTCCGCAGATATAGGAGAAGGGAAAACGGGGGTTACTGAGACTTATACCAACGCCGAAGGAAGCAAAACAGGGGGGAGTCGCGCCTTCCTAGGGAAGGGGATATACGGAGAAGGTCAGAGAATGTATCACAAGGGGAGGGAAGAAAAAAACTTCTTCGATTAGGAAGAAAGAAGCATCATCTCCGAAGAGAAAGAGAAAAGAAAAAGAAAGGGTACCCTTTCGAGGGGAGACCCAGTCGTTCAGTTCTATTACTCCGCGAAAATCAAGGGGGGAAAAGAGAAACTTTTCCTCTATGGTCGAGGAGAGACGAACAGCCGGCAGGGGGAAAAGGGAAAAAGTAAAGGGAGCAAAAAGGGAAAAGGGCGTTCTGAGACCTTTTGCTGAGGAAGGAAAGAAAGTTTCCGCTTCTCTGAGGTTAAGAATCTAGGGAAAGGAGACGATGCTCACGAAGAAAAGAAACAAGCGCCTTTCTATCGATCCCGGGGCGTCCAGCGATTTTTGCTGCCGGGACCGAGAGGGGGAAGGCGCCTGCCGTTCTCCTTCTCGGAAGAGCGGGAGAAGAAAGGTCACCTTCAGCCTCGAGTTAAGGCTGAAGTGGTGGGGAAGGAAACGGGACAGCTGTCTTGCTCTTTTCGCCGGCGAAGGGAGGAAAGAGGGTCCCGACTTAGTTCCCAGCGCCAGCAGCGAAGGAGAAAGACGAAATAAGAATCTGCACGATAAAGGACGCGGAAAAGGATGCACAGGAAAGAAGAGCGCCCGAGCCTCTCTTCAAGTTCATGGTTGGCTCTCGGAGAAAGGAGCAGCGATGCCCCTCTAACTTCTCTTGGGGGGGGAGGAGAGAAGGCGATGCAGGTGGCACAAGGGAAAAAAAAGAGCCGTCCTTACGAGAAAAGTAGAAAAGGGAAGATCTTTCCGACGAGCTACCAGCAGAAAATCCAGTGTTTCTTCTCCTATTGTTGCGGGGGGGGAGCAGACGTGGTGAGAGAAGCCCTGCTAAAGCGAGAGGACGCAAAAAGAGGACTGGTAGGTTTTATTGCGGCAGGGAAAGGACAGGGGAGCTCCTCCTCAGGAAGGCACCGCGACAGCGCTTTTTTCGAAGGAGACGGCAGGAATAAACGCTCCGCCCAAGAAGGGCCTAAAAATCCGAGAGGCGGGGGTGGGTCCTCAGCTCATATCGCAGAGCGACCAGCCTCAATACCAAGAGGAAGGGTGGTGCATTCTATAGCGGGGTCGCAAAAAGTGGGTCCAGGGGAGTCTATGCGAAAGGACATTGGAAGATTCGCGGAGGAAAGAAAAGGGGGAGCACCACATGGGGCCGAGGCGGCACGGCACTCTGTAAAGAAAGGAAAGGTTGGGGACTCCAACGCGCTAGGAGTAATATTTTTTCGTGTTAGAAAGCTATGAAGGATGACATCGAACCGGATGGGTTGGGGAATCCAAAGAAGGAAGAAAATAAGGATCCTATTACCAGAGGGAAAGGGGGGGGGGAGAACAAACCATGAATAGAAGCTGCAAGCCTTAAAGTGAGAAAAAAGGGAAGAGGGGGAAGGTCATCTAGAGCCCTATGGCGCTAAATGAAAAGAAGAAAAAAGCAAAAAAGCTGCTCATCAACGAGAGAGTAATCCTACAACGGATAAGAGGGAGGAAGACGCGACCGGGCAACAAAAGAGCCCGTCTTCTGATGAAAAAGAAAAAGAAATGTCTTCAGCGGCGCAAGGGCGATCGTCCATTCAGCGGGGCGGGAGGGGGAGCTTACCTGTACACAAGGAGATCCGTCGCCGGGATGGAGAGTCTAAAAAGAGCATACGCTGAAAAGGGGGGAGGTATTAAACTACTCTAGGAAGGACACCGCGAAATAGAACCCTTTGGAGTGAGATATTGGCTTTTATATCAGATACCCTAAGGGCCAGCGAGAGGAAAAACGTCGTCAAAATCCCTAGAAAACGGGCAGGTTGGGGGCGCAAGCTCAACGCGGTTCAGGATCTTACCCTGGAAGGAAAAGGGCCGCGTTTCAGAAATGTAAAGGGAGGGGCGGTGTCACGGGTATTCAATCTCGCATCAACAAAGAGGAGGATGATGTCCCAGAGAGAGAGAAGAACGACAACCTCTGGATCGTACCCTTTGGAGAGGCCCCCGCGAGGTATCACCGCGGTCAGAAAAAACAAGCGTTTTACGTGAGGGCGAGGGTACAAACGTGCCGTGGAGAAGGGGTGGCAGTACGGCCTAGGAGGAGCGGCGTAGCTTCTCTCAGACAATATCGAAGGCCCTCTCTGTTGTAAAAGGGATAGCGCGGGGAGTTTTGAGGCGAGAGAAAGGAAAAGGAAAAAGGGGCCAGGGGTCATAAGAGGGGGAGCAATCGTCTCCTTCTGCGCCCGCGGCCGGGGAGGAGACGGAAGAACCATCCCGCTTGACAAAGGCCGAGAAGATTGAGCCCGCTACCTATCATTATTGTGAAGGTGGGAGACTGAGCCGGCGAAAGAGGGGAGGGCAAGTCTCTTCTTAGAAGGGGGAGGGAGGGGAGGAGGCGTTTCAAGAGGAAAGGGGGGGCGTCGTTGCAAAAGGATGGGGAGGAGGTTCTCAGTCGGACGGGGGAGACAGTTCTAGAGAGAAGGGCAGAGGGGGCGCCACAGGGGCATAGCGGGCTAAGAGCCGCCGCCGTTTTGGGAGGGGAATCTCAGCGAGGGGGAGCGGAGGGCTGAAAAAAGGAAGAGAATGGCATAACAGGGCTGGGAAGAAAAAACCGTGAAGCCATCCTCGCGCGAAAATTTCGGAAAAGAGGCGATGAGGTCCAGAGGGACCGCCTCTACCCTGATGATGGGGAGGGAAGACCGCCAGTAGACTTTGTAGGTGTCGCATCATACGAAAGGCTTGGGGGGCCCCGATGAATGGTGCTCGAGCGGGGGGAACTTGGGCAGGGATGGTCTCTGCGACTATCGGGAGAGCTTCGGCACCACCGCAAAAGGTTTCGATCGTTCTTAGCAAGGGAGGGACCGTTGTTCCTGGAAAAGTAGGGACAAAAGCGCTGGAGAGGGGGCCTCATGATAGGCAGGGAAGGAGGAGCTCTACGCCTGATGCAAGGGGCGCAAGGTACGAGAAGAAGAGCGGCTTCATCTCCGCTTGCCGAAGGGAAGAGGGGGGGGGAGACAGAGATCTTTACATACCAAACCCAAAAATCAAAAAAAAAAAAAAGAGACGAAACTGTATGTGATCCGGAGGGAGAAAGCTCGGGAACTGTCGAGAAAGGGGAAGGCTAGAACGCACTTCCTTTTGACGAAGGAAAGAGAAGAAAAAAGAAGCCAACCCCAAGAAGTTCGAGGGGGAGAAAGGACACTCGAAGCTCTCACCATGAAAAAATGAAGAGAAGAGGGGAGAATCGGGGAGATGGTTAGGTCTGCAAAAAGGAAGGAAAAGCAAGGAGGAGGACTCCTGGCGATCTATGGTAGAAGAGATAATACGAGGATGTTCTCTGAACGAAGGCGGAACGTCCGCGCAGTCACTTCGCCGTAGACACAAAGAGAAAGAAAAGGAATGCGGGAACCAAATCAACCTTAGAAAAAGGGTTGGGGGTGGTTTTGACCGGAAAGGAGAGACTCTCCCGATCTGGTGCGGAAAGACCCCCCAACCCACCCCCCCCCCCCCAACACCACCCACCCCCCAAAAAAAAAAAAAAAAAAAAAAAAAACACCAACACCAAAAAAAAATCTGTCTCTATCAAAACAGAGGGGGATAACAGGGGATAGAATTCTGGCAAAGAGATGGGGGATTAAAGTAGGTCTCCGGCCGGAGAGATTAATATGTAAACCTTCTAGTGATTAACTCGAATCTTAACTCGTGCTCACGTTTTGAAGGGAAGGGAAAAAAAAAAGAAAAGGAGATTTTTGGGATTGGACGAAGGGGGGGGGAGAAAATCTCGTTGAAGGGGCTTGCAGCAAAAAAAAAGGGGAACGGCGTGCGCTTCCCTATGACAAGGCAGAGAAAGAAAAAAGGGGGAGTCAGGAGAAGGGTTCGAAGGAAGACGAAGGGGGCTCTTGCTGAAGAGAGGAAGATAGGTAGGGTTCTAATCGCAAGAAAAAAGGGAGAATAAAAGAGCGAGGAACCTTCGGAGAAAGGGGGGAAGAAAAAAAAAAGGTTGTTGCAGTAGTAAAGGGATCTCTTACCTTTCCTCTAGAGCGAAAGTAGTAGGGCGTGGAAGGGGAGAGAAGTATAAAAGGATCAGCTCTCGTACGGGGAGGGGAAGAAGGATGAAGAATCAAAGGGAGGATCTGCTTTATCTGGGGGATGAGGAGGGGCTCTCTCAGCAAAAACCAACGAGGAAAAGGGAAAGCCATCGTAAATCTCACACCAAGAACTAAAATCGACGGACTCTCAAATATAAAAAGAGCGCTGTTCGCAGAACTTCTCCCCGCCGAACGGACGGAAAAACCCTAACTTTGGAGTGAAGATCAGGTCAGCGAAAACTCCCTCCGACTTCGCGATCCACGGCGAAGGCTCTGCCCTTCGGGACGACCGACCAACACAAACGGTCGTCTCTTCACAGGAGGAAAGGACGGTCTAACGCGAGCGCCCGGGAAAGAAAACGCAACTTGTATTGACCATGTCGGAAGGAAAGCACAGAATCCCCGGCTTGTTCAGTTCTAGGGGCAGCCGAAAAAAATTTTCCTGCGACGGATAGGGGGGGAGGGGAGAAAGAGCGAAGAAGACTACGAAAGGTGGGCCAGCGAGCGCAAGCCTATTTCTCCACCGTACGCCAATAAAAAAAAAAGAGCGTTCTTTCTACCTGGGGGAAGGAAAGGAAGAGGGTGAAGGCTAAGGTCTGGGAGGGTACCTAGCGACCTCTTCTCTCAACAGATTGAAGCCATCTCCGTTCCGAATGGAGGAACGATTTCTTCGTACAGGGGGGTGTGCGGAAATAGATTGTCCACTAGACCGGCAAGGACGTTTAAGAAGCCTCTGTATGAAGCGCGCAAAGGTGGGAAAAACAACTTCGCCTCTATTTCCGTAGGCCAGGTGGGATAACGGGAAGGACGAAGGTAGGGGGGAAAGAATTTGGACTTCGAAAGGAAAGGGGAAATGGTAAACAGCCTGCGGAGACGAACTGGGGGGGAGAGAGACCGAGAACGTCCATGAGCTGCCAAAAGATCCGGCCTTGCTTACAAGAAGAAGCAAAATGCCTCCCTATTAAGGGCACCCTCCAAGGGAGAAGTAAGGGAAGTTTTTCGCGCGGCGCGTTTCCGCGAGCCCATCGATATAAAGGGGAGGGGGAGCTCACGCAGGGCCGTGCCACAGGAAGGGGAGAAAGAAGTCCTTCCCTCCGAACCGTGAGAGGCAAAGGGAAGAAAGCTTAATCCCAGCATTATAACATCCATTGTGGGGGAAAAGAATGTTTTTTTGCTGTGGGAGGGTGGGTATGAAATCCAGCGGGCGGGGCAGGCGAAAAGAGGCTATTACTCCGAGAGAAGAGGTAGGGGGTTTTCTTGAGAAAGGGGGAAGGCGTAGCTCTCCTGCCAGCTTAAAGGAAAAAAGCCATAAAGAGGGGCAAAGCTGAAAATGGGGCTACGGAGAGAAAGGAAGACACCCGCAGCAAATCCCAGAAGATACTTTCCGATCAAAAGGACTGGGAAAAAAGGAGAAGCGCATATTGCGCCTGTATATCGAAGATGAACAGAAGAAAAGGCAAGAGGAATTTCATCGAGCAGAAATCAAAGAGGGGCCAACCGATGGAGATTTCTAAGCGAACAATTGCAAGCCTCGGCGCCAAAGGGTGAAAAACTCACACCCTCATAAAGGGTACGAGTCAATCACAGGCTGGAAAAAGAAAGCAGTTGGAGACCTCGCTCGGAAATTATGCTCATCGGGGTTCCGTTCAGCCGCCTCTGCCGAAAAGGGAGGAAGAAAAGCCAGCTTCTACGGGTTTTAAAGCCTAAGGACGAAAGAGACTTCCGATGGACCGCGAAAAAACTTCTGAGGAAAAATTCCAAAAGGGAAATGAAAGGAATAGATACCAACGGATGGGAGAAATACGGCGTCATCTCCGCAGAGAGAGAAAAGGGAGCCCTAGAGGAGAGAGATAACCAGGCCAAGAAGAGAAGCCACCAAAACAAGGAAAGTAATCCTGAAAAAGGCTCCGCCATCACCTATGAGAAAAGCGTGGGAGAACGCGACCACGATGA
>Ga0179593_1458087_pt1 | contig 19388 bp, 35 predicted proteins | sample CZODoug2_1_08_16_FD_185931 | JGI IMG/M metagenome (GOLD analysis project Ga0179593, IMG submission 185931) | Vadose zone soil fungal communities from Angelo Coast Range Reserve, California, USA - CZODoug2_1_08_16fungal (PacBio error correction) | ecosystem: Environmental > Terrestrial > Soil >...
GGAAAAAAAAACACGTTGGTCACGAAACCGTGCCAGACGGGGGCGAGTTCTACTGCGCAGAATTGAAAATGGGGACGTTTCACAAGGCAACCAACAAATTTTGCAAAAAAGGGAAGAGGAACAAAAGTGGGAAACACAAAGAACGATGGGCACCATGAGCCCGAATCGGGGGAGTGGCAGAAGAAAAAGGGCAGTAAGAGGGGAACTGTTCTGGGGGGGGGGCGGTGGGCAAAAAACTCCAAAGGGTCATTCATTGCGAATCGAAATGGAGGAAAAAAAGAACCTAAGAGGGATTTGCCCGCAGTGAGGGAAAAATGGTCACACGGAAAACTAAGACGCCTTCAAAAACGCTTGCCAAAAAGAACCAAAGTCCCAAAAGAGAGGAACTGGATCCCACAGAAACCAAGGGGGGGGGGAAACCGTCAAGTAATAGGAACCGGGATGCTTGGAGTAACGCGGGGGAAAACGACCCGCCAAGGGGGTATACTGAAACAAAGGAGAAAGAGGGGGGAAAGGATACGCGTAGACAAAAGGACTGCAACAAAAATATCATGAAAGGAGGGGAAGGTGACGGACAAAGGCCAAACCAGGGGCAAAAGGGGGCAAAAAAATCCTGAAACAGCCGGTTTTCGGAAAAAAGGAAAACGTACAACGCCCGAAGAAAAAGGGACAACACGCACAGTGTCCCCTAACAAAGGGGAAAAATAAGAAAAAGAAATAAGAGAGGGTACTGAATTGGGAAACAAAAAAACCACTGGGGTCAAAAAACTCAGTATTGGAAATAGGAAAACGACAATCCGAGGGACAAATCCAGACAACCTTGCCCTAAACCGAGGGTTGTTGTTGAAACAGGGATCAAAATGGGCAAAAAAAGAAGAACCTCAATTGCAGAAAGGGAAAGAAAAAGGCAAAAACGATATGCGAGTAGAAAACAGAAAAATCTTCCGGCAAAGGAAGCAAACCGGCTAAGGGGGGAAACAAACCAGGGTATTTTCATGAAGAATCACGTGGACAAAAGAACCGAAGAGGGAAAACCCCATCAAAAAAACAAACCGAAAAACGCCTTATCCTCGCCCCATCAGGACGTCCAAACAAACAGGAGAGGGCAAAACATTCGAAGTGTGCCCAAACAAAAGGGGATGGGGAAGATACCGCGCAAAAGGGGGAGAAAGAGGGAAAAAAACTCCAACGCAACACGGAGCTATGCAAAGAAAGGGAAGGTCATGTGAAAAAACGCAAAAGGAAGGCCAATGAGGAGCAGTAGAGAAATTTGGGGCGAAAGAACAAACAAACATACCGCAAAAATGAACATCAGGAGAAAGAGGGAGGCACCAGCCAAAGTGGTAAACAACGCAAGCCAAAATCACAAAAAGAGGTGTTGACAAAAATTTCACAAACCAACGAGGGCAAAAGACTCAAAAAGAAGATTCACACCCAACGAGGCTCTTTCCAGGTGCCACGAGAAAAAGGGGGAACACAAACGACGCAAATGGGTACTTTTTTCCAATGGGGAGCAATGAAAAGTTTTGCGTTAAACGGGAAAAATCAAGGGGCCAGGAAATACGCAAAAAAACCAACCAAGAAAGGAAAAAAATGGTGGAAGAGGGAACAGCAACATACGGGGAAAAAAGGGCCTCGGAATGGGAAAAATCATAGTGGGCAATCCGGGCGGACGCGCCCAACATAAGTGAAGGGGAACCCTGCACAAAACCAATAGCCAAAGAAGAAAAAAAAAAAAAGAAAGACAGGTGACAAGACAAAACACAAAGCTAATGCGAAGATCAAGCAAAATGGGCAACAAAAAAAAAAAAAAAACGGGGGAAAAAAGGAAGCACTAAAACGGCAAACTGAACCTACGGAAAATAAGTGGGGGTTATGGAAGCAAAAATGGCAAAACAAACTCTCCCAAGAGGAGGTCTCGGCGGGCCTGCCCCTCTGCGGTGATTAAACGGGGAAAACCCAAACTCCCGGCGCAAAAAAAAGAGTTTTGTCATGGGGGGGGGGTAAAGTATTGCACACACAGAATCGAACCCACCGACCTGACGTCAGGACCTCATGAAACCGGGTTATCGGGAAAAGAACAATCCTCAGCAAGAAAAAAAAAAAGTAATAAACGGCGAAAAAAACACAAGACCATCAGACGGACGGGACTGAGGGGGGAGTTGCGAATACACACATAACACAGGATGAAAGAAAAACGGAGGGAGGATGTTTTGAAGAAAGACAACACAACAAAGGGGGGAAGTGGAACTTGGGGCTCTGACAGGAAAAAAAAAGGGGACAATCAAGGGAAGGAAAAAGGGGGGAAAGGGGGGGTCAACATAAAGAAAAAGGAACCGAGTCAGGGATGAAAAAAAAAAAAAGACAAAAACACAAACCCCAAAAAACGTCAAAATAGCAAATGACCATAAGGGAGGGAGACTAATAAGACACGTAACGACAAAATTAGGACAAAAGGAGAAATGGACAAAACAGTAGCCAAGGTCACCATAGCTCGAGAAGGGAGATCAAGGGGGGTAAATCCAAACGGACCGAGAGGGACACAGCCCTTCATAAGTAAAAAAAACGCAATAAAAAAGCCATACGTGCAAATGGAAAAAAGGAAAACAAAGTAGTGGTCACGAGGGCAGACCCAAAAAAAACCCTGGGGAGGGGACGAAACTTCCTACAAGAAAAATGAATCCTGGAACGGGGTAAATCTCTAAAGCAGAAAAAGAAAAGAAAAAAAATATCTATCTTGTGGGAAAAACTCAAACAAATCGGGGCGATCGGGGGGGAAACTACAGGGTGGAACTGAAAAAGACCCGTGCTGAACCAAACGACAGACAAAATAAAACAAAAAAACCTCGAGAAGCCTGACGGCTCAGGCAACTAAAACTGATGAAAAAAAGATTGAAAGAAATCACACCGGATGGAATTTACATCTTAAAGAACCGAAAAACAAAAAAGTCCGAACTGGCAATCCAAAAAAAGGGCGGGCTGCCAGTAAGAACGGCCCTGAACCGTGAAGTATACTGATAAAGACACTTGGGGTAAAAAAAAAAGAAAAACCCGCCAAAAAAATTAGGAAAATCCGTGGGAAAGGAGGGACACCAACAACCTCGGGGGTACAGGGAAAGAGGGACAAACAGCAAGACAGGAGGAAAGAGAATGAAAGGGAAATAACCTGGCCCCCTAAACCAAAGTAAAGAAGAAAAATTGAGTGAGCCAAACAATTTACCGAAAAGGAAAGGGGTGACGCCGTTTGGGTGTAGGGATGACAGATGCAGAAAGAAACCCACGACCCGTCAGAAAAGCACTTTCACAAAGGGGACTTCGCAGTAAATCAAGGAGAGAAAGGGAGTCAATGGGATCCTTGTAAGAAACGGGGACACGGGTACGGGGAAACTAAAAATCGTATACAAAGGAGAAAAAAAGCCACAAAAAGGCGACCCGGACAAAAACCAAGAGGCAAAAAAAGTAGGTGTGTCAGAGCAACGGTAAACCGCAAAAAAAAAAAAAGTCCCGCGGGGGGCAAAGTTTGTCTATGGGCACGAAAAGACCATTAAAACGTTGACCTAAAGCACTGTGAAGGATGGGAAAGTGGCCACTTCCAGGGTAGAGAAGTTGGCAAGGAAGAACTGTCAGGAAAAAGGAGACAGGCCAGGGGAAGCGGACTATGGAAATGAAGGAAAGGAAAAGCAAAAGTCGGAGGGGAGCTTGACATGGCAAGGCTTGGGGGTTTTGGCCAGGAAAAAAAAACCATAAAGAGTACCATGACACAAAAAGTAAAAGCCGGGGAAAAAAAAACCCAGAAAGAAAAAAACTGGGTGGGGGGGGAAAAATTATTGGCAGAAAAAGTAAGAAAAAAAAGGAAAACAAAAGTCACCAATCGGAAAGGTGATTGGGCAGGGACCTGAAGTGCACAACGAAAAGGAAATGGAGGAGACAAAAAAAAAAACCTGAATTGAACTCCACTGGGGCGATAGGGGGACGGGAAAATGAATCCAACAACAACAAAAGAGGGGACAGAAAAGGGAAAGGAAAAGTCACTCAAAGGAGTCCAAAGGAGCAGAATCCCAACAAGAAGGAATTGAACGGCCCGCCCACTGCAATCCCGATGGAGGAAGGGGTGGAAGCTACAACGGCCCTGAAAACAATAGGGGTTAAAAAAAAACAAAACGGGGACCAGGGACAAGGGGCAAAGGGAACTTTGAGGGACAAGGGGAAGAGGTATGGGGTCTCGGGGCAAACAAAACAGCAAAAAGAAAAAAGACCCGAAGCTGGGGGAAAAATGCTTCCAAAAACGAGGCCTAGAATAGTCCCAAACGATTAAACTGGGAAATGGAGTTAAAACAGCAACGAGAAAAAAAAAGGGAAGGAAAAAAACAATCAAAAAAAAAAGACCGAAAGGAAGAGAGCACTAAGGGGAAATGTTAGGTCAAGACGTTCGACACGTTTAGGGGGGGGGGGCAGGATGAAAAATCTGAACCTAAAGGTCTCAGGCGGTCAGGTAAAACCAACTGGCAGAAGGGAAATGTAGAAAAAAACAAACGGTGGACCGCCGTAAAAAAAATGCTACAACGCGCGTGCACGGGCGGAGGCCTCTGACGATCAAAACTGAAGGCACGAACAAATGGTGGTAACCGGGTCAACGTAAATGTGTGAAAAAAAACAGGCAAAGCCGGAAAAGAAGGGTGGTGGCCGCAAAAGTGGTGCTGGCACAGGGAAGGGGGGTACAGGGAGTCCAAGGGCGCACAGATCGATGTGTCCTAAAACAAAAAAGGCGGGACACAATCGAAAAAAAAAGTGTGGAAAACGATTTGGAAAAGCCTACGAATCTGAAACATGGGCCAAAAAACAGGGGTGGGCCCCAAAAAGAAGAGAAAAAAGGGCTGTGAGAGCATAAACCTGGGTGTCATAAACCCATAGGGGCAAACAAACGAAGCGGGTTAAGGAGGAGCAACCAGAAAAAAGGGATTAGGGAAGCTGTAATAAAAAGGGAGGGGGATGGGGAACTAGCGCAACAAACCCAAAAACTTCACTCGAACGAGCATGGAAGGGTGGAAAACGGCAGAAGGGGGTCCGGTAAGTAAAAAAAAAAACAACAGCCTCACGGGGCTCCCGGGAAAGAAAACATTGGACGCTCGTGCCAGCTTAGCGGAAAGTGTTTGCAAACCAGGACTTCGAGGGACGGACAGTAAGTTTACCAGCAAAACGGCCCCAACATAAAAAAGAAGATACCGGACAGGTGAATGTTTGACGATCGAAAGGGCGGGTGAGTAGGAGTCCGGCAGTCGGACCGATTGGCCACGGCCCGAAGGTCACAAAAAAAAAAAAAGAGAGAAAAAGGCCCGAAAAAAGGGTGCGGGGACTGGCCAATTGCGAAGTGAGTTCCTACCTGGGAGCGGCGTCGTTGAGTCGAAAAACAGGGAAAGGGGGCAGGAAAGGGGGAGCGGCTGGGGGAACCCGCCAGGGGAAAGGGGCAAAATTGGAAGGAAAGGGGTAAAAATCAGAGTCAAAGGCAAGAACAGGAAAGATGGGAACTCATCGCGGCGGAAAAGGGAACGCCCCAAAAATCACCGCAGGAGGGTTGTTTACGGAAATCCGGACCAAGGAAAGAAGAACCGGGGGGGAGTTATCGGAAACGGCAAAGAAGAAGCAAGAGGGGGATGATTGGTCCAATCGCAAGGGATCTTCGATAAAGAGCCAAGATGGAGAGTAAAAAAGAAGGAGGTTAATTGGCGAAGCAATTATAAAAAGCAGCACAGGAGATCGGGTGAGCAGAACAAGGTGAAAAAGCAAACGCTCAGGAGGATGGGACGTGATAGTAACCAAGAGGGGGAGGCCCACTGGAAAAAAGGCAAGAGTCTGAAAATAAAGAAAACAGTGGGTCTGAAAAAATGGGACCAGAAAGGACTGTGGGGAAAAACACTCCAGTTAACGTGGAGCACAAGTGGGAGGAAAGAGGGTTTAATTAACGCATCACAGGGGGGGTTGGAGGGGGGACTGAGCAGGCATCTTTTGGGGACGCCCTGCCGACAGGGGAGGGTCCCTGAAAAACGACGGGGGCAAAAAAAAAAAAGTTAGCAAATCAAACACGAGAGACCCATCAAGTGCGAGTTTGACCGAAATGCGGGGGGGGGTCTAAATTGCGAATCAAAGGGGGGTGGTGTCAGGGGGGGAGGGGAGGGGGCACGCCACCACCGCCCAAACGAACAATGCGAAAAGAAGGAACGCCAATTTGCGGTCAGCCTGCAAAAAGGCAAGGGGAAGCCACCGGAGAAGAGTAATGGTTGGGGGAACCGAGGGGGGGGGAAGTTCAAACGGAAGCGCCGTTAACAGGGGAAGACTGGCTTCGAGGCAACGGGTAGTTAATAAATGAACAAGAGGGGGGGGAATGCCCCAATAAAGCCTAATAACGAATGCAAAAGGGGCAAATGGGGCGTTTGGACAGAGAAAAAGGTAGAAAGGGAAAAGCGCCCGTGGCTGAAACGCCAGGGCTGGGAACCTGATTCGAGGATCTACAGGTGGGAAGGAGGAAAATAGGTTGGGGGGCAGAGACGGGTTGACCTGAAGTTGCATGGGAAAAAATAAGAATTATGGTTAAACGGGAGGGTCAAAAGTTAGGAAACGAAGACCATCGGGATTGGCAAACTTCAAAAGAAGGTTTAGGGAGAAGAAGGATACATACTCAAAGAAAGACGGTGCTTGTCAGTAAAATCGTCGTGTCAAAAAGCAATACAAACCCCTTTTGGGGGGAACTAAGGAAAAAACCAAATAAAAAACTGTCCGATGTTTTCACTTCTTTTGGCTGCCCAAAGGGAAAAGAAAAGGGGCAGAAGGCTACGAATGGTGTTTGCTTTGGGGGGTTTTGGAATCATTGGAAAAGATCAGCAAAGACAAACGTGGGTCGGGGTAAAGGGTAACCGTACACGGGGTGCTCAGCCAGAACCGTGGGGGGAAAACCGAAGCAAACACCCGGGGAAAAAAGCGTTGATTCCCCGCAAAAGATTTCCGGGGAACGCGACAGAACAGGGGGGAAAGGAGGACCCCGAGTGAGAGAAAGGTTGGCAAAGGAAAAGAAAACGCAGCCTCAAATCCGAAGGGTCCAGAAAAAGGAAGACCCAACGACGTAGCAGGGGATAATCTTAAAAAAGAGCATCACGGATCCCACAACAAAGAAAGGGTAATGAAAAGGAAAAACGACGAAAGGGAAAAGAAAAACGCGTGTGAAAAAAATCGGGTACAGAGGCAGAGGAAGGGAAAGCGGATTGAACAGTAGCCCGGGTGGCTCCCTAGTACGAGGAAAAAACCGGAAAAGGCGGGCCCAAAAAGGGGGTCAGCCATAAAAAAAATGCGGCGGACGGGGAAGGAAAAAAGGTGGCCAACCAAACACCAGCAAAACCCAAATGAAGAAGGATCATTGGGGGAAGATGAAGAGGGACGGAAAGGAAAGGACTCCAAGTCCGGCCGGCTAACAAAAGAGGGGGCAGTTGGGGAGAGAAGTTGTTAAAAGGGGGGAAAAAAAGGTGAAACAAAGGAGTGGTGCACGTTGGAGAAACTGGTCCCAAGCAAGGAAAAACGGAGAAGTAATGAAAGCAAAAAAATGGACCCGGCGGGAAAAAAGGTTGTGGGGACCGAGAGCGGAAATGTCAAAGTCTAGCGAAAAAAAAAAAAAAAAAAAAGTAGGGGAAGAGATTGGAATGGAAAGAAAAAGATGTAAAAAAAACAGGGCCAGACCGGGGACAATCGTGGGGCGGTAAAATATTAGAAAATGCCTAGGGCCAGGGAGGTTTTGGAAAAGGGAAAAAAGCAACAAAAAAAAAAGAAAACAGTTGCAATCATCATAAAAGTGGAGTGGAACCAGGAAAGGAAAGGGGGAAAGACCTGCCAGGAAGTGGCGGTTGGGCCAGCCGATAGGTGGCCAAAGAAAAGAAGTAAGGGGAGTTCTGGTTGGTGCTGGTGACAAAAGGGGCAAAGGCATGGTAAAAGGGGGAATCGGGGCAGAAAAAAAAAAAACTTGACAGTACGAAGGTTAAAGTCGGCCAAAAGGAGGATACAAAGGGGAAAACGGTAACTATCAAAAGCGGAAAAAAGCAAAACAGCTGCCTCATAGCCGAAAAGGCGGCAGTCAAAAAAAAAGAGTCAGTCCATGAAGCAAAACCAAAAGGTACTAAACCAGTGTGGGGCGAAAAAGAGCGGATCACCGGGTGAAAGGCTGAGGAAAAGATAGCAGCAAAAAACGAAACGTTAGGGAGCTCTGCTTCCCGGAGAGTCTGGGAAGAATCTGAGGAAGGGAACACACAAATCACAAGGCAACCGAAAAACGAAAGTGAAAAAACACCATGACAAAAAAGGGGGGGCCTGGCAACGAAATCCCGAGGGGGTATGGAAGGGCTTAGAGGAAACGGTCCTCTTGCAAACAAAAACGCATTTAAAGGTGGAAAGAAAGAAAAAAGAAAACATACCCAAAAATCGGTGAACGCAATGGGGAAAAAAGCCAAGAACCAAAACGGGCGATCTCGTAGTGGCCAAAAACTGCACAGGAAAACACCAGGGAAAGGATGTCAACAACCTGGGAAATGTTGGCGAGACATGGAAAAAAAGGGGGGAGGCTCTGTGACCAAACACCTAAATGCAACACTCTGGCAAAAGGCAAACCCGTCAAGAGGAAGAGTAGTAACCGACTCGCCGGACTAAACCCCCCCGCGGAGGGGGAGAAAAAACATGGAAAAAGGAAAGAGGGGGTCGGTTATCAAAAAAGAAGAAATGGGGATCCCACACCCTAACAAGGCATACAGCAATCCCTGCAAAAGGGGAAGCCCAGAGAAAACAACCCAACAAGAGAAGAAATAAAAAGTCGAACGAGAAAAAGACCAGGTCATACACTGTTGGGGGAGAGCAGACAACGGAATGAGCCACACAAAGCAACAAAACTGGGGGGGAACGAAGGCCAAAAAAGGAGCACACCAGGGAAGGCCTCTGGGCGTCGCAGGAAATGGGGGTCATTCATAAACGGGTGGGGAGAAAAAGAAAGAACCTAAAAAAAAAAGCGATCAGTCATAAAAAGGAAAAGGAAACCGCAAGGCGAGTGGTATATCAAATCAAGGGAAAAAACGGTACGAGGAAAAAAAACCAGTTTGGACGAGAAAAGGGGAAACGTTGGCACAAGCGATGGCAGAAAAAGGGGGGTGGGGGGGGACAGTGTTTTTTCTCAGGTGTGAAGGGAGGAGGGAAAAGCGGCCCAAAAATAACCAGGAAAAAATCACTCCAAAACCAATAAAGGGAATGTCGGCAAATGGAAGAAACCAACACAGCCATAAGGGTACAAAAAAGCCTAAAAGGAGGGTCAAGGAAAGCGCGGTTTTAAAAAATCCCTGGGGAGTGAGGCTCCACGAGTGCATGGTGGTCACCTGCAGCCACCTGAAACATCCAAAAAAAGGGGGCCCAGACAGGTCCAAACAAAAAAAGAAAAACGAGGGCGCAAAGAGAAAGGGGAGCAAAACAGGGGGGGAAGTGACATACAAAGACGGCGGGGAACAGTCAAGGCGATGCAATTGTCGAAAAAAAAAAACTGCGGCCGGCGAGCAGATGGGGGACGCTTGTCTGTCGGAGAAAATTAATAACCAGAGGGAATGGGTGGAGGCTGCCATCACGTCCAACCAAACCCGTCGCGAAGGGTGTACAGGGGGGAAACAATGTCGCCCCTGAGAGGGTAAAAAGAAAGAAAGTGGGGGGGGGAAAGACGGGTGCTGAACCTTCTACAGGTCACGCACAAAGGTGTTAAAGCGATCCTCCAGAGAGGAATCGATAGTAAGAAAGCACCGGACGAACCCAAACCCAATCAATAAGAGCGTCGGGAGGGGGGAAAGGGGTAGAAAAGATAAAAAAGAGGGAAAAAATCAGGGGAAGCCACAACTTCTTAAACGAGGTTTGAAAACTAAACCGCGACGTCAACGGGGGGCCGCCTCAACAACAAATTTAAAAGAAGAGGAGTACACAGAAGGAGGGCCACTTGAAAACAAAAGCAGTCCAATATGGCAAGCGGAAACATCCTCACAAAAAGCCCACAAAAGTCGGGGGGAAAGAATAACAACTTGGGAACACAAAAGGCCAATCGGAAACGAGCCGGACGCAAAACAGACTCGAAAAGGGGAAAAGGTAAGAATAGGAAAATTCACAAAAAACAAACCGGAAACACTCAAAAGGAGACAGGTGAGAAAAAAAAAAACCAGTATGGGGAAAAAAAAAAAAATCTCTCAAAACATAGAAGGGAAAAAAAAGCCGAAAAAAAAACCGACTGCAATAAGAAAAAAAAGCATCACAACGGGGGGAATCGGGGAAACGAAACAAAGGGGGGAGGGAAGGGCTTGCGGAAAAGTGCGGTCCTAAAAGGAAAAAGGAGGGGCAAGGGGGGAAAAAAAAGGGGGAAAGTATCTGAAAAAAAGGGGGAAGAAGACCGAAGAAGGGGTTCAACCAAGAGCATACAAAAAAAGCGAAAGGTCAGGGGGGGGGGGGTTTGGAGCACATTGGAACAGGAAACCCTTGACATGCCGAATACACACAAAATCCCTCAAGGGGGAGAAAAACTTGGAAAAACGGGCCAAAAGATACCATGGGGGAAGGAGATGGAACGAAAAACTCAAAGGACCGAATTGCAGAGGAAAAAAACACCGCAAAAATAGCTCAAGGAAGCGGCCCAACCAACAAACAAAAAAAAATAAAGGATGGAAAAATTACAAAGGTCCACGGGAAACTTCGAGAAATAAAACAGGTAGAAGACCGGATAGTCACTTGGGGGACCAAACAATACCTGGCAAAACATGGGGAAGAAGGACGATTCAGGAGTAAAAAAATAGGACCAAACAACAAAAAAAAAAGGGGGGTGGGACTAGAAAGTTGGGAAACCGAGACTCAAAAATGAAAAAGGAGAAAACAGGAAAGCATGGAAAAAAAAGGGCGAAATTGGGAAAACCTTTCAAAGAGGATTGTACCCCTTGCGTCACAAACAAAAAAGCGACAAATTTCAACAAGCGGCTGACGTACGGAAGAAGACGACGGAAAGGCTCAACTGCCGGGGAATATCCACGTGATGACAAGGAGGAGGAAACGCCGGAGTATACCACACCTCCTGGTAGAAAAAAAGGGCAGGGAGGGGCACGAAACGGAAACTCAGAAAAAAATTGGAAATGTAAAAGGAGTAAAAAGAGAAAACTCCGCGTGATGTCACTAAAGGGTCAGGAGGACTAAACATCAAGGGAAAAGGGGACGATCTGAAACAACTTCACGGAGATGCCATTGGAAGAAGTCCAGGACTAAATTTTTTAAAAAAACATCGCGGGAAAGGGGGGGAAAGGGGAAATCACATTCCAGGGAAATATGTTACAGTGAGAAGCTAGGCCACCCCGGAAGATTCCAGCTCTCGCTGGCAGATGTTAGGGGTTAGGGACTGTTGGTGCAAAGAAAACACCAAGAAACAGAACATGGAAAAACCAGGGGGAAAAGAAGTGCAAAACACAGGAAGTTGGGGGTGGGACAACCCAAACGGTAGGGGGAGGGGGAAGGTCGACTGGAAAAAAAAGCACCACAAAGCGAGGAGTGGGAGGGGAGCCGGGGGAACAATGGCGAACAAAGAGGAAAAAAACGGGAAATTGGAGGGAGTACCGTAATATGCACCGCAATGGAAAGTTTATCTCAAATGCAAACAACACAAAAGGAGGTTCAAGGAAGAAAAAAAAAGGGGGAAAGACTCTCGAATCGGACCAGGAGGAAAAAGGGAGCAAAGCAATGAAAGGGGGACAAGTAGAGGAAATGTCCGACCCAAAAAAAACTTCAAGAAGGGGGGGCTGTCGGGGGGTAAACAGTAAACTAAAGAACATTCAAAGAAGGGGTGGGGGGGGGGAACAAAAAAAACAAAAGGAGGGGCAAGGAACGTGGCCAAAAACGGTAAAAAAAATGGAATGAGGTACAAAAACTGGGGGAGAGGCAAACACAGCAACCGAACCATAAAGAACGACAGTTGAACCTAGGACCTTTGAGGTCAAAAAAAGATAGAACCGAATCAGACTGCCAAGGCATTGAAAAAGAATCAGGAAACGGAAATGTCATTCAAAAAAAAAACTAGGAACCGGAAGGGAAAGTATCTTCCACACGGTGGGAAAGGGCAGGGGCTTGAGACGTCGATACCACAAGCCTTGTAAAAAAGGGCAAGAGGAACAGACCTACAGAAAAAAAAAAGAGGTCTCAAAGCGGTCCGGTTGAAGACGCGCAGTCTTCCTGAAGAGTGGGAAGAAGAGTTGTCCGCTACTTACAAAGGGGAGAACCCAGACGGGAGGACAGAAGTAATAAAATGGGGAGGCACAGATCCGCGTAAAGAAAAGATTGGACAGAGGAAACAGGGTTGGTGGTACAGCAAATCCGGAACAATGCCGCGGCGCACGTAAAAAAAAAAAAACTCAAAAAGGGGGTTGAGAAATAGGGGGGGGCCAGGAAAAGGTTACAGGGAGACAATCGGGAGGACGACCAACAGAGGCTTATGCCCAAAACAAGGTCGTAGTGGGAACCGAGGTGGGGGGAAAAAAAGACGAAAATGCAAGGGCAGGGGGGGGTGCAAAAAAAACACTTTTCGAGAGATAGAAAATTGTGGTCGAGCTCAGGAGACGTGGGGGGGCAAGTAACAAGGGAGGTTGGCGAGAAAGGTAAGCAGGAAACACAAAGAGGAAAACTTAGGGAAGCATAAAGGGGCGCTTTGGAAAGCGGCACAGCAATCGAGCAAGGTCAAAATGAGGGAGGGAAGACCTGGTCCAAAGGTAAACGTTCAAGAAAAAAAAATCAACGAAGAACCGTGACGGGAAGTAGGCACGAAAAAAAAGGGGGATCGAACTTTGACAGAGACTTAACAACAAGGGACCCAACGGAAAAGTCGGGAAGCAAAGGGGAGGGGCCAGAAAGGGGCACCCACATCCAGACAGCGACCGAAGGGGGGGGGGGGAGTGTTCAAGAGAGCCAAGGATGGCTTCGGGAAAGGGAGGGAATTGCGGTTGAAAGATGGGGGGTGTAACAGCGGGAAGGAAGAAATGAGTCCAAAATTGGTCCCTCAAACGAATGGTGTACCATATGCCTTGAATTTGAAAGAGGGTTCAAAAAAAAGGGGGTCTAAGGGAAGTGTTACGTGGAGACATGAAAAAAGGTGAAAAAGGGACAAGGGAGCAGGAGTGGAAGGTTCCTCCCGGCAAAGTGGGCTTTGGAAAGATGGTCATCTCCGAATTGGACTCATCAAAAAAAGTTATTGGGGGGGGGACATCTACGAGGAAAAGAGGGGACAGTCAGCAAAAAAGTCCCGCCGCGGGGGACCAGGGGGGAAAATACCTCAGAAGGTGCTGGAACGGGAAAAAAAAAGGAGAGGGGGTAGAAAAAGAAGTAAGGTCGAACACGACAAGGGATGAGTGGGAATAAGACCGGGGGGAGAGAGCAAATTACGAAGTCTAGGAAAAAAGTAAGAGCTAACGGGAAATGAGGACAAAAAAAAAAAAAAAAAAAAAAAAAAAAAAAAAAAAAAAAAGGAAATCCGGAGACAAAAAGGACCTCAAGAAAGGGTCAGGAAACTTTTATGAAAAGAAAAAATCTCGCGCTTAGGACACGCCGAGGGGGAAAAAATCGAAAAGAAAAGTCACTAGGAGCCCAATTGCAGGGGGTCTGCCAAACCAAGTTCAATCGGAGGTGAAATTCAAGAAGGGAACTGGGAGCAAGAAATTGAAAATGAACGGGGGGGACTGGAAGGACAAAGACCATCGACCAGGTTATGGGTGGGGAAAGGCCGGGGGGGGGGACTGAAAGGACATTGGGGACGCCCTGGCAGGAAAAAAACAGAAAGAGGGGCTATGGGGAGCCGAAATAGAAAAAGAGGAGAGGACCCATCCTAGGCAGATTGAAACGGGGGTCGTAACAGTTGTCAGACAGAAAGGAGGGGGGGGGTTGGCGGATTTTCCTGGAGTAAACGAAACACGACATGCAAACGGAAAATTCTAAAAAAAACCGAAAAAAGAAAACTGGGAGGAGAGGCGTGAAAAAATGATCGCACGGAAGAAAAAAATTTTGGGGGAAAAGGGATGGGCAAAATACCAGACTTGCCAGTGGGGGAAAGGGACAGGTCGGCTGAAACGGATCAGATGTAGTGTATTGCTCAAAAAAAGTGGAAAAGACCAATGACTCACGAAAAAAGAGAAAAAATTCTGCAAAAGAGGGCGGGGTGCCCATGATTTGGGGAGGGTAAGGGGGGGGAAAAAGGACAAAGACAGGGGGGAATGCGAGCAAGTGAAATCTCGGAGAGACGGGGGGGATATGGGGAAAGGAGGGGGGGAAAGCATATGGCGTCAAGGGAAAGAGGAACCGAACAACTAAAGGATTGCAAAAACGGGTAGGGGGAGCAAAGTGGAGCCGCTTGAGGACGATCGCTTTGGGGGGAGATTGTGATAAGGGGAAACTGGGTGGGGAGAAGGAGAATATAATTAAAGAACCGCTACTCTGGAAAGGGGGGAGGGAAAAAGGAATGCCAAAAATGGAGGAAGTGGCGGGCACAAAACCAAACCCCTTGGAAACAAACGAGCAAAACCGAGGGAAAGAAAAAGGGGGGGACCTAGGGGGCCGTGGAAAAAAAAACAAAATATTAAAAAAAAAAGTGGAGAACTGAAAAAAAAAAAAAGGGGGGGTTCGTTAGGTGGGTGACAAAGACATTCATCTTAGCGAAGGTATGCCCTGAGAAAAGAGGATTTAAAAGAGCCCCGGTACAGGCAAAAAAAAAACAGCCACACAACGAATATCGTCAGCCAACGGGCAAGCCAAGGCCCTGGATGGAGGACCCTTGAAAATGGGAGAGCCGTTTGGAAAAAAAAACCACCCACTGAAGGCAGCGGAACGGAAAAACAAACGGACGACGACGAGTAAGAAATCAACGGGAAAACGCGGCTTATGTGCGCAAAAAAAGACGAGGTTTTAAAAAGACAGGGGGGGGGGGGGGACGAAAAAAGCGGAGGAGGCAGCCGGACAAAAAGGTAGGAAAAAAGGAGCAAATTTTGGGCGTCCAGAAAGAGAAGCCAAAAGCGACCGATTCGACAAATTTTTGTGGGGGCAACCATGCGAGGAGGAAAGAATGGGGAAGGGCGGAAAATCACACAACCACCACACCAAAAAAATAAGGAAGAAAAGTCGTCCCTTTTGCATCGAGCCGTCTGGGACCATCCAACCCTCCGGCCAGGGGCAAAGCACATCGTAAGGGGGGGGAGAAAACTCCTTTGCCAGATGTGCAAACTTGGCTGTGAAAACCACTTTGGGGGAAAAAACGGGGGGGTCCAAGCAAAGGACACGGGAGGTAAAGATTCCTCAACAGGAAACCGTCAAGGGGAACCGGGGGTTGGGGGGGGAGAGGAGAAAGGCCCCCTATCAAGGGCAACAAAACAACACGGAGGTAAAAAAGATGGATCAATGTACCCACAACGCAACCGACGGGGGGGCCAAGCAGGTGTAGCCCCGGAAGGGGTATGATCATAGGAGGGGGATTGGGGGGGGACGTGTACCTTTGCCGCAACCAAGGCACAGCAGGCATCAATGCATAACACAAAATGGGAGGGAAAAAAGGGGAAAAAAATTTGGCAACCAAAGGGAGAGTGGGGGAAAAGCGAGCAAAAAAGGGCATCAATAGGGAAAGGCTGGGGACGGGGGGAGGGGGGGGGGTTGCAAAAAAAGGCAAAAACAGTGACAGGAAAAAAGTAGCAAAACAGGCAGAAAAGGAAATGGTCGCCTCAGGGGCCAAATGGAAGACCAAGAGAGGCACCGGAAGTAAACTTGGGCCGAGAGACCGCGTTACTCAACAGACGTAATTAGTCAAAAGGAGCGGTTCACCAAGGGGGGGCACAGCATAAACGAAGAAGGGGAAGGAGAGAATAGGAAAACAGCCGGAGGGGCGACCTGCGAAAAAAAAACGTCAGAGCAAGGGAAAGACCAAAACAGGCCGAATCCCATCGTCCCAAAAAGGTCCCAAAAAAGGCAAAGGGGGACGGGGGTCTGCAAGCCGGGAAAACAACTAGGGGGGGGAGGGGAAGGAAGCTCGTACCATGGCAAAATTGAAAAGGAAAACTCCAGTGGCGGCAGGTAAACTTAACTACAAAGGAAATTGATAAGGTTGGAATTAACAGTACCAAAAAAAAACTTGTCCGCAGAAACGAAAGATGGGGAAAAGGCTTTTTAAACGAAAGCCCTCTTCAAAGAATTCGAACGGGTAAGGTTTCCAAGAAAAAAGGGGGGGTGGTTGCTCGCTCAAAACGGGGGGGAGCCGAGGGACAGGAAAAACAGTGCAGGGAAGAACTGCCAAAAAAAAAAAAACAAAGAAAACGAGGGGAGTAAGCTAGTAGGGTCCCTGGCCGATGGACCGGCTCAACTCAAAAAAACAAAGCAAGCCTTGAGGAACGCGGAGAAAAGTTGCCAAGGTGGTCGTGAAAGACCAAAAGGGGAAACTGGTCATGAAAAAGCACAACCCAGGGTCAGAAACATGGACCGTCGGGTCCCAAAAAAAAAACCACATGAAAAAAAACGGAACCCATGGCCAACCAAAAAAAAATGGTTCAAAAAAAAGAAAAAAGGGAAGAAAACCGAATCAGGTTCACAACCACTGGGCTAGAAAACACGGAGCGAAGGGGAAAACTCACAAGTGAAGGAAATTGCCACGAAAACAACGGGAAATAGGGGGCTCAGGGGAGACTTATCAACAATGGAATGACCCATAAAAGCAATGAACAAGAAAAAAGAAAGACCAGAGGGGGAAAAAGACACTAAAAAAAACAAAAGGAGGTGTGAGAGAAATCCTGTTTAACGACATCGAGAAAAACTAGTCCCGTTGGAGAAGAAAAATGAGGAAGTTGGGAACAAAACAGCCCTCGACAAATGGGGAACTGTTGTTGGGGGGGTGTTGGGGTTGGTTTTGGGTTTTGGGGTTGGTGTGTTTGTTTGGGGGGGTGGGGGGGGGGGTTGGGGGTTGCGCAATGGGGGCGTGGAACGGGTATTGACCGCGGACCCCGGGAAAAGCACCATACCTCACCAACCACCCACTCAAAAGGGGATGGAGGAAAGGGTTAGAAAACTCGCATCGCAAAAATAAAGGAGCCGAGGGGGGAAAGAAAGAATCAGCGGGGGGTCGGGGATGTACCGAAAAAGAGGTGACATGGGGGTACACACATGCAGCAAACAAGCGTCCAAACCTACAAGAATGACCAAAAAAAAACAGGAAGGGAAGAGGCGATGAAAGTTAGCCCAAATCCAAAGTGGGGTTGCTTGCAGACAAAAGACGAGGGGGGAGGGGAAACCGACGACGGCAATTTGGAGGGAAGAAAAAACCCCGTCAAAGGAACATTCAATCGCGTACTGCGGCGAAGCGGAAAAAAAAGCCCAACCCAGAGAGGAAAGGACACGTGAACAAAAGACGAGAGAGGTAAAAAAATGTTGTTGGGTTGGTCACATGGGGCAGCACCCTGAACAGGCAAAAACCAGACCAGGGGGGAAAAAAGGGTACTCCTAACAGAAGTACACAAAGAAAACGCAAAGGTAGAGACGGAACGGTACGCGCCATGATCGAGAAAAAAGCACGAGCAATGCGAGAACCAAAAAAGGAAAGCCGAGACACAAAACGTCACAGGAATTTTTGTCGTCAAGAAAATAAACGACCTCAAAAGACGTGAAAAACGATTCCTGAAAAAAGAAGGAATCGACGGGACCAGGTGGGGCCGAGTCATAAAATCAGTACAGCGAAGGAGGGAAAGTCACAGCAACTGACTGGCTGAAAGAGGCAAAAGGTCCTTAGAGGAACAAGGGGGAAACCACGACCCCAAGCAACCCCATATGCTAAGGACAAAGAAGAAAAAATGAGCAAAGCGAACGCAACTAAGGTCTAAAAACAGATTCACGAAGTCTGAAAGAAGCAGAAAAAAAAAGACCGCAACAACATCAGCGAGAAAACGGACGAAAGGAAAACGGGTGCTCTCCGAAAATCCAGGGGGTGAAAAGCCTTCCCGCCCAATGACCCGCCGAGAAGGGGAACAGCAAGTACCTTGGCAGGAAATGGGGGGGGAAAAAAGGAAAAAAAAAAAAACACACGTAGGCTTTGCTTCAAGTGAAGGTGACTAGGGACAAGGGGGGACAACACGGGACAGATTTTGAAAAAACCACGTTGGGAAAGCTCTTAACTAAAAAAAAGTTCAAGGAAAGAGACAAAAGGGGGTTCTCGCAGACCGAAGGGCGGAGAATTGGTGGATCGGGAAAAAAGGGAAACCCGAACCAAAAGTTGCAGACGCCAAACAAAAATGGCAGTCGAGAAGCTGGCAAAGCTCTGTAAAAATCAACCAGTGAGAGAGTCCAATAAATCCATAGTCAGAACCGCATGGCAAACCCGCTGATCCGCTAATAACCCTCAGGAGAAAAAGAAGGGGGATTACCCACAGGGGGGAAAAGACCCTGACCAAGAGGAAAGAAAAGTTTGAAAATACTGAAAAAGGGGGTTGGTGGACCAAAACAGTCCCCAGACACGGGAGAGAGGAGTACCAAAGAGGAAACAAAGAGAATTCGTTGGTAAAACGACAACGAGGAAAATCCGATAGGAAAAAAAAAGAAAAAAAGGAAAACCAGTTAAATACAAAGCCCAGGAGAAAAAAACAGCGGAAGTCAAACCACTTGAAAACCGCGAGAGCCGTGGCCGGCGTGGGGGAGAAAAAAAAAAGCTAACGAAATGGAACATCGCGGCAAGTACGAACTATAGATCATCGTTAGATCTGAAAGAACGAGGGGTCCCCACGGGACGGAGAACGAGGTAGGAAGATAAGAAAACATCTTCTAAAGCAGGGCGCAACGGGAACGCCTGACTAAACATGATCACGGGTCAGGAATGCGTGACCAGCTAAAAAAGGAAGGCTGTGGTTAACGAAAGAAACTCTAACAGGACCAGACAGGAAAATTGGAAACTGGCACCACCGTCGGAAATTTGAAAGGGACCAGACGAAGGGGGAAACCGGTGAGAGGGCTGAACTTGGAAAAGACCATCAGGACCGAGGAAAAATGGGAAAGGAAAAAGCGAAATGGGAAGCAAAATGGGAGATTTGGGTCCACCCTCAGCGGGGGGGTCAGTCTGCAGTGGGGAGGAATTGTTCCCGAGAAGACAAAAGAGTAAAAGAAAGCAGGGGGGGGGGAAAAGCCTGTGAAAGGCCCGTGGGAATGGGGTTTTTTGGGGGGGGGAACCACCCATGGGAGGTGGCGCAGACGGAAAAGGAAGAAAACAGAGGGATGGGTAGGACGTACAGGGGACCCGCTCGGAGGAGGGGGGGGAGGTGCACAAGGAAAATGGGAACTCCGGCATTTATCAAAAGCAG
>Ga0179593_1759581_pt1 | contig 19387 bp, 39 predicted proteins | sample CZODoug2_1_08_16_FD_185931 | JGI IMG/M metagenome (GOLD analysis project Ga0179593, IMG submission 185931) | Vadose zone soil fungal communities from Angelo Coast Range Reserve, California, USA - CZODoug2_1_08_16fungal (PacBio error correction) | ecosystem: Environmental > Terrestrial > Soil >...
GAAAAAAAGGAAAACCATAGGGAGGGGAAACTCAGGAGGAACGATTCAGCCTAAGAATGACCACCAAGAAAAGCGACCCAAGGGAAAATCAGTCGAAAACAAACAAGGGCGCGGAAGAAAAACGTGATATGATCGCGGAAGGAGCAGTAAAGCAAGCAGGAAGTCTTTGTTTGGGGATGAGGAGGTCTTCGAATTGGAGGGAGGAGAAGGCGGTGCATGCTAGCTTGGGTGATGTGGAGAGGGGGAAGGGACATGATGAGGGGGGTGGCACAATTCAGGGAAGGAACATCAAAGGGGGGTATCAGAAGTTCAGAAGTAGGAAAAGGAAGACTCACGCAAAAACCACAGGGAAATCTCGAAAAAAAAAGGTTCAAGGACAACACACTAAATATAAGAAAATGAGAAGGCTGGAGAGGCCGGAGAAATGAAACACAATATAATCCGGGGAAGTTTAGGGGTCTACGCAAAACCAAAAGGTCCTAAACTAAAGGGGGGGTCATGAGGAAGGGGTGTCCCAAGGTTGGAAATGGTTTTAACAAAAATAAAAACACTTTCCAAACTTATGGGGGGGGGAAATTTTCAGCCCAAAAAGTAACGACAGGGGAAAGGAAAAAACAATCAAAAAATATTTCATAAAGGGATTTAGCAAAAAAACCTCTAAGAAGAAAACAAAGAGTTCCTTAACAACTCAAAGGAGGAAATCATTGGGGGGGGAGAAACATGCTTAAAAGAACAGAAATGAGGACTGGTAAAATCCGGGGACATTGACAAGAAAGCAGCAGGGAGGGAAAATTTTGGGTCAGAAGAAAAACACACAAGAAAGTCGCGACAGAGAATCGGACCGGGGGGGAAGTGGGCCAAAAAATTCGTACTCAGAAAGGAATTGGAAAAAATGGAACAGAGTTTTCCTCGGAAAGGTCAAAACGGACAAAGTATTAAGCTGATGGCTTAGAGGGCAAAGGCTCTCTGAAAAAGTGCCCACGCTTTGAACGCCACGAGGCCCTTTACCGGGTGGACGATAAAAAAGACATGAGAGGCTCAAGCTTAAAAGAAAACTGCCTAGAGGAAGACTTATGTTCAAAAACCCGGGGGAAGAGGCAGAAAAACTTCCAAAAAAGTGTTCAAGAGGACTTGTGGAAGACGACAAGAATTCGAAGACAGACTCAAAAGGCCCAGACAATGGTGAAAAAGACCGAGGAGAGGAAAAATCTTGTTTAAACCTGCAAAAAGCCACAGGAAGACGCATAGACACGACAGGAGAACTGGGGAGCAAATAGAAACTCTATAGGGGATCAGAAAAGGTTTCCGGAAAGAGAGAAAAAAAACAACGGAGGAGAGGAAAAGATGAACTGGTGTGTGAGATATATAAAAGGAATAAGGAGAGGGACCCGCTGGGAAGATGTTTATGGGGGCTCAGCGGGGAAAAGAAATAGGTAGGGGCGTGCTATAACGGATCGAAGAAAGCTTTCGCGGATCGAGGATTAAACCAGAAATCCAAATCGAGTGCTGGCTCTAAGGGGTGGAGATGGAGAACTGGGGGGGGGAAGAAAGCCAAAAAATTTTCGAGAGGGACATACGAAAGATCGCCAAAAAGGAGGGTGAGGAAAGAGGAAAATATGGTGTACATGCGAGGTTCGAGGAAAAATCGGGGGCCACTAGTCAAGGAGGGGCTCTTGAGCAAAGAGAAAAGCTCTCAGACGGCATCATCGCATCACGAGCAGATAAAAGGTTAAAAATTACTTTTGTTGAAAACCCGTCAAAACCTGGACAAAAGGCGAAGGGCCCAACCCAATGGTTGACTCGGAAAAAAAAAAAGGCTTCCGAAAAGAAAAAAGGGCCAGTAATAGGTTAGAGAGAAAAGGCGGGGGGGGGGAAAGAGAATCTTTATAGGGACGACACACAATTGAAGTATCCCTGACCCGAAGGGAAAGACTAAAGTACCAAAAAAAAATGACGGCAGTGGGCATCCCGGGGGGAAAAAGATAAAACAATGAAGAAGGATGACGGGAATCGTAAGTTCAAAGGAGGGAGCCCCAAAAAGGGGTGGACTGAACGAGGAAACATTTCATCGGGGGGGGTTTGTAGCTACATCGAACCCTAGTGAAATGTACTGAAGAACCTCTATCCCAGTGGTCTTTCTTGGAAAGAAAACCCCGAAAGTCAAGCAGAGCTCAAAGGGAAAAGGTAGTAGTCGACATGGAAAAGTGGGAAAAAATGAAAAAGGGAGGTATTTTGGTGCTGGAAATTTGATACTTTTGGGAACCCTGGGGCTCATAAAATGAGGGAAGGCAAAAAACACTCATGGTCAGCTGCAAAAGTAGGGTTGCTATAGGGGAAAAGGACCCTTGAGGACTTGGGATACGGGGAAAATTTGTGCGCGGTGGTACGAGAAAAATTCATACAGTAAGGGGGTAGTGGTAAGTCTTGGGAATGATGGGAAACAGGAGTGCATGTCTTACCGAAAGAGTTTAAGAAGACTGATCCAGAACCCCCGGGGGGGTGAAAGACATCTAAACATACGCGCATGCCAATGCGGTGAAAAATAACTATTGGCGACGAGAACAGGCACACAACGCATCGAACAAACGCACCATATGAAAGGGGAGGAGGGACTGAACTACCTGAAGAGAGCATTAAATTAAGGGAAGCTCCAATAAAAAAAGTTCGTCGGGGTTGGTGTGGCAGGAGGGACACTCAAGGGAGAATCTAGGGGCGTTCAGGGAAAAAGGGGATAGCCAGAAAGATGATAAATGAGCTGATGGCGGCCGCCAAGAGTTCACGAAGTGGGGGGAGGGATTGGGGTCTCTCAAAAAGGGAGGAAAAGAGAAGGGGCCACTAAATCAACTCACCAAGCAAGACCAAACAAAGAGAAAAGCCGAAGAAGACTGAGATACAAGCCTGAAAGAGGTGCCAAATATAGCAAAAATTGGTAAGACAAAATGTGGGAAGAAATCTGGGAAATACCACCGCGGGGAAAAGAGTGATAGGACGGATAAGCTCCTGGAAACGCGTGGGTTTGAAAAGGGAATCTTGTCCGGTGGGATGGTGCCAGTAGCTGACAGAAGCAAATCTGGGGTCAGGAGGGTGGTACGGTGGAGGAGGATCTAAAAAATCATTCAAAAAGAAAAGTCACTAAGAATCAGAGTGTAGGATATTAAGAACCAGACATTATGAATGGAGGAACGGGAACCAAAAAAAAGGTAATAACTGAGAAATCAACAAAAGAGAGGAAACAACATGGGGGGAAAAGGAAAAAAAAAAACTACATTGGGTAGAAAAAAAGGGGGTTAGAAACAGGATATTGCATGGGGGGGGAGTTTTGAGTCAAATGAAACTTGCGGAAAAGTATCACAATGAGAAAGACTACCTGGGGGGGGGGACTTGAGGGAACAGGGGGATGTTGGCAAGGAACAGGACTACTCCCCTAAACTGGACCTTGGAGTGATTCAGAATGTTGAAAGGGACAGAAAAGACAGCTGGAAAAAGAAAAAGAAAACCTCAAGGATTATTTTGCGTCCATCCCTACCCTTTGGGAAAAAAAAAAAGTCATGAAAGGAACACAGGCCACCCGAACCAATGGGTTGGAAGTGCCGGAGTCAACTAAAGTCAAAAAGGGAAAGTACAGGGGGAAAAGGCGTAAAAGGGGACAAAAGTTGGGGGGACATTGGAAAACCTCTCAGTGGGACAAATTGGGGGGGGAAAAAAGAAAACACTCTTAACGCACACCGATCGAAAATAACCGGGAAGGGAAAACCTTGGCGGATATTAAAAGGGAGCGGGACGGAACCCTAGAGACTTAGGAATGGACTATGCAAAAGTCCAAGGGGGGGAAAAAAGGTCCACAAGGAAGAATCTTAAAGAAAGAAAACGGATGGCTAGCGTGGGGACGCGAGGCCTGAATCCAAAAGACTAGCGTCACCAGCTTTTAAAGAAAAAGGAGGAAATCGTGAAGCTGTGGAAGAGGGAAGAAATCTGTACATGTATACAAGGGGAGAAAAAAAGCCCGGAACTCCTAAAAGGGGGGGGCGAGTTAGAAAAACGTATTCCGTGGATAGTCTGTGGGAGCCAGAAAGAGAGGAAAGGAACGTTAGAAAGACGGGGGGGTCGATCCTGGAAACAACAGCGGGGGAAACGTTTAAGAAAAGATGTGTGTCAAGAAAAAAGGAAGACATACATGTGGAAAGTGGGAAAATCTGATCGGGCCTCAACAGTAGGCTCCGCTACACTGCATGGATCTCACCATGCGTCATCAAAAAAGAAAAGGATCCCCAACGAAAACACCTAGGAGGAAGGGGGGGACCTGGTAAGGGGGGGATTTAGCAAGATATAGAAAAAGATTAAACTTGTAAGAAGCACAAGGGGGGGGGGTTTGCAGCGGGACAGATAACCGTCGGCGATAACTTGAGACACCATTGGTCGGAGACATTTTGACGAAGGGCTGAAAAAAAGTTGAGAGCCACATTTCGAACTTGGGGGGGGGGACTAGGAATTGAGGAAAAAACAGCCAAAAAAAAAAGCTCATTTCCACAAAATACGAATCAGAAAAAAAAAAGTTTGAGGGAAAGGGGGACAGGTAAAGGGCTAGGGGGAGACCGGAAAGGGGAGTTGCATAAGCTGATTGACCGATTGGGCCAATTGGATTCAAATCTGAAAAAAAACGGCATAGAAAGAAAGTTACTTTGGGGAAAAAGAAGTACCCTAGAGGGAGGAAACACTCCTAATCGAAATGCCCTCAAAATTTTGAAAGGAAAAGAAAAACAGACGAGAATATCAGGGAGAATAGGGCTCAAGAAAAAGGAGGTTGGGGGGGGGAGGGAGTTTAGGCAGAAAAAAAGGGGGAAAAAACTACTGGAGCGAACACTTGAAACTTGTGCAATGTCTCATTAAGCTTCCGCTGTACCCCGCTAAGACAAACTGGGACAAGCCCGGTTGGCTTTGTAAAAAAAAAGGGTTGGTCCGGAATAGGTTAAATAAGGAGAGCCTCAGGTGGTAAGGGAAAAAAGGGTCAGGAATGCCCATGCCTAGGGGGGGCAAAGCTTTACCAAACCTAAAGTACGGAGAATAATTTTGAAAAAAAAAGAGGGCACGAAAAAAAAAGACTTCGGGGAAGTTGCAGGGAAAGTTGAAAAACCGAATACAAGGGCCACGGGAAAAAATAACAAAGTAGTCCTTGGATGTTGGTTGATGATTTGTGAAAGAGGGGTTACAAAGGGGGGCGCCCGGATACTCAAAAAAGGGTGTTTGCAACCATGAGGGAAAGATACAGAATCTCAGACAAGGTTGTTGACTAAAAGGAAAAAAACTTGGGGTACGCCAAGTTGGAGGAGGGTGTGAAGTTCGGAGGGGGTTGCGCTGGTAGTATCTTAGGAATACGGACGGTGTGTATGGGGGGGGGTATGGGGAAAAAAAATTAAAAAAGTAGTGCGGGGGAAAACCAGATACTCTGGGGCCATCTTGCGAAAAGAACAGAGAACACCATCAACACGGAACATAGACCAACTTTCAAAGCAAAGGAAAGAAACTCTCCCAAAACTCCCGCTGAAAAAACCAGATGAAAAAGGGGACTGCAAAGCGGGAGCGCAGGAGAAATCAACCAGTTGGGGACAAAGGGTGGGAAAGAAAAAAAAGTTCTGGGGGGATGACGGGATATTAAGAAGGGAAATTTGGCAAAAAGCGGGTGCATAGCGGAGGATTCTGCAAGGTATGCAAGAGTGCTCAGACAAAGGTGTCTGAACGGTCGAGGGAGGTCTCTCACAGAGGAAGAATCCACTCATCCCTCGAAGAATCTGGCAAGGCAAAACTCAGGGGGAGGGAAGAAAAAAGTTGCAGAATGAAGAAACCCTCAGAGGAATAAAGCGAAAAGGTAAGATCAAATGCAGGGAGGAACTTGGGAAGTATGGAGAGGGCAAAAAGAACGAGGTGAAAAAAGGTAAGGGAAAGGACCTTGTCCCTCGGGGAGGGGGGGTCAAATGGGAGTTGCTGTTAAAAAGATAGGAAAGTGCAAGAAAAGCTGTCGAGGTCATGGTGGGAATGTTGTGTCTGAAGGCTGTGGGATAGAAAGGCCAGAGTAAGTGCACTAGGAGAGCAAAAATATATAAGAGGTGAAAGGAATACCAAGAAAGAGAAAAGTACCGCAAAAGGAAGGAACCTGATGAAAAAAAAGCCCTAGGGAAATTATGCAACAAGGGGGAGAGGGGGAAGACCATGAGGGAATGGCGGTTGGAAGACATTTTTGGGAGCGACAGGGCGTGAACTAAACAAAAGATAGATAGTTTTTTGGGAAACACAATATGGGGAAGGGTCACTAAGAAAGCCAAGGAAAAAGACTTGTAAAGGAGGAAAGGTCCTGGAAAGAAAAAAAAGATGGTAAACGCCAATTGAAAGACCAAATCAGCACCGAATGATTTGCCAAACCCCAGGAACAATGGTTGCAGGAAACCAAGGAAAGAGACGAGTCAGGAAAAAAGACTCCAAAATCCCTAATTATTTTTTGGGGAGGAAACGTGTTAGGGGGAAAGAGCGGTAGGACGTGGAAGAAAAGGAAAAAGCAGAGTAGGGGGGTTGTGGGAGGAGAAGGAAAGACGTACGCACACCGATCGACATGGCGCAAGAACCTGATCCGTAAGGGAAAAAAAAGAAAACCTAAGGCTGAGCGAAGCAATTCGAAGAAAGGGGAGAATATGCCTGGGCCCGAACTGTGGCACAAAAGGGACAAGGGGTCCCACTTGAGAATTCTAAGAGGAGAAAACATCTTGGAAAAAAGAAAAAAAAAAAGCGGGGGGGAAAGGGGAATCGTGAGTGGCAAACGTGAGGCGGTTTATAAATCAGATAAGGAGGTACATGTTAACGGGGGAAACCAGCTGACAATCTAAGTCGAAGATGAAGGAGGGGGAGGAAATCGAGAAACACGGGGGGGGCTTATAGAGGCCATCAGCGACATGCCAAAAAAACGGGGGGGCTTGTTTCGATGGTATCTATTCAAAAGGAAGAAAAAAGGAAAGAGACGCAAAATGGAAAGAAAAAGGGGGGCAATTATCGCATGACCTACAGCGATATGTCAACGCTTAGCCTCAAAAAAACGTGCCAGAAAAGGTGAGGAAAGAAACCGTAAAACATGCTCGAGAGAGGAAAGAAATCCTCCCCAAAGACATCCCTCAGAAAAAAACACCCTGAGGGATTTGGGATGAGGTGTGCTGTAGAGGAAAAATTGAAATGGTACTGCACCTGCGTTCCTCTATAGGGGATTTTGTTTTATGGAAGGGATCATATAAAGGGGACTTGAGGGATCATTGTGGAGATTCTAAACGAAAAGAGGTCGTCGAAGAGGGGAAAAAGTTCGAGGGGGGGAAAGGATTCTTGGTGGAATGTGACGAGAAAATTTCTAAAACATACTCCGGAACATTAATAAGAAAAAAGGGGACCAAGACTGAATGTGAAAGGAAAGGGAGACAGACATTTATGAAATATCTGGGATTTCTAGTAGACAGGCAGGGGCACTGAGGGACATCAAGGGAAGAAGACAAAAGCTGGGGAGAGAAAGAAAAACGCAGCACGATAAAAATTATATAATTGAGGTTAAGATTAGGTGAAAGGGGGGGTTGAACAAAAACACGAAGAAGGACGGGGAAGCGACGATGGACCTAGGGAAGAAAAAAAAGGCGAAAAAAGAAAAAAGTCCGAGAAGGGGGCGCGACTAAAAGGTCCGAGCGGGCTCTAAAGGTGAGGCTTTAGAGATTGCGGGAATCACAGTCTCTAAGTACCCGACTCGAAAACCGTTTTAATGGGGGGGGGGCAAAAAACAAGGGGGGATGTTGAGGCTTGTGGGGATATCCGGTATCAGGGGTCTAAAAAGGGTCCCATGGAAGAAAGGGGGGGGGAACACGGATCAAAAAGAGGAGGTGACTTATGTGGGGAGAACGTCAGACCTTAATTTTGGGGGGGGGGAGGGCAAGAAGAGCCATTTGAAGGGGTTTGTACTTAGGAAAAAAAAATAAATTGTGGAGGAAGAAAAACAAAGGAGGGGCGGGGCCGGGGGGGGGGGGAGAAATGGTGTTGGGGCATGCCCGAATGGGGTGGGGGACATTAAGGGGCTCAAAAAAACCTGGTCCATGTAGAAGCTCAGTCTTTCACAGTTGGGGGGGGGGGGGGGGGGTGTGGGGGGTGAGGGGGAGGGGGGGGGGGGGGGGGAACCTTGTAAGACAGAGGGTATACTTGTGAATGTTGTGGGAAAGGGTGAAGTGAGGGTCTGAAAGGAAGGGCTTGGTATGGGTAAGGGGATTTTGGGCAAAGGAGGAGGGGACATATGCTGGAACTCTTACACGGATATTTTTGAGTCTTCCAACCCCACATCTGAAAAAAAACCGGAAATAAAGAGGGGGGCATTCATCAGAAAGAAAAGGAATCTCGGAAGGATCAACCAATCAAAAAAGAACTCCCGCTTTAAAAATTCCAGAAGGTATCGAAAATCCAGTTGGGAAAAAGGGGGGAAGCTCCAATAGAAAAGTTCTGGGTTGGGGAAGGGAGAGGGTGATCTTACAAGAAGGTGGGGTCAGGGCTAGTGGGAGAGATTTGGAAATAGAAAGTATGCAAAGGGAGGAATAGGGAGAAGCCCTGAGTTGGGGAAATCACAATTGAGTTTTTCTAGGTATGGGAATCTCTCTAATAGGATGCAAAGAAAAAGACTTATTCGGAGGAAACAGAAAGGGAGAAAAGGAAAGGAGGGCAGAATCATCAGGAAAGGGAAGAGACCCCGAAAACAAGAAGGGGAAGCGGATTAAATCGGGGGGGGATAAAAAGTCCCCAACCTTGGAAAAAGGATATGAGCATAAAGGTATAGGCAGCGAAGAGGGGGGCACTGGAAAACTTTTGTTGGGAAAAAAAGTTTCCGGGAATTCAAGAAAACAAGCGGTGCAGGGGGAAAAGTGTGTGAAGAGCGGTAAGCGGGAAGAGAAAGGCGATTTGTGCATCAAGAGTTCAAATGCACTACCGTGGAAAAAAAGAAACAGGGAAAAAAGACGTATGAAGATAAATAACAGAGAGGAACTGGGAGGAAAGAGAAGAAAAAAGCCCGAGGAGAAAAGGAAAATGGTGGAAAAAGAAGATCAAAAAAGGTTAACTGAGTGGATCACCAGTAGAAAGGAGAAAACAATCTACGAAGGACATGTCGAACAAACACAAAAAAAAGAAAAACATGGAAAAAAAAAACTAACTGGGAAAAAATCTTGAGTTGGGGGGGGAAAAAAAGAGGGGAGGGCTGTTGGAATGTGAAGTGAAGGAAAAGAAATGATAAATTCTGTTAAAAACCCCCTTCAGGGGGGGGGAGGGGAAAACGACAGCTTGCAACCGCAGAAGAAAATGTTCATGATGATGGATAGACCGATCTGACACTGGGAGGAGGAATCGCCAACTTTTCGGAAGGATCCCTACGGAAAAAAACCTCCATCAAAGGAGCGATGCAAAAAGAGGAAATAAACAGACGGGGTTCAAGATGAGGGTAAGCTTCGTAGAGAAAGAAAAAGGACAACTGGGCGTGCCTGAAAAAAAAAGAAATTGGGGGGGATCACGGACTAAAAAGGGCATAGTCTCCGGAAATGAAAAACTTAATCGAATTGGCATGAAGATGACAAAGTGGCGGACGGAGTGGCGCGGGAAAAAAAGAATGCGGAAAAGGGTGGAAAGATAAGGGCCGGGGGGAAAAGGCGGGTTTGAAAAAAAAAGGCGGTACGTACGGGGAATGTAGGGCTGCAGAGAAAAAAGAAACAGCTTTGGAAAAACAATCGGACAATAATAGGGAGGGCCTCGGGGAGGCCAAACGGAAGTAGGGGTCAGACGAAAAATGTAAAAAGGCTCAATCTGAAGAAAAAAGGGCCTGAAGTGGCGAGAAGGATTAATTCCTGGTTAAATCTGAAATCTTTGGCAAGAACCTCACCAGTGGAATTTAAAAAAAGGGAGGAAGGTTCATCAGATGGGTTTCGTCTGGGGAAAAAGTAGCGATGACACGTTCGAATAAAAATCTCTAAAAACAGGTGAAATGGGGGGGGGGGGGGGGGAAAAATACTGGGACAAGACAGGGGGTTAAGGACCTACCAAGGGACTATAAACAAGAAAAGCAGAGAACACCAGGGAGAAAAGCCTCGTTTCACAACATCTCGATAATCAACCCGTCCAAGGCTCGAAAAAGAGGAGGAGGGAAGGGATTGAATAGGATTGTGTTTTGAACTCCCTCTCATAGCAGAAAGGACTGACACCGCGGGAAATACTGGGGAAGGGGGGAGGCAGGCGAGAGGGGGAAAAATTCAGATAAAAGGGGACGGGAGATAACTTTCGGAAAAAAGGAGCTTTATCATTTTTTAGTAGAGAGCTTATTGGCGCTAAAAAAAAAGTTTAACTGGGGGGAGAATTGTAAAGTGAAAGAAGAGGTTCTGGAAAAGTTAAGAGCCAGCCAAATCCTCTGGGCCTCGAACGTAAATACGGAAGGAGTCAGTCAGCTTAGTAAAAAAAACGAGGGGGGGAGAAGAATGATGTGGGAAGAAGGGCACTTGGCTTGCCACTCCCGTTCATCGATTTGGGACGGAGTGCAGACGCAGAAAAAGCCATCAAGAGAAAAGGGATTGAAGAAGGAAGTACCGGAAGGGGGTGACAAAACAAGAAGAAACCCGGCATATGCGGGGTAATCCTAGGAGGGAAGGGGGAAGAATTTGGAATGCGTAAGAAATAGGAAAAAAAAAAGCCGATTAACGGGAGAGATGTCCCGAGAGGGGGGGAGGAAGAGTTGATGCAGGAGAAAGAAAAATTTGCACAATACTGCTGGGAAATTTAAAAAATACGAAGCGGGGAAATGAAGAAGAAAAAAAAGAAACCGTTGAGGGAATGGCAGAGAGGGAAGGGGGATGGATGTGTTGATCTGGGTGAAGTGTGTAGGAGTGTTCAAGGAAGTAGCTGTGGGGGAGAAATCCTAAATGGAGGACCTGGGATTGGGGGGGAGATGTCGGGAATCCGGAGGTGGGCTTGTCTGAAAAAACCAAGAATCAGGAAAAAGTCCAGGGGGGGGGGGGTCCTTAAAGGGAAAAAAAGAGAAGGGGGCCAACGGCGAGTCATTTGGGTGTTGGAGGCATGATTTGATAAGTTTGTGGGTAGTCCACTTTCGACCTGCGAGAAAAGTCAACACATAAACCTTCTCATAACCCTGTCACAAAAGGGGGGGGAAGGAGCCATCGGGCGGGTGAGGAGGAAGGGCATCAGTTACTTCACAGGGGGGACTTGTTAAATTGTCTTCTGATTGAAGTAAGAGGATGTCTTGGAGTGAAAAAAGAAGGACCAAGCGGGAGCATTTGGGGGAAGTACTCTGGGAAAAGATGATCCTGCCCAGGAAAACGGAGAAACACAATACACAAGCACAGAAACGCAGGAAAAGAGGGAGGGGGAATCACAGAGGCCTCTCGACGATCCCAAGATTTCAAAAAAAAAGTAGCTGACAGAGAAAATCGAGCAAAGGGGGGGGAAGGTTGGGAAAGAATTCACCAGTTCTGGGGGGTGTGAACTGGAAAATCTTGGTGATAAGTAATACGTTGGAGTTGGAAAAAAAAAAAAAAAAAAAAAAACATCGTGCAGGGGGGGGCAGAAGAAGGAGAGGAAAAAAAAAGCGGCAAAAGGGGGAGAGGGCTCTCACTCCCTTAGGGGAAGGTGCCAACTCAGTCAAAAAGGATGGAGGAAAGGGAGGGAAGAGAAAAAAAAAAAAAATCCAAAAAAGCCATCTGCAAGGACAAAAAGAAAAGATCAAAGCAACGGGTAATCAGCGGCAATTCTCAATGGAAATCCAGGGAAAAGGAAAGATCTCACATAGGGAAGGAAAAACAAACCGAAAGGGAGCTTACAAAAAGGGGAAACTTGGGAGAGTATTGATATGCGCTCAAGGGTCCTTGAAAAAGGTTTGCGTTAAGATGTAGGGAGGCCGTGGTGGGATGAGACAGAAGGCGAGATTTGGGATTACCTTCAGAAAGGCTGAGAGGTTGGGGGGGGAGAGGAAAGATTGACCAGGGAGTCTCGAAAAAGGGGAAGGAAGGGAACAACTTTGGGAAATATAATAATACAGTAAAAAAGAAAAAAATAAGTAGGGGCATCTCAAAAAAAAGTAAAAGAACAAGGGAGAGAAAAGAAAAAAGAATGGCTCAAGGAAAGGGGGAAAATAGCAACAAGTGGGGATAAGCACCAGGATAAATGGGCCAGGGGACAAAACCCTACAATTTTTGGATTGAAGGAGAATAAACAAAAACATCCAATGAAAGTTCATAGATATTGAGGATGAAAGGGGGGAAAACTCAGAAAAGGAAAAAGGAAAAAGGAGTGGGTGATCAACAGTTATGAGTACGTGGTCTGATCCACGAAAAAATCAACTGGGAACGACTAGGGAAAAAAGCTGCATTTTTTTCGAGGGAAAAAAAATGTTTGACGAAAAAGGGTAATAGATAACGACTATGAACTCAAAGGAAAAATCCGGCGGCAAGAGAATAAAATTAAAAACGGCAAAGAAGGAGCAGGGGAGTCGGTAGAGACTTTAAAAATACAGGGTTCGTCATTTCAAAAGGGTTTGGGCAGAAAAAGGAGGACAACAAGGAAATAGAAAGGAAGCTGATCCGTAAAGAGGCATTGTCCCTGGGATAGGAAAATCCTAATGGGGGTGGGAGGACGGTCAAATGAAAGAAAAGGCATGAGAGTGGGGAAGAGAACATATAAGCGGCAGATCGGGGCAGAATCTTACGTGGGGTCAAGGGGGGAAAAAGAAGTAAACTTAGATAAATGCGTGATGGAAAAAGAGCCTGCGAGCTGCGCACCCGCTTTGAACGCAAAATCTTACAACAAGAGGAATTGCACAAAAATGAGAGGGGTATAATCGAGAAAAGAGCAATATGTCTGGGGGGAAGGAGTATAATGACTGCCGAGAACGATGATGACCTGTTGAAAGCGGAGAAAAGGAGCTGAGAGATGAAAAGAGGTCACATTCAAAAAGAGGGAAAAAAATCGACCTTTGGAAAAAGGGGGCGAGTCCGGTTCGACGAAAAAAATCATAAATACATCTAATGAGCCAGAATATCGCAGCCTGAATATTCAAAGAAGAAAACATCAAGGCGGAGGATACATTGCCGGCCTACGAACGCAGGTGAGTAAGTTTCTCAGCTCTATAGGGGGAAAGACCCCCAAAATAAGAAAGAATCAACAAAAAAAGAGAGGAAAAATGAGAGAAGGGGGGGGATTGGAAACTAGGGGGGCTGTGCTGCGAAAGGAAGAAAGGATAAGGTACGAACAAGCCGGAAGGAAACATGTGGTTTAAATCGCGGGGGGAAATATATAGCGTCGTAAAAACTTGGATGGATAAGGATAGTTAGGAAACGTGGGGAGAAGAAGGGTCGAACCATATCGCAACCATCCAAAGCGAGGAAAGAACTAACTTTTTGGAAGGGGGAAGGCTGGGAATCGAGAAACCATTCAACAGAAACAGTTCGAAGGGCAAAAAAGGGAAGAACGGGGGGGAATAAAATAAGAGCCAAGAAAAAAGCATTTCAGTGTAGTAAAAAGGGGTCTAAGGGGCATTGGGGAAGGTCCCGAGGGAACGAGTGCATCAGGGGGACCGATAGGACGGGAAAAAAGGGCACTACAGACGCAGAGCGCAGAAAACGAGAATAACGTTGAGAAAAAAGGAGGGTTGACCTTTTGGGGAAACGACGAGAACGATGCGGTCCAAGAAGAAAAAGTTGCAACTCAAAAAGTTGGGGGGGAAACTAGGTTCAGAGTTCGAGATCAGGAAAAATTAAGGGTTAGTAGAGGACGAGTCCAAGCTGTTTGGTATGAGGGGAAAGCAAGGGGCGGGAGTGGCGGGGGGGGGGTAGAAAAAGGCGGCTGGCAAAAAGAAAACTTAAAGTGTCCATGAAATCTGACCCCGAGGAGGGAGGGTCAGAGGGGACTATGCATAGCAGGAAAGTGGAGTGGGGAGAGGGGGGCAATGATAGGAGTTATAAGTAGGGGGGATTTTTGAAAAAAAAGCCCGTGAAGAGGGTTAGTCATGACATCAGTATGAAGAGTATTCCACGCTGGAGGAGCCGTTTGGGCGGGTTCCCAGAAAAGAAAAGACCCCGGGGTTCTTAGGAAAAATCCAAAAGAGAGTTCAAGAAAAAAGTCTGGGGAGGGGGGGGAATTTTTGTGTAGGGAAGAAGTCGAAGAAAACATGACTCCAAAATGAGGGATTCCTCCGGGGAGAAGTAACTTTTTGAAAAACATGGTGGGAGGGGGGAGAAGATGGGTGGCTGGTTAGGGTTGAAGTCAGTGGGTTGGGGGGAGGAGGGGAAGCTCTTTAAAGGTGAGAAAAAGGAGGTCGGTTGGGGTTACGGATTAAAAGGGGGCCAAAAGTGAAGCGGGGGACGGAAAAATGGGATTTTTAGAGCTTCCCCGCTCAGAGATACCCACCGCTTGGAGGGTAATAACATACAAGGAAAAAGGAGACTCTACGATCAACAGGACACAAACGCCTCTCAACAAAAGGACTGCCTCAGGAAAACGAGATCATATCCAAGGAAAAAAGGTTGGGAAGCTCCATAAGGTGGGGGTAACCAAGGGAATGGTTGTGGAAAGGAGTACAAGCAACACTCGGGAAAGGTCATAGGAAGGAGATTAAGGAAAAGGGAAGAGGTGCAGGCTGAGTCCAGGCAATCGAGGGGGAGACTCAAACAAACAGAGGGGGAAAGGAAAAAAAGTCCAAGAATCCCGCGACCAACTCGTGAAAGGAAAACAACTAGGGGCGCTAAGACGAAGAGGAAGAATCATCGGGAGACAACAAGGGAAAAAAGAAGGAAACAAGCTGTAATATCACAGAGGGAAAAAAAACACAGGATTGAGATGGACATAAAAACTTGGGAGCGGAGCGAGCGCTACAGGTAAGGGGAGCTCCTTTTGAAACTTGTCACGGGGGTGAAGAGGTAGTGTTTGTTCGAGGGGCGAGGCGACATGAAGAGCGTTGACAGAGCCATCTGTGGCAATTGGTAATACCGGTAGCGTAGGATCGGGGGAAGAAGGTTGCCAAGAGATCAAAGTGACCAAGGAACATCAAAGGTAATCAGTAAACAGAAAAAAAAGAAAGGGGGATGTCACGTAAAAAGGAAAAGCGAAAAAAACCCGGAAAAAACCCTTACTCGAAGCACAAGCAAAGGGGAAAACAAGGGGACAGCTAGCACAAAGGGAGAAAAGAGGAAACCGGAGAAAAACCAAAGAAAAGAGGGGAGTCCTTTCGATCCGGTCGACATTGACTAACACACATTGATACCATGCCGCCCACAGCAATTTTGTGAGACCAAACTGTGCCAGAACAAGAAAGCAAGTTCCATGAAAATCTGAAAAGTAGGGGGAGGGAGAAAAGCCAAAAGGGAAGACAACTGAAAAAATCATCAGCAGCAAACTGGGAAAAAAGGGAGGGGAACCAAAACGGCATAGGCAAAGTCCGACAAAAGGGGTCGACAACAGGGAGGGGAATGAATATAAACGAGCACCCCATGCAAGTTTTGACAAGAAGTAAAACGGAGAAAGAAAAGAATGAAAGAGGGGGAAAGGGGGGGGAGTCGAAGAATTGAATAAATGGGAGTCATTGAAAAGGGTTTGTGGAAAAATCACGAAAACCTATCTGACAGGATTATCCGTAACCGGAAAGCTAAAGGAAAAGGGAAATCGGAAAAGGGAAGGGGAGGCTTCCAGGCGCAGATTTGGAGAAATAAACCCGCATATTCCGGGGAACTCAGTCGGTGTTTTCACCAAGGAAGTTACATAAGATCTGATTTCCTAGTAAAAAAGCTGCTTCTGAAAGAGACAAGAGGGGAAAAATCCACTTCATCGGACCTGACAGGGAGGGAACGCACGTGACACTTCTTTTATAACGTACCATCATTCACTGGTGGGGACAGCTTACACAAAGAAGTGGCGATATAGGAAAAAAAAAGTCCTGTGGGAAGAGAGGGGGTCGGGTTGGCGGCAGGGCCATCAAGACAAGGAGAGCAGGGGGGCCAAAACTTTAGAGCCAGGAAAAGACAATTTGGGGGTTTCGATCAGGGGGCGGGATAAGACGCCAAAAGGCAGGTCCTCAAGTGTAGAAGACGTTTATCTGAAGATGGAACAAAGAGACCTGCTATACACAAAACATCAGTGAGGACCATAGCAGGAAGAAAACAATGCTCGATAGGGGGAGCAGCCACAGAACACCATCGATACAAGAAAAAAAAAAGAGAGGAAAGAGAGTGTGGGGGTCTTGAACTGTAGTTGTTGGGCGGTTAGAACCAGGAAACGTTTCGAGGCAGAAAGGTGGATGTGGTGGCTCGCGGGGAAAGAACCAGGTATTTCTGCGAGACGAAGGACACCATTTTCTGGGGAGGGAGGATTCTAAAAAGTTTCGGAGACAGAAAAAAAAGGTTCGACGTGAAATTTTGGAAGGGGGGGGAGAGGAGGGGTAGTGATGGGGCCCCGTACACAGCAAAAAAATCCGGTTATAGATGAAAAAAGAAATCGCCAAAGAAGGCGTGAGTAGAGTGGACAAGGGCTTTACAAAGGAAGATTCGGTTATAAACGGTCCACGAAGGAAGAGAGGGTTGTACGATGGACTTAGGATTGGCGCAGCCGAGACAAAATAGCATAAGATGAGTCCGAAAAAAGTGTAACAACGAAAGGACCAGGCATAGTGAAGGTCCTATAGGGGGGTCCGCATTTTGACGGAAGAGAGAAAAAACTCGTCCTAAAGGGAAGGGAGACCGATTGTCGGCGAAAGGAAAAGGGCGTACGAGAGGAGGGGAAGCAACAAAAGGAAACACTACTGCTGCGGGCAATTACTTGTCAAGGTAGCAGAAAAAGACTACCTAAACCCTCTCATGGGGAAAAAAAATTTTGATAGCTGGAAGGATGTGTGGGGGAAGGCTTGGGAGAGTTATATGCAGGGGAAAAGAAGCGAAAAAAGTTTGGCGGAAACGCCCCTGAAAGTTTGTTGGCATGAAAAGTTTCGGATGACTGTCAGGGGAAGAAGGAGGGGGGGGGGGGTGTGAAAAAAAGAACCAAGAAAGAGGAAGTGTCTACAAGGGCCAGGATGGATTTTTCTTATTTAAGGGAAACAACAATCACATCAAATGCAAGGACAAAGTTGGGCAGGTTTCCAAAGTTGTGGGAAAGCACCTGTCTACCTGACTATCCCCTTACAAGGGGATATTGTGTAAAGCCTGGGGCTAACTTTGGGGCTGGTAAAAAAGTGTGGCCTGGAGCCAGGTTGCGGAAGGCATCATTGTTCTTCGTGTGGGGCGAAATTGGTATCTTCTTGAAAGGGAAAGGGGGTATGGAGTTCAAAGCACAGGAGGAAAGGGAAGGGGCCGAGACTCTGACATCGATCTTTCGAGTGCCAAAGGTATAACCAACAAGAGCCCCAAAAGGGGTCATCAAAAATGAGAGAAGAAGGAGGACTATCAAACCCATCACCACCTGAGCTTTTCGTAACAAACCAAGGACAAGTTGGAAAAAGGAGAAAAGGAGTACCACAGGGGGAAAAAAAAAGATTTCAAAAGTGCCGGGGGGGAAAATCTGTGGAGATGTCGCTAGAAGGGACACATCTTTCAGATGTGGCCTAGAATTGCATATTATGACATGACTTAGTGAAACACCCAAAGGTCCGGAAAAGGAAGGGGGGCAAGGGTGATTGGAAGACTGAAGAAAAAAGAGAGGAGGAAAAGAGAGGGGAGATGTCCACTCAAGCACTAAACCAAATTCCATCTGCATGGAAAAAACAGAAAAAAATCCTCACTTAAAATGACCAATGAAACCGAAAAGATGGAACGACAAAAGGGGAGGACAGCTTTCAGGCGAAAAAAAAGAGTTGGTGGGGATGGGAGCTAAGGGGGAGCGAGGGGAGGTAGGAGGCGATAAGGAGGGCCATCGGCGGGGTTGCTGTGTGCCTGGGTGGGAGAGAAAAGTCAATGCATTGTAATATGAAAAAAAGGCTTATAGGGTTAGATGGGTAAAGAGTGTGCATAAAAATTCGTGGGGAAAAGAAAAAGTCAAACTGCAAGCGGTGAAAAAAAAGGTGCAAATATATAAAGTTAAACATACAAAAAAAAATTATGGAACTGGAAGAGATGACAACGAACCAAGGAACTGATAACAAAGGCCGGTCTTTCAAGGACAAATATAGAAACAAAGGGGGGCTGGATGCACAAAGGGCACACAAGATACGAAAATGGAGAGCAGGTCGACAAAGGTCTTGGAAACTCACACCAAATGGAGCATCAGGGGAAAAGGACACCAATCCAGGAAGTTCTTGGAATAAATATTGGGGGGGGGGGGAACTAAGAAAGAAACGGAAAAGGGGACTTGGAGGGGCTTGGTTATGTGGAAAAAAGACCCAAAATTAAGGGATTCACTCAAGTACAATCCGAGTAAAAAAAGGTTCATGAGGAGGAAAACACAAACCAAATTTTCAGGGGGTGTGCGGGGGGGGGGGGGGGGGGGGTGGCGGGGGGGGGGGGGGGGGGGGGGGTGGGGTGTTGGGGGTAAGGCGGGGGGGCTGGCGGGTCAGAGGATGAATCAGAAGAGGGAATGAAAGCGTGTGCAGCGGAAACCCTGTGTCCTGAACCAGACAAAAACAAATCCATCCGGCAGGGGGTGGGGGGGAACTATGCATCTCTATTAAACGGGAGACGAACCCTGATGTCTGGGAAGGGGACTTGACATATTCTTACATTAAAAAGGGGGGTTAAAAAGGGGTGCATAAGATAAAACACACCGGGGGGGAGGAAACCTAAGTCGCGGCGCAACAACCTTATCACTAATAAAGAGGTCCTCAAGTGAGAGGAAGGTTCAAGGAGGCGAAGGAGGATTGGACTATAACGCATATCCGGGGGGAAGAGAACGTTGTTTGTCACAAAAAAAAGGGGCAAACTCAACGTTCGAGAAAGGGGGAAGGGCTGCTCTGAAGAGAAACCTAATAGGAAAAAAAAGACGCGTGAGGGGGGGCCAAGCGGGACGGGGGGAAAGAAAAAAAAATCGAATCAAAGCAGCGTACAAAGAGAACAATATTTCTGGGAGAAGAAGTCTTGTCGAGAAATTTCCTGTGGAAAGAAAAAAAGTGTTGGCGCAGAGACAAAAACCAGATAGGAGACAAAAGGAGAGCCAGGGACAAGAGTGGGGATGGTTTCGATGGTAAACGACTAAAGTATCGATTACAACGGGGAAAACATGTATACAAAAAATTAATACCAGGAAAGAAGGGATCAGAGATGGACAAAGCTGAGCCGAAAACACATCCCTTATCGCCGACACGCAGGTTAAGAAGCTCAAAAAAAATCTGTGCGACAACAAAAAACCCCACTACCGTCAAGCC
>Ga0179593_1703049_pt1 | contig 19386 bp, 17 predicted proteins | sample CZODoug2_1_08_16_FD_185931 | JGI IMG/M metagenome (GOLD analysis project Ga0179593, IMG submission 185931) | Vadose zone soil fungal communities from Angelo Coast Range Reserve, California, USA - CZODoug2_1_08_16fungal (PacBio error correction) | ecosystem: Environmental > Terrestrial > Soil >...
CACTCACTCTAAAAACCATAAGGGAAGCTGCCTGCGCACCTGGAAAACGTTCTATTCAAAAACTCTGTACTTCGGAAGAAGAAGGGGAGATGTCTTCCTAACAACGCATGAAAAGCCAAGACCCCACGACCTATGATCTGGCATACCGGACAAACACGAAGGACAGAAAGGACGGAGAGTAGCCAGCCTACCGTAATAACAGGACAGGAGGGGGGGCACGCACGAGACTTTCAAATCGTGACATGGGAACCGGACAGACTAGCTCAGCCCGGGACACAGGCACCATCGAGACGGGACACGCTCGTCCATATCCAGAGAGCTGAGGGACGGGACAAGAAAATCTTCCTCCCTACGCTACACCAGAAGTGAGACAACCGAAACGGGTGTGCACGGGAACGGGGGGGAGAGAAACGGCATTGCGAGTAGAGGACGTCTGCCTTTCACCACACTAGGCAGGGTGGGGACCGGTCAGAAGAAAAGGACTTGGACAGCCTAGCCCTTAATGGAGCCAGCAGTTTTCGCCAATTACTCAAAGGAACGAGTCTGGGCACCCAGGAAACAGTCCGAAGGCAGAAAGCTTTAAGCGAGACTGGAACGGCATAAATACGGGAATAACCTAGAGAAAAGGGAAAGTCTCTCTACTAAGGAGCTAGCACGATTTTGTGCGCCAGAAACAGGCAGACCCTTAGACGTAAATTGGAGTAAGGGCGGCCTCTTCGGCCTGCCCTCACTTTTCTAAGGGGGAATCGGGTGTTAAGATGGTTACTGAAGGTTCGCTACTACCTAACCTATTAGCCATGATTCTGCATGGGGTTGTGGGGCTCTACTGTGAGTGGGGGGTTTTTTTGGGTGAGTATTCGTGCGAGTAGACATCGCACGTCTTTCTGTATCGTCTGTAGGGATTCATACTATGAGGTATCTGCTAGATGTCGGACTCCCATGATGGGAAGGAGGGGCGTTCCAGTCCACATCCGTTCAAAATAAGGGAGGGGTGGAGGAAGGGGCGAAGGTATGCCCGCAGTTGCACGCAAATTGGATTTCCGGGTGTGGAGGGAGGGCAGTCATTTTGGATGCCTCTTGCCCAGACTAAGGGAAAGCACCTTTGGGGGGGCCTTCCTAAAGCAAAACGTGAAAGGGATTCCTAACTACTTAACGTCAAAGGCGGAAGGAGCAGGGGTGCGTTGACCGGCACACTCCGAGGACGGTCAGGCGCCCACAGCTCCTCCTCTACTCTCCTCCTCAAACTGTAGGAAAGTGCGAGGGAACGTTTTTGGCAGAAGGGCATCGGGGTCTCTTCTACCTATAAAGGAGGAAAGCAGAGGTAGGGCACTTCTAGGAGCGGTGGCTATCGGTGAAGACAGCTCGAGGATGTGCTGGTCTGGGCTTGGACGCTGGGTGAATTGTAGCCCACGAGATCTTAAAGCGGTGGGCCCACACGGGAGTATACGGGCGGTCGTTCTCTCCTCCTCCTATCGTCGAGGGCGTTTTGCGCCTCGAAACCATCTGGCTGGGCAAAGCAAAAGGGGGCGGGTAATCCAGGAAGGACCGCGGGGGATGCACGACCTCCTTATCAAAAGCTAAAGAAGGCAGGAATAGAGTATGGAAAGAGTGTGATTGCCAATACTCCAGCTTAGTAAATTGAAGATTAGAAGGACATCTCCCTGTTTAGGGACCGGGTCTGGGGGGGAAAAAAAAAAGAGGACAGGATGCCTACTGGATCGAGAAAGAGCGAACCATCACCATGATACTTAGGAACCCAAAGAGGAGGATTGGAGAAGAGAGGGGGTTGATGGCATCGATAGGGTGGGGGATGACCGGTCACTCTTTCCTTTTGGACTCTTAAAATGAGCAGGAGGAGAGGCCTCCTCACACCAAACCGGAGGGATGGAAGGATGAGGGGAATCGCAGCAGTCAGACTTGACTAACCGTAAAAAGGTACCTCCTGAAAGCGCAATCAACGATATCTAACTTCACTACCAAAAAAGGAGGGAGTCAATCCCGTGAATGGGGGGGATTCAGTAATCTGGTTTATTAGACTCGCACTTAATAGACGGCATTCCTCGGTACGCGGGGGGGCCAAAGAATCCCCTAACTTTTAGGCGAGTCCAAGAGAACATTCAAATGATGAAAAAAACCGGGGTCCGGGGAATCACCGGGGGACAGCGCTAGAGAAGTAAGGGAGTTCGCTCTAGGAAGTCATTCCTCTTCCTTGCGCAGGAATGGGACTGGACAGAGATGTGTTAAGTGCTGGGAATCAAGGGAGCTGGATGCAGTGGGATCCCTCGTTCTCAATCCTTTGGCGAGTGGAGGAAATGAAGAGAAGAATGCTCAAATGGAACAAGAGCGCAAGAGAAGGTTCAATAAACTAGAGAAGGGAGGCTGAGATGCAAACCTCGAAAACTTACAGCGCAGGAGACACCGCTTTGTCCCCACCAAAACCCACCCCAACAACGCCCCCCTGCAGAGCCCCGGCCCACCCCCCCCCCCGGCGCCCGCCCTCTGCCAGGACCGGGGACCGGCTGCATTCGCCCGCAATGAGCTCACTTGGGGTTCGAGATTACTTCCTTGGGTGCCTCACAAACCCAAAGAGGCGGGCGAGGGGGCGGGCAGACGGTCGAGGCGAGGGAAAAAGGAGCGAAACGGAGCCTGCGGTGCGTGACTTGCGGGGCGGTCTCTGAGCCGTCAAATGTCGGCCGCTAAGGCAGGAAATTCACCGTATTCTTGTCTTCTCAAGAGAGGAGAAGAACCGCCTCCGCAAAACTTCGCGGAATAGAGCCAGGAAAGCAAACGAGGTCCCACAGCTAATATTCTTACGCCAAGGCCTACAAAAAGGCGATCCGATGGTTTGAAGACAGAGAAGGACAGAGAATCGAGTTACATGTGAAGAGAGAATCCGATCGAGCGTCCCCGAAATATATATAAGAATCGTTCTGACTCTACTAGACAGAGAAAAAAAAAAAAACGACGCACACCTTAGGATGCTTTCCTTGGGATTTAAAAAGCCATGGAAATGAAACGGAAAGGCCAGAGAGTGTAACCCAACGGTAGGCCCAGGGATGGGGGTAGGCGGAGAAAAGTGCGGAAAAGGAACTTTCCTGCATCGGCCTGGGGCGGACTTGTAGGGAAGTCCCATTCAACACACAGAAGAGGGAAAGGAATTCGTCCATTGGTGACCTGGGATTGAGACTCACGTACTAGGAATGAGGAACTGCAGTCGCTACCTTAGGGTTACGGAAAGCAATTGAAGGCCCATGATTTGACTCCAACTTCTAGCCCTTCGCTTCACTTGCGGAAGGCAGCAACCTTTCTCGGATCCAGTGAGGAGAGGGGCGCTGAAGCACCTCCATCAGGCCTTTCGGGGAAAGTGGGGGCAAAAGGTGGGTGGTGTAATCCTAAGTTGTCTGGTATGCTAAGGGTGCGTCAATGATCTTTAACATGGCGGTTGGACCGAGATGGCAGGGGCTAGATGTTGGCGTTTCTGTCAAGGGTCCAAGGAGAGAGAGAGTTCTTTCAAAAAGGGGAATGGCAAAGGGAGGGCCTGGACTTTCCTTTTAGTACGGGCGGGGGGGCGTGGGGGACCTTTTCTGTCTGTCATGCCTTGACAGGATCAGTGGATACGAGGGTGTGGCGGGGGGAGAATTCAAGAGGGGGAGGTAAGAAAGGAGGGCAAGAATACATATAAGTTTAGCCGAAGATGTCTTGACCAAGAGGCCGGAACGGGAGAGTCAGAGGCGGGGCCGTTTTTGGGTTTTCTCAGAAAAAAAGCAACTGAGGAGAAAAGTAGAGAACACCCTCCGCCTACTAAAAAAAATCCTGCAAGAAGACGCACCGGCGAGGAAAGGCCGTCTCCTCATCGGGGCCTGCCTCTAGAAAGGAGGAAACGACTCCGAACGAAAAAATCTCAGGACCGCCTCCTTCTTGGCCGAAAAAGAGATAGTCATCCTCACCACTCAAAAATCAAAAATTCGAAGAATCAGAGAAATGTCCTCCCTTAACTTCCGTCAGAGGGGCATGCAATCGTTTAAGATAGCGAGAATTCGCCGACTGCACTACGAAGACCCGAAGAGGCAAACATCGGCGCACTCTGAGTGTCAAGAATCGGAGCAAGAGAAAGGGCCCTCAGAGTAGCCATACCATCCTTGTCAGAACAACGACTTCATACACCAAGGGGGACTCCCGTACAGGCTACGAACGATCGATTTATTTTCGCGGACATCGCCTCCTCATTAAGGTGGGACTTCGAGTCCGTCAGACTAAAGGGCCTTCTTATCCCGGAATTGAAGATCCAGATGCTTTTCAAGTATCATGACCTCAAGTATTAATCTGGAACCAGATAGAGGGACGTACAGAATCACGGTCCTGCACTTACGGCCCCCTTCGAAGAAAGGAACGGGGGGGCGCGCCGGGCACATTTGGGGACTGAAGGAGGGAACCGCACAAGGAAACCCTGCATCAATCTATCATCAGGAAAACTCACGGGAAAGGTCAGGCACGGTGATCCGCGTGCGGTGGGTTCGTTATCGAGTGGACCATCACGATTCACCTCAAGAGAAGGTTGGCCTTCTGTCCGGTTTCGTATTAGCCAAACGCCCCGCTTATTGCAGGAGGGAGGACAGCGAATACGCAGCTCGAAGAGTGGCCTATCGGAGCCCCTTCTCTTGGGTCCTAATCGGGGGGAGGGGGTCCCAAGTAACGCAAGGGCTCAGGCTTCCTTTGGAAGGAAAGGAAAAGCTCCTGGGAGCACGAGGGGGTCGGTGAACGTCGAGGGATTTTCCAAGTTGCTAATGTTCTTGCTGTAGGGTGCAGGACTTTTTAAGACCCAACGCAAAACGGCGGAAAGCCGGCACTCAAGAACAGGGAAAAACAACGCCGTGCACAGCCATGCAAAAAAGAAAGCTATCTAGCGGAAAGGATAGCAGGGCCCCCCTCGACTGCTCGTAACGTTCAAAAAAACTGAAAAAACTAACACACCCCAAACCGCAACATTACTTAGCGGGAAAATCGTTCGTGTGAGAACATAGGCTCGGGGTCCTTCATCTGTGCCAGCATCATGGGGTGAAAAAGGAGGGACGGGAGGACTTGGAAGGGAAAGTGAATCGCTCAAATAAATGTTCTGCAGTGTCAAGGGGGCGCGTGTTGAGTTTATCCAGAGAGCGGTCATCGGCGACTCCAAACCCCACAAGACAACGGCGGTTAAAGGAAGCGGGGGCAATACCTCCTCTCCCAAAGGGAGGAAGGAGTGTCCTCGAAAGCTTCAAAAAGAACAAAAAAGGCGCGCCATAAGCGGAGGGCAAAAAAAAAAGGTATCACTTCCGAAATGCAGGCATCAGATGCGACGGTGGACCTACGAAAGCTTATTGCAGGGGGAACTGGGAGTGGGGCCTCCAATCGGGGGGGACAAGGGGGGCGGGCAAGTCAGAGGGGTCGCGAGGGACAACAGGAAAGCTATTACTTCGATTAAATGTATCCGGGAGTCAGAAAGGAGTCCTGGAAAGGGCCCCACCCGAGTAGGTTGGGGGGATTTGACTCAAACTTTGTAGGGAAGAGCGGAGTATTGTTGTTCTTAAGGGGGAAAGTTGCTACTGGGGGGGCGGTGATCCATAGCCTGTCACGTCATCGACAACAACGAGGGGGGGGGGGGAGGAATAAAAAGATCTATGATATCCGCCATCCTTATAGGAAGAAAGGAACGGAGCGGGCACGACGTGGTCCAGGGGTCTCCTCTAGGAGCCGGGAGAATAACGTATCCCCGGAATAACCAGCGTGGACTTGGTTGAGTCCGAAGCGATGGTGTTTTACGGGCAATGGGATGCCGTCTTCAATCGGATCGGCGCTTCGGGAAGGGGTAAAACCAAGAACTGACCGGGCAACCGGTCGATTTCGAGTAAAAATCGCCAGGTAAGGCGTTACGAGGGAGAAGTAGTCGGGGGCAGCACGAGTCCTCCGCGGCCTGCAGAGTAAGTAGATACCGGCCTCCTTTCAACCGGCCTGCAGGGGCTGGCACCAGGTGTAGGGGCGAACCCGCCATATCAATGGGGGGCTTCTGCTCGGAAAGCCCGCTCTGCAAGAGGGTGGCGAGGGGGGGGAGCCCGTAAACGGGGAGAACCTCAGCATCTCCAGCTGGAGGGGGAATGACTAGTCGATGCGCTGCGATCCAAAAGCGTGTACGGCCGGAAAATTCCTTCTACGAAGCAACAGCTCTACGCTGTAACCCCTTAAACAACAAACCCTACTCGTCACCTAGCTCTCGGTTGGGAGAACGCAATGAGCCCGTGAACTAGAAGGTACCTACGGAGTTGGAGGAGAGCGTCGTTGAGGGATTGAATTCGCTCACGGGGTCTCCTGCGCGTTTCTTGGGAACGCGTGAGCGGCGCGTTGGGGTCCTGAAGGAGAAGGCCACCGGAGTGTCAGTCGTACCTTGGTAAAGCGCAAAAAGGGAAAAACGCCGCCGCAAAACAACTTAAAAAGAACTGCAAAAGGCAACGGTCTCAGAGAAATCCCTTACAAACGACGTCAAAAATAGGCAGGGAACGCAAGCGCCGGAACCTCGCATGACGACGAATTTAAGCGAGCCGGCGCGAACTCCTAGAAACTCGGAAGACTGCGGGCAAAAGCCACTCCTCAACATCAAGGGGGACGAAACGGAAAAAAAAACTGCGGGCGGCCATTGTACAAGAGAGAGAGGGACCGCCGGTCACGCGCTGCACGGCGGCCGCAGTAACGTGCCGAACTCAAAGGGTGGGAGAGTCCACGGGTTCTGCCTGGGGCTTCCTCCACAGCAGCACAAAAGAGGCGAGCGTGCCGGCGTGATCTTTTAGTCTCAGAGTACATCCTGGGGGTGACCCCGGGAGGCGAAGACGAGACAATGTGTGCACAAAAAAAAAAGATCCTTGGCGCGGGGACGTGACTGGATCAAATCAGAAGGCAATTTAGAAAGGAAGGGGAAAAAGAGCGCCTTCAACTTAATCTTTGCTCCCATTATGAAAGCTGTGCGCCGGGGGAGATCCGTCTCCGTCGAAGTACTGGAACTTGTCAGAAGGGTAAAACTTGGAAGTCGTCGGATGGCTCATGGTATTCATGACTAGGGAAGGGTGGAATGGGCTGTATATCCTGCAGGAGAGGAAGCTGCGAAGATCTCGGGGGATGTCAAACCATGTCGATTCAACTTCCCTCAGTGGCTGTACAAGCGGGGGGAGGTATGTCGGAGTTCAGCTTGTCCTAGGGGGGTGACGATGATGCGTTATCAAAGCGGGGGGGGTCCTCCTTAGGGCGAAGGGGGAGTTCGTTCGTCAAGCGACATATGGGGGAATGAAGAGCCAGGCAGAACGAATCGGCCTCCAGGAAAGGCGACTTTACTGTCGTCTAGTTTGCGGGGGGGCTCTAAATCAAAAAAAACTTCTAGTAAAAAACAAGCAACTCTACGACCTTCAGGCTGACTCTCAGCGGAGGGGGCGATGCGGAAAGACGAGCAAGCCGGCTATGCAGACGAAACATGCTCATGGGGAAACAGACCTACGTAGGGACCGATAGCAAATCAAAAACGCTGAATCTTATCCGCACTACCGTAAGCAACCCAGGGGAGGAGTAACTCAAACGGCTACTTTCACCCAGGGGGGGGGAAACCGGCTAACGATCTCCTCTAAGACAAGAAGAAAAATGGAGCTAATTCCACTAAGCACGGGGGTGAACGGGCTCGTCCAGCAGCTGCACAGAGAAAAAAAAATCCCGACGGCCGTTCTACACACCTACGGGCTACGGGGGGAGAAAATGGGCAGGCGAGAAGGTGCGCTGGAGGTTAAAAAACGCAGAAAATCCTGTCCTGACAAAAGATCCGTTGGAAAATCCAGACGACGTGCCTCGAAAAGCGATTGGCAAAAGGGAATGGTCGCGCAAGACCTCCAAGGGGGCCAGCCCAGAAGTAAAGAGGGACACGCGTGCGCTTTGAGGTAGCAACGCCCGCTAAGAAAAGGAAAAAATGAGAGAACTCCGGGATCGCTGGGGGGGAGGCTGGGGTAAAAGTACCCTACATGAAGGACCCGAGAAGAGAAAGGAAAAAAAGAGGTAGCACAGCGGAAAGCAGAGTAAAGCGGTGGCGCGGATTCTTTTCTGCGGTGCCCACGGAAAACCCAGCAAATGCCGTGTTTGGCCTGGCGTCGCGGAGGTTGGGTTGAGGAGGGGCAGTCCGGCACACAGCAAACCTCTGGTCTTCGAGGAGGGGGGCATTGCGCGCGGTAGGAGAAAAGAAAGGAAATCTCGTCATGAATGGCAAATGCGGGACTCTTTGCCAGTACCGTCCATCCTTTCTCTTCGACTTTTATGTTCATGAGAGGAAGAGTTCTCCTCTTCATTAGGGTGGCGTTCGAGGGGAGGGATTGGGACAGAGTCCCAGAAGAAGCAGCACGCGGAAGTCGAATAGCAATCAAAGTGGCGCCATAACACGCTCATCCTTCCACGCGAGCGGACCGTTGGCGCTCTTTTCGAAAAAGCTAGAATAGCACACATCGCCTCTTACGGGGAGCCCGAAAAATCATGGAGTCTAACAGGGGGGGGGGGGGGATGCGAAATCTCTTTGGAACGAAGCCAGCCGGCGGTATCATCGAAGGGCGCGGGTGTTCGATCTTCATCAGGCTACGTACGGGGAGGCAGCAGTGGGATGGGGTTGAGGTTAGCCCCGGCTCGGAGCGCGAGACGGTGGCCGGGAACGCGACGGATCCTCAAATGAGAATTCTGGGGTGCGAAAGACGCAGCATTCTAGGATGATGAGCGGGGCCGCCAGAACGATTCGAAGCTCCCGACATCCAATCCCCTCGTAGGGGGGAGGGGGACACGCGACTCGTTGTAAAGTTAAGAAAAGGGGGAAAAGTAGAAAAAGCTAAGTTTTTGCGTCCTGTCGGGGGGGCAAAACGCGCGTACCGATTTGCTATTACGTATCCGAACTACCTAGAGAATAAATGGCAGAACCGCCCGAGTCTTTTAAAAGCTGTGACGAAAAACTGTATTGAATGGGGCGGTCGTTGAAGAGCCGTTCCGAGAAGGTGTACTTGGTATCCATCCTTAAGAGGTAACCCACAAAAAATAGGAGGTGGGGAATGGATCCTAAATTAAAAAACGCAGGAAGGGGCTACGGGTAGCCTGGGCGGGGGGACCAGCCGAACGCAGTAGCTCCAAAAAAATCTAATACTGAAAACACCGCGTTATCCTCTGTGAATAACTCCGTTTGTTTTTCCCCTTAACTCCGCTTTTTCATTTTGGGTTGGCACTGGAGGGGAATCAGAGCGGCAATAGAGCGGGTGTTGACACCCCGGACACCAGGGGAATTGCGACACGCCCAGTGGTGGGGGGTACTAATCAAGGAGCGGTTTTCCGAGCAAACCGGGGAAATCCTCTTCAACTGGGCCTAGGGTAAAGGAAGAAGTCGGCCAGGCCTCTCTTGGGACGAGTTCCTGGACGCGGATGGTGACGTTAGGGAAAGGGGGCCGCCACGTATAGTTCTAAACGCGGCAGCCTGGTGGCGAGTCGCCGAGGCGAGCCGCGAGTTATAACCCCACCCCAGGAAATGCAGCACATCTTCGCCACTATAAAGCAGAGACAAAATGCGCCTGCATCCGTTCTTGGAAGTGCTCTCGCGGCCGCCAGTGTTCGGCGACGAACGCCCGAGACTTTTGTCAGAAGCGGCATGAAGGCCGGTGCTGTATAAAAGGGCTCTGATGGCTAGTTTGTCGACTAAGAAGCGACTTCACAACTCCTCCGCTTAGCAGCGGTTTCGTTTATCTAGGGAGGGGGACTTTCTCACCGGGTTCCTTGCGGTTCGAATCTTTCAGGAAGGAACGTTCTTGTCTGGTAGAAAATACCTCCGCTCAAGCACGACATAGAGAGGGCGCGCAAGCTGTCAGACTAGAGTACAAAGTACCGAACGAACGACGCTCGGAACGGGGAAGAATTTAACCTTCCTCCTGCATGTATGCGCGAAAATTTACTATCTATCTTCAGGGCCTTACCTAGGACGAAGTCATCATAGGAGGAAGGCACCTAAAACAAATCCTCGAGAAAAAAAAACCACAACACAAGTCTCTTGGCCGTGGTGAAGAATGGGCAACTCTACGACAGCCGTTAAAAAAAAAAGGATAAAAAACCGGGTTAGGCCCGATCACGTCGGACGCCGTCTATATCTCGCCAGGGTAGGGGAAGATAAAAAAGAAAGAACGGCGGTCCCGTCGGAGAGGGGGAAGTGACTGTGGAAAAGGAGCGTAACTCGACGTTCCGTGACAGGGCACTTCAGAGGAGGTAAAAAAAAAGGAACTCACTTTACGGGGCTCGCGATAGAGGCCGCGGCCTGGGAACGCCCTTGAGGCTCGTCGCGGGAAGGGGGGCGTCCAGTGTTATTTCGGGCTCGGGTAAGACAGCTACACCGTTGTCGCCGTACGGGCGCACTTGGTGCTCTTGTTAAAGTGAACTGGTTTTAGGAAGGTAGGCTGGTGGGGGGAAAGGGGGTGGATCGAGGGAGCGAGTCGGTATTTCAGGTGGAGGAGGGGGTCAGCATGGTTCGTGTCGGGGGGAAGAACATGGGCTACCACGCTGTAGCGGGGCAAACCATGAAGATTTACTTGGGCGCAAACGAGAAGGTTTAAGGTAGTGCGAAATGGGAGTTCAAACTCTGCGTGGTGGGACAGATGCCGTGGATCATCGGGGGACGGGGACCGACGTATTCTTGGAATTGAGGTGAAGGGAGGCGGATCCATAAGAAAGGAGGCAGACGATCAGCCAGGACATAGCCGAACCGGTGCGAAGGAGCGGCTTGAATTTATTATCGTGTAGACTCGCGAAAAGAAAAAAAATCAACGTATTAGATCAATGAGGATAAAAGAAATATAACGACGAAAGCCGGCCAATTGCGCACCGTGGATTCATCCCTGACTCAGTGGCACGAAAAAGATGAGAGTTCACGGTCCCCGACCGGCTCATGAGCCAAAACGAGGAAAGCCCGATGAGCATAAGAGTCAACACTCAGACAATCTGAACGGTAGAAGAGCCTACCGGCATAAACTTAGGCTATGACTGATCGAAAGTTTGCATACGAGCCGAAAGCGGCTGACCCCTACCCTCTGATGCTGCGCACGACGGGGGGCAATCCCGAAAGGACAACAGGTGGCGAAAAGAGCGACATAGAAGCATGTCACAGGGAATAGACCGACTTCGGAACCGTTGGCCAGATACATAAAAAAAACGCTGTAGGAGGGATGTTCTCGGCCCCGTCAGCCCAAATTACGGCGCCTAAAACGACTAGTCCGGGGCTCTTGTGGGGGCCAGAGCGGGAAAAAGGGCAGACTCAGGCCGCTTCCTGGGTTCCTGAACGAAAGTACCAGAGAGGTGGGAAGAAATACTGCAAAAGGCCGGACACGCAATCGAAAGGGCAGAGACGGCAGCTCGCAGAATTTGTTGCGGAGGGGAGATAGAATCCCCCCTAAAATCGGGAAAAAAGGGTAGTATCGTGTGGATCGCGCTTGGTGCGAGGGGAGGGTTGCTCCGGGGAAACGTCCAGCCCAGGAAGCGCGGGGGTACGTGCGGAGTGGGGGGGGAGGCTTGTCGCGCACCTGAGGGAGCGCGGGGGCAGGGCCGAAGGAGAAGGAAGGTCGCACGGGAAGCGGCGTTAAGGGTCCAGAAGCTCGCGCGAAGGAGGGGAAATGTTCGGGAAGCGTTGGGAGGCCAGGAAGCGTTACGTGCTAAGGTTTTTGGGGCGAGGTGGGGAGCGAGGCCTACGTAAAGCAGCAACGGCCTAGGAAGCCCTGCACTGGGTCCCGCAGACGAGGGAAAGGCGTAAGCAGGCTTGGGGGGGGGTTATCTCATGGGGTCTGCCTCTCCGAACTGCAGAAATCGCACCACTCGGAAAACGCGTACCCTAACCGCTGCGAGGAATTGCGCGCCCTGAAGATGGGGGCGAATGCAGAAGATCATCGGCGACAGCGCTAGGCTGTAGCAGCGAAGGGGTGCGGATCGACAGTCGGATAGACGAATTCAGGCGAGGGGGGGTCGTGAGGGGGAAATTCCTGGTCCGCGGAAAATCTCAGGCCTATGTCTAGCCCAACTTAAACAGATAGAAGCGTTAGTGTACCCGATAAATACAAAAAGGAGGGAAGGTCTTCATAACCTAGTCCAGGGAAACCGGGGATAGCGACCCGACAGGGGAGACGCGAGGGCTCGGTCGGGGCACACCTCCCTTTGGAGGGTAACGAAGTGAAAATGAGAGGGGGGGGGAATCGATAAAACAGGCTTGTCAGCGGTGAACTCAGACACAAAAAAATTGCCGGACTGGGACGATAAGTGCTTAAAGATCACATATAAGGGAAGGCCTCTCTTAGGCAAGACATCTTGCCAGCGGGTCGTTCGATTCTAGTTGTTGCGTAAGGGACTTCTCCCTTGGGAAGGGCGGTAGAGCCGAGACTTCGGTGAACATCTCCCCAAAACAGGGTAAGAGAGGAGGGGGGTCCGAGAGTCTACGGCTCCGAAGAACAGTACCGCACGCTGACCGACCTGATCCCAAGTTCAAGATCACGACCTGATCACAGAGGGGGGCACAATATAAGAGTTTGGGGAACAGGGAGCGAGGGTAGGGTGAAAGGGTCATAGGTCCGTCAGCGGCAAAGGGGTGAACGGGTTTTAACACAGACCGGAAGACGTGCGGTCGGCCGTAAAGACAGCCGGGAGCAAGGGAACGATTCCGAAGGGAGAGGCCTGCCTGTGCAGAAGATTACGGGCGGCGCGCCGGAAGGCGGGGCATCGACTGGCACGCCGCTGTTTCGCGTAGCAAATAATGGATCTTCTAAGGAGAAAAAAGGTCACCTTGTGAGGAGCATGGCGACTAGGGGGCCACGAAACCAGCGAAATGGCAAAGAGGGTCGAGGTGTCGAGCGCAAACCTTACGGCGTCGGACATGCAAGACCGCCTTCTGAGGGGGAGAATCGGAACGAACTGCGGCGCCCCTTCCTTGAAGAGAAAAGGATTGCCGGCGTTGCGAGTCGAAGCGGTGGCCGATGGAGTCGCCGAGGCATACAAAGTAAGCAGGAGAACGTGTCGGTGGACGTCGTGTCGCTGGTTACAAAAGTGCCGTGCAGATCTATTGGACGGGGGGGAAAAGTCAGTCCTTTCTCAGGGGAGGGGGCCACTCTTGAGGCAGGGGAAAAAACGACCCCCGCACCTGAAAGGAACGCTTCATTTACTCACCGGAGGGGGAATCCCTGTTCTTCAAAAACGCGTCTCTGAAAGGCCGGCTGTCCCTTGAACGCATTCGGCTCTCAAGGCCGAGAAAAGGAATATCCTTCCGATTCTGAACTGGGATCTCGCAGAAGAGGGCTGTCGACACGCCACCCCAACCCCTCCCACCCCCAAAACAACACTAACACAAGTCGAAGCAAGTGACGTATCCGGTCAAGAAAAATAAAGGCCAGTATCTCTTTTCGGCTTAACGCCCAAAGGTGCCGTAAGCCTTTAGACGGGACGGAAAGGACGCCTTGTGCGGTTCCTGAAAGTCAAGACGGGAGAGCTTGCACTTGATCTCAGGGGAATTGATTGGGTTAGCGCCAGGGTTGCGGTTTCACGACTCCGGGATTCGGTGATGGGGGCGCGAAAACACTCGGCCGGTCGAACGTGGAGGAAGGGGTCGCGCATCGTCGGACAGAAAAGCACAGGACGGGCCAGTGCCACAGGTGGAAATTGGCCCAGGAAGGAGCAGGAAAGCAAGCCAAAGGGAAGGACGAAACTTGTCAAAGGGGGGGGGGGTGCACTAAGGGGCGCGGGATGTGAGAAGTTTCTTGCATTAGCGTTGGGAGGGGGAGGGGAAGGGCACGAGAGGTTGAGGGCATCAGTCGACCTGAGAGGCGGTGCACGCATGCTATGGAAGTTCTCCGGTGGGGGGGCGGGAAGCCTAAGAACCAACAAACAAAACCCGACAGCAGCCCGAGACAAAGGAACTGCGGAACAAACTTAATTGCTGCAAGGGAGTTATCGGGATCGGTCACGGGGAGGATTTCGCGACGGAGCGCATAGGACAGAACTGTGCTGGCTAGGGCTCCTGGTTCTCGGAGGCGGAACGAGTAGAGCTGGGAATGCAAGAAGGTGCTGAGCAAGGGGCTCTAGACCTTTTGGGCGTACGGGGCGTATCTGGGGCTGGTTGAAGATAGAAACAACAACAACCCCGATTAGTCCCTCAAATCTAAAACCTTCAAAGGAGGACGGCTCCACAGGAACTGGCGAAAACGTCAAGCTCAAGCTCTCTTGTACGCAGAAGAACAGAAGGACATGAGAAACTACGACCCACGCGCACACCCAGGACAAGAGGGAACGAATTTCTCTACGCCTACAATCATAAAGGAAGGGAGGCGTGAACGACACGGTGGCAGGCGGTGTTTGGAACCGCCGCGAGCAGCGGCAAGCGGATGCAAAAGAAGGAAAGAACCATTCTATCCTGGGAAATCTCTTGGCCCTTCTCAAAGACGAAGCATGCGCCAAAAAACTCCTCAACTGGCATCTCGTTAAAAAGGCTCCCATTTTACCCATTACTTCCCTCAAAAAAGTAGTCTGTAGTGCGGAAAGGGATCATCTTTCAGCTTAGTTGCCGGAATCCGTTTTGGGGTCACTTCCCGGAGGTTCTAAATCCCATTTCCAGACGGCACACTTAAGGAATGGGGTCCCCTCCCCCTTCTTTCCCCTAAAGGGAGCAAGGTGTCTAAGATACATCAAACTGCTAGCTTATCGAAACTAATTGAAAAGGGTCTGAATAAGAAGGTGCGCTATTTTGGTGGATGGGGATAAAGGATGCAAAAGGGCTAGAAGAAAAGAGAGGTCCGAGGGGTCGGTAAGTTCAGGGCCTCGGGGGAAACTTGTGGGTATACGACTGGCCAAGGTGACGCACACGCAAAAGGCCCAGTCCTGCCTGGCTCGAGTGGTTGATGGAGGGCGTCGTCATCGAATCTCTTCGTCTAGAGAAAGGGGAGGGCTCCTCTGGGAAAGATCGTAGTCTGCAAAAAGCCGCAGGAAGATGGACGGTAGGGAAGGCCAGCCAACGTCTCGGTTCTTATTTATTGGTGACGCGTATCGGTAACGTGTCTGCCAGGCAGGGGAAGGGGAACTTGGTGGGGGTCTTTCTTCGTAGGAAGGTCCCAACGAAAACGGCCGTGGGGGACGGGCATCGGCCGCCCGGGACCGTGTGAGCCAGGAAGAAGGGAAAACACCTCAGCCGCCGGGAGATGTCATTAGAACTCTCCCGGGACTCATGAAAGCATAAAGCATCGCCCTCCCTTTAAAAAGGGGAGAGACTGCCCGGGACCCCTTTAAATTGGCAACAAAGAATTCTTTGCTTCTCTAAGACCTTCAGGTCCGATATAAGCTTGACAAATTATATGCGTATGGAGCTTTGGGTCGATCGTGTACCGGAGAGAACATTTTGGATTCTCATATCTTATCTGGTTGATTGCCCTCGAGATCTCGGATTCTGGAGAATCGTCACATCGCCCAGGTCCTATTTCCCTGAAGGCTTGCTACTTCATATCCCAGTAGGAAGCGGAGGGTGTGACGCTAAAAACAGTCATTCTAGTGACCTCTTAAATGCCGCGAGTCAAAGTCGAAGAAGTGTTAGAGTCTAAGCTCTACATCGCTAGTAGTTGCTGAGGAAGAAGCAATTTGTAAAACTGTGCTTCAACGATTGGCAGGGCCGTGAGCGGGGTTCCACCCATCTCATAGCGAGGAAATGAGGAGGAATTTGCTAGGAAGCTCATCAAGAGGACCAACATCCAGAAAGGGGCTGATTAACCGGGGAGCGGAGGGGGGGTAGGGGGGGCTGTCTATCGGATAGGCCTTCAGAGTTTGGCCAAAACACCTGGTGAAAGAAAGTATAACCTATCTGGGGTCGGCACCAATGGGGGGGGAGGAAGAGAGATGACTGGAGACGAGAAGTAAAGAATGAAACAAAAGTGAAAGTCGGGTAGCTTAGCAAGCATAGGTCTCGAGGTCACGCGCTTAGGAAACTGCTGGAGGCCTCGGGCTTGGTTCAGGATAGGAGGGGTGATGACGTCCTCAACGAGAGGACGAAACGCGGGTCCCAGAGGGGACTACGTGTTCCCAATGACAGAACTGAACGAAAAGTGAGAGTTCATCTCAAGGGCTGAATGGAAGGAAGGGAGGGCGGAGCATAGTTGAAGAAATACTGGGCTTCGGTTGACTCTCGAACGGCTGCAGTCTCGCGGACCTTCCGGGTGGGTACCCGTCCTGGGGGGGAGACTCCTTGAAACTCAAGCGAATCTATGGGGGAGGGATTCCGTCGCCTCTTCATAAAGGGGTGGAGGATCTAGGCCCGAAGGTTGAAACCGCAACCCGAACGGGAACCTCCTCTCCTTCTTACAAAGACCAGGTAGAGAGGAGTGCAAAATCGATACAGAGTTGAGTGAATCTGGACTTACCGCTCTGAGTCGAGGGAACTGGCCTAGAATGAACTCGATAGCAATGGGGGTTCACCTCAATGTTGGGTGGAGTTTCGTAAGGATCTGAGTTGGGAGGTCTTCTGAGCGCGTCGAGGCGCTTCAGACTAAGATAACCGCTCCAAGGTGGGGGACGAGGGCCATGTGCACCCGGGCCGGGACGCCGATACTGCATACCCTGAGGGGTGGTAACGAATCGGAGAAGAGAACGACCGCACGACCTTCGAAGGGAACTCCTGCTGTCCTTCAGAGGGGAAGAGAAACCGGCGGTCGCCAGGTCGACCCAAATACGCAAAAAATCGATGGGCCCTTGCCTTAAGAAAATCAGGCCTGCTAATTGGCCGACATGTGCGAAGGCGGTCTCCCGGAGTCGAAAAGAAGATACTCTTCGGATAAACGGGATCGTCCACAACAAAACTCTGAAGAAGCCCACACACTGATAAATGCGGGCATTTTACGTTTAATGGTCAATTAACCGAAGAGGGAGGCTTCAAGGAGGTACGTGCAAGAACTGACTCCGGGATACCCGGTCGGCCTTTTCTGTAAGGAGAAGAAGCAAATGCTCGAAAAAAGGGGGGGCCGCCCGCGTCCCGTTTCTTTTCGGAGGGGTACGCCTTGTGACTCTTTCATATCTCTCCCTAGAGGAAGGTGGGGCCCACAATTGAGGTACTTGAGAACGGACCATGCTAATGGTCGGGACATATCTTCTCGGATCTCTAGGAAAAGGAGCAGACAGAACTTTGAGGGGCGGTAGAGAACAGACAGTCTTCGACGTGGCAATGGGCTCCTTGTATGGATTATTGGAATCTGCTGGCACAGTGGCTAGGCAGCTTTTCCTTAGTATGGAAAAGAGGGGTTGAGAGGAGGAGGGGAACGGGTGGTCTTTCCGGGAGGAGCCGCTGAGGCGGGGTTTACATGTCGATGGAAGTGGGCCCGTATTGCGAAGTGATAGGAAGAGAAATTTTCGGGCTTCGATGCCGAGATTTCCCGAAAGGGAAAGGGCTATGCTCATGGTTAAATCCTTCTTTATCACATAGGACAAAAAAAAAAGAGGAAGAGGGGACCCTGTATGATCCAGTTGTCCGTTAGTTGCGTAGTTTGCGGGGTGAGACTCTCTCAACACGAGAAAAAAAAGAAAGAGGAACACTGCAAAGAAGAAACCGTCAAGACACTGGAGGGCGGCTTCAGGATGCATGGAGCCAAGGGGGGCGATTTCATCTCAGAAGAAAAGAGCGGAGATCTGTTCAATCTTCCCACCAGGACAAGCTGAAGAACCGGTCGCCGCCTAAGGGTCCAGGTCAGAGGACGCCAACCTTTCGAATGTTTGCACCGCCTACGAAGCTTTCTGGTAAAGAAAGGATACTCATCGAGCACTGCACTCGCCAAGCCGCATCAATTCCTTTCGAAAGACTAGCAAGAAAGAACTTAAAACCTAAGGCACGCGAAAGTTGGCACGGCGACGAACGAGTGGCATGGGGGGCAAAACGAGCGGGGCCGGAGGACCAGATTAAGGGGGCCTGCGCGCCGACTAGTGCGGGGGGGCCTTTACTAAGGAAGGGCAGCACCATCCAGTTTCCAGGGTCGCCCGGGCCTCGAGGGGGGGGGGTTCAAATAGATCGTCAAAAAAGAAGCGTGTCGCAATCTGCACTGTCCGAGGTACCCTTCTGAGAAATAAAAAGGAGTGGTCTATCCCCTCTTGCGGGGAAGAATGTGTCGGATGGAGTAACCACCCAAACATTCAGATGACGGAAAATAAGGAGCGCAGGGGCGTCCGAGGGTGAATCGGAGGCCGCACTTGAAGGTTGCATCGTTGCGGGGGTCGTTATGAAGTTTGACCGTGGCGAGCGGCCAAGGGCCCCTGTCACCTCAAAATTGGCAAGCGTTCTAGGGAGTTGGTCTTTGGCGTGAAGCCCCCACGGGAGGTCGAGGTCTGCGAGGAGTTCCTTGGAACGAGGTCGGAGAGATACTTACAATGGATAGTGCCAGCGCATTTAATCATTCTTTTTCGGCGCAGCCATCACGTCTCTCGCGTGTGTTGGGTGAAGAAGAGGTAGGAGGTGCTCTCTTGTCTGCAAGAGGCGATGGAGTGATTGGGAAAAATGTGTAGGTGATTGCCTTTCTGCAAGAAGGGGGGGGGACGGTTCCAAAGGAGGAATGAAGATACTGGGAAAAAGGGTTGTCCCTCGAGTCCAACCCACGTGAGACAAGGTAGAGGTTTATACGGACTACGGCCGCAGCGAACATCTCAACATGAGAAGACATACTTACCTCGCTCGTCACTATCGTTAAAAAACTGGGGAGCCAGGGGGTCGCCTGGCAAGGCGCGAAACAAAGGCGACGATTGCGGGCGATATGAAAGGGCGGGCTCTCGCACTTCGCCAGCCGGGGCGTCGTCATTACGCAGTCACTGCATTTTCGAAGACAGGATGCCGTCCCGAAAAATGGTGCACACTAAGGCTGCATCCGGTGGAGAGGGTTACTCGCTTGTATGGACAGGTTAGCCCAATCAGCGCGATCACTGGATGACAACTCGCACAGAGGGTCACAGAGGCGAAGGATCTGGAGCGGGAGTGCCTCCCGCTAAAGTCGGACCAGATTCGATTCAAATTAACAGGGCCGGGAAGGAATGAAAACCGGGGGAGTCAATGACCTACCGGCCTCTATGGGAAAGAGGTGCAGGGGAGACAGACCCATCTTGCCCGTGAAAGTGAGCGGAGAGCCCGGGTGCAAATGGGGGGGTGCAACACCCATAGGGGTCAATCTCTACTGGAAGAGGAATGAGAGACGAAGTCATCAAAAGAGCCGTCCTTCATGCAACCAGCAGAGGAGGAGTGGCAAAGCGGGGCTCTCTTGGGTAGAGAGAGAATGGAGAAGAGTGAAAAAATCTAGGTCCAGTGCTGAGTGATCCAGTTCCCTCAAG
>Ga0179593_1299387_pt1 | contig 19385 bp, 17 predicted proteins | sample CZODoug2_1_08_16_FD_185931 | JGI IMG/M metagenome (GOLD analysis project Ga0179593, IMG submission 185931) | Vadose zone soil fungal communities from Angelo Coast Range Reserve, California, USA - CZODoug2_1_08_16fungal (PacBio error correction) | ecosystem: Environmental > Terrestrial > Soil >...
AAAAACAGTCGGACACCAAAAAACGATGTCGCTTGCCGATGAAAAAAATTCGAAGACGGTGGGGCTCCCGTCCCTAGGAGAAAGAAGGACGGATCTTAAAAAGGGGATCCAGAAGCGCAGGACTTCGTGAAAAGTCCTCCCGGGCCTGGACCCTCGCAAGCGCTCCGTGCAAGACGAGGGGGGTGACGAAGGGCGCGAAGCGTAAAGCGATCTGACGAGAAGAAATGGAACGATTCACCCTGGAATCGTAAAGGGGGGAGGAGAAAAAACGGATCACTCGTTCCCCTGACGGTGATTACTCTGGGGGCGGCCGGTGGGGGGAGGCGTGGAGAGGGGGATGGGAACGGAGAAAAAACTCGCCTTGCTGTCATTAAAGTCTTTGCCCGAGGACTATTTGTAACCCATAGAACGAAGGTCCTCAGGACAAAATCACCAAGCTCTGCAGGAAAAGAAAGACCTAACTGAATCCGACCACTTGGGAGTCTTATCTTCGTCAGGAACGAAACGTGGTCGAGCCGAGTCTTAAAAGGCGGCTGGGGGGGAAAAACTATTCCAAGGTAAACGCTACCCATGAGAACCCCATGCCCTCATAAGTAAAGAGACGCATAGACGGGATTGGAGAAAGGCAAAAAAGAGTTGAGAGAAGACAGTTCAAGCATAAACCACTCCGACCCTGGAACCGGCAAGACGCGAGGCCAGGGGAGCTGGTCATACTTCAAAAAAGAACCAGATACTCTTCTGGCCGAATTGAAGAACCCGCAGGAAGTACTAATCGCGTCGGACCTTGAACGAGGTCCGCCCCTCGACTAGGGAAGCTCAGATGCCGGGGTTCGCTACTGGAGGACTCAGGTAAGGCCGAGCAATCAAATCCATGGCAGACGGGAAGCAACACGATTCTGTACTTAATCCGGCAGGAGGGAAGCGTTGTTCAAACTCTAACTCTGCCAAGGGGGAGCGAAAGAAAGGGGGAAAAAAACCATTTCCAGAGGACCGCAACCGTCAGCGGCTTAGGAATCAGGGAGGTTTGACGTACAGGTTAAGTACCAACCATGCGGGCTGCCAAGAGGCAACCCAGGACACGGTCAAAACAGGGAAGAAAAAGGATGGACAAGCTTGAGGTCTTTAGGAGTCATCCTGGCGTCGTATAAAAAAAAAGAAGAGGTAATCGAAAGATCCCTTTCTCTTATAGGGAGAGCGAGGGAGGAAAAAGCCATGAGTGTATCCGCGGGGTGTGGGAGATGTTTTCACGCAGAAGAAGGCTCAGACGAAGGATGATTCCTTCGGGGGGGAAAAAAGAGAGGGGGGGAGGGGGTTTTCCGGGACTAATTGAGCCTAGGAAGTGGTCTAAAGAAAAGCCTCATGGGGGCGAAAGGGGGTGAAGGCAATGCCTTTCGAACAAGGAGGGGACGAAGCGTCAAATATCACCAGTCACTCACGGGGACTGCGAGGAAGAAAGATTCCGACAAGGCGTCAATTTTTAACCAATGAGAAAAGAGTGCTTCTTCTAGGTATCTGCCGATCTCACGAAGGAGTTAAATTGACCTGAGACGCCTGATCAAACAAAAGGGGGGGATTGAGAACGAGAGGCTAAAGAAGGAGGACAAGAAAGAAGAAGATTCGTTGTAGCAGGCGATAACGACTACGCGCCACTGAAAAACCGCACGCAACCCTTCAAAAGGACCGGGGGAGGAGAGGCGGACTACGATAAACCTGTGGGAGAGAGAAAATATCGCCAAGAGGAAAAAACCTGGAAGGCCGAAAAGAAAAAAAGGGAAAAAAGGCCCCGGGAACACGATGACTGGCTCAGGGGGGGGGTCGCACAAGAAAACTCTCGGCTCCCAAAACCATCAAGAAAGTCTAAAGCAAAAAAGTAGCCCTTCTATGGCGTGGAAAGGGGGGAGAGGGCTCAAGAGCCAGAGCCAAGCATGAGAAAAACTCGAGCTCAAAGACAAGAAAGAAGGGGATGAGAACGATGTGACTCTTGGGGGCGGCGGGGGAAACGCCGGGACTAAATAACTCGCTGGAAGCAGGGGAGACTGAATAACCTGGGGGGATACCCCTCAAAAGTGGTCGTCCGGAAGACGCAGGTCTGGTGGGTATATCAAAAAAGACTGAAGTCAATGGAGGGGGGTCTCCGTTTTTTCCAAGGTCTAGAAGGGTCAACAAGGAAACCCGGAAGCCGCGCTCAAAATGGCAAGATTTGTAAAAAAAGGACAAGCCTGGATACGATTCATAGGAAACAGAATAGGTTATGAGCAGGGGAGGTGTGAATGCCGTCGGACTTTATTGAGGACTGGGGGCAAAAGTAGAATACAGCAGGTATTTAAGGTAAACGCAGGAAGAGATGCTACGCAGGAAAAGGGAAAGGAGCTCGAGTCGCGGGAAGGTTCGCGGACAGTCGGCGGGGGGGGGTCGGCGAAGAGTAGGATGGGGAAGCGGAGAGTCTAAAATCGACGGCTGCCGAGAGGTCAATGCAAAAAAAAGGGGGCCATTCTAGGGGGCTACGGGAAGGCGCGCAAGAACTCGACACGCGCTACGAAAAAAGAAAAAATCGGCTCCCGTGGAGCCGACGTAGGGGCCTGCCCTTGCACTTAATGAAAACTGGGACATTCCTTCGTACTGCAAAAGGGCGACCACTTCCGGGACCAAAAGATCAGGAAGATCATGGTCATAGGGCGGTATGTTGCAAGACGGGCAGGGACGTCGGCTTGGGGATTGTCCGGACGAGTATGGGTCTGGCAAAGTAGACGGAAAGAAAGGGCGGTCGCGCAATAAAGAAAAGGTTCTCTTACCGCAAGACCACCGGGTATCATCGAACCGGGGGATGGAGAAGGAAAATTTTGCGAAGAAGATAAAATTAAGGACTTATCTGGTCATGCCACCCTCATGTCAAAGCGACTCGTTCAGAGCGCGGAATCCAAGCCATAAGGAAAGTCCGGACTTCTTTGACCTGCGCTTGCCGAGAAAGGTTCCGGGGAACCTGGTAGGAATGGCAAAGAAAGTCAAAAACGTATCAAGTGTTTCACAAAACGTGTGGCGCGGGAACGGAAGCAAGGGGAAAGAACTTAAAAACGCGTTGTCGAAGTTAAAAAGGCCTTCCGCCACAAGGGGGGACCTCGGGGAAGACCGGTGAGGACTGAAAAAGTCCGCGAAGAGAAGTAAAATCAAAAAACAACAACGGATGAAGGAAGAGAATGATCTCGAGCGTACAAATACGCGCATTCGTCCCAGGGGGTCAGCGAGGTCGAGGGCCGAGGAAATGGATCCGGTCTTGAACTCGGTGCAGCGAGCAGCTCACTGAGAGGGATCAACAAAAAGGATGAGAGGACAGGACACTAGGGCGACCGGACGAGAAATTTGACCCTTCTCTTATCAGAATGGAGGAAGGGGAGGGGCGAATATAGAAGCGGGAACCGAAGAAAAAAGAAAGACCTCGGAAACCGACCACTTAATCCGACGTCAGCAGACTAACGCAGTGAGCAAGTCAGCCCCACCCTTCTATGTCGGGCGGTGGGGGTGCCGCGGGCGTGTGGCGGTTGGGGGGGGGGTTGCGCTCTTGACGGAAAAACTGGAGGGTAAGGCACTTGACCAGTCATGGTTTCAAACTACCGTTAGGTGTTCGCTGCCCTCAACCACATAAGACGACAGGGGGGGAACTGCAAAAGGGCCCAACGACCACATGGCGAGCAAAAAGATAGTCCACAGAAGGGAGCAAGGAGGAAGGGAAGATACCTGACCATTTGAGACGACTTCCCCGGGAGTGCGAACCTTAACCTCGAAAAGAAACTCAAAGATTTTGACCTCTCTTTCCGTTTGGAGCCTTCACCGAAGAACACGCCGACGCTTAAAACAATCAGGGCAAATGGAAAAAGTTGCACGAGAAATCCTGCACCCTTGCATGCTTACGGACGAATCAGAATGTGTCCGCGAAAATGAGAAAGAGGGCAGAGAGGAAATTGCAAGAGGTCCACTCCATCGCCTTGCGAAATTAGTCTCCTGCAGGGGTCTATTCTCTTCGGGGTGGAAAAGGAAAGAGTACTCGAATACGGCATAACATCCTTCATACTTAGAAACCATTAGGTGAAGGGGGATCTTCAGAGGTCGAGAAAAAAAACCATACTTAAACTAGGGAAATCAAAAAAAAAACGGACTCTTTCCGACAGGGAGGGAGAAAGGGCATCTCACAGGCACGTCAGTGACTACTTGTGATACCGGAAAAAGTGCCAGACATGACCAAAGGGCGCGGCTGTCTACCCGGCAAGGGGGGGGTATACAAAGGGTGGCATCGACCGAAAGCAATGGACTTAAGTGGAGGGAAGGGCTAATCGGCTGCGAACGAGAAAAAAGTAGATAGGGGATCCGTGATAAGAAGGGATGCTATGAGAGAGTGATCCTTCTTGAATCCGAGGCGGATCGGAACTTGAGATCCAAAGGTTTCAAAGAGAATGCGGACCTTTGAGAAAGGTTCCGGGGCTGGGAAAACCGGGAGGTTATGGGCGAGCATCAGCGGGAGAAAGAAGGGGCCTGTGTGGGGGCGGGGGGTTCAGGGGCATCAATTGGGAACGGCCGTCGACTCCAAAAAGGAACGAGGGCCGATAAAGAGATACACTTGGCTGACGAGGGAGAGAAAGCCTAGGAAAGGGGAAAAGGAACAGTTGACACGGGGGAACTCGAAAGAGGCTTGAAGGGATAAAAAGATATCGGCGCTCTCAGAACTCGGATTAGCTGCAGTCACTGATTCGTCGCGATAGAGGAGAACCAAAAACAAAAAAAGGGGGAAGGGGGAAAAAAAAGGGAAAAGCACGATAAAGTTGAAGGAAAGAAGAGAGAGTCGTGAGACCGAGTCCTGGAGAAGAGCCTCTGTCAAAACACGGCCGCAAACGGAATGCAAGAGCACGAGGGAACGGTCGAAGGCAATACCGGAAGACGAGCCGGATCTGCTCGAGTTGAGGTCGACCGCAGAAAAAGGGAAGGGAAAGACTTTCCACTAGTCCCAGGGACGGAGAAAAAGATGAAGGCTCAAGAAGGGTGAACAAAAAAACCCCAGAAAAAGGGGAGAATAAAAGAAGGAGGAAGGGCCTAAACTATTGGCGTGGGGAATCGGATCTCATAAAGATCAAAAAAGCGGATCACAAGAGATAAAAATACCGCGGCTACTATCTGAAGAAAAGGAAAAGAAAGGGGTACCTCTCTTTCGAGCGCTGAAAAGCCCGATGACGACCTCCTCGGTAACTGAATGGGAGTAATGGGGGAAAAAAGAAACGCCTAGGGGAAAGAATGGAGAAACGACTTGTCGGGTGTCCCTGTACTGAAAACATACCATTACTTATCAATCCTGAGCAGGGAATCTTACCTTTCGACCGGGAAACAGGGGATCAGGACGAGGGCTTTGCGATGGGGGGGCTGCTGAAACGATTTAACGGATAAAACTATTCAAAGGACAGAAAGTAAAGACTGAATTTATTTGGGGTGGGGTTGGGACCGGGGTCGGAGTTTTATTTACAAAAAAAAAACAGCCGAAGAGAAAACGTACTTTTATGGGAATGTCGAGGTCATAAGGAAACCGCGTTCCGACAAATCGAATTAAAGAGTCTGCGGGAGGAAAGAAGAAGGGAAGTTAATTGATGATCTTGGGACGAAAAAAAAACGGACGTCCAGGACATCTGAGGGGCCGGGCCCATGCGTCGGTGGTTTCTGAAAGGCTCAAAAAAATCACTCTAGCTCAAGCACCGCGCCGTTGTCGACTACTATATTGAAGGGAGAAAGAAGGGGGAACGTGAAACCTGGGCAAACAGGGGAACGACTTCATTCATAGGACCACGCTGCGGTGTATATCATATCGCATGGGACGGGATGAAAAGGAGTGAAGTGCACCTTGATACCTTCCGGGCTTGGGGTGAGGGACCGGCGGTATTGACTCAGACCGGAAAAAAGAGGAGGTCGGAACAAAAAGGAACCAATCCGAAACAACGGCCCCCAAAAATCTAACCGGAGGGGACGCATGGAGAAGCCAGGAAACGCTCACGTCTTCCGTGGAAAAATCAGAGGGTCCCGCTGAGCGAAAAGAGGGAAAGAGAACGAAGACAAAAGAAATTCGTCAAAAAGAAGGAGGGGACGAATCCTCTTGCAGGGGAAAGGTCCCGGCCAGGGGAGGTAAGGGCAAAAAGCAGGGGGCACTGTTAGCAAGGGGAGTTATCCGCTCTGGCACAGGGCCTAGATCAATTTCAAGACAAGATTGCACGGGGGCGACTGAAGAGGGGGAAAAACACGAGGAAGGAAGGCTGGGTCCCGAAGGGGGCGCGGGCACTCGGGCGGGGTCGCGGAGATAAGTTCCAACAACACGGAGGAGAAAAGAGATCTGAAGTCAAGCGAGAAGATAAAGGCGGAGAGGTGAGGCGTTTAGCGGGCTACGCCCTACGACTTGAAGCTCGGAGGGACAGTGCTCGGAAAAGAAGAGGCACCGCCGAAAGAAACATTAACTTATAACAAGTATAAAAGGCGGGCGAAAGGACTTTGCCCGTCTCCAGGTCAAGGGAACCCTTCTCTTCAGTCGCAAAAGTCAAGGCGAAAGGGGTCGGGATCCCTCTAAGGAAGTACGAGAAGAGGGGGGGACGTAAGACCCGAGGAGAAAAGATCTGGGATCCCGTTCCCCGAAGGTTCGATCTCGGGTGGCGGCGGGGTGGAGCTCGTGTGAGTGGACGGCTGGACGGGCGAGAAGAGGAAAAGATGTGGACTTGGTAAGAAAGAGAAAAAGGGGAACCCACTAAAAAAAGGGCATGGGGCCGTCCAATCAAAACCGACGTCGCCGGTCGCCCGGCCAGGAATCCCGACAATGGATTCACATTGGGCAAAGCAGGAGAAAAAAAGTCTCCAAGGGAAATTGAGAAAAGGGATTACCCATGCGAAACATGCCCTCTCGGAGGAAAAAAGGAATTGTTAACGCGCCGGTTGGGAGCAACCTTCACCTGAAAAAAAAACAACTGCCTTCACAAGGGCTCGGAAAGCAAAGCGGACGCTCTCACACCAGGGCCTCTTAAGGGAAGCCATCCTACTCGGAACTAGAAGAGGAAATCATCAGGTCGAGGAAACTTGACGAGTCCGCAAGACATAGAAGGGAAGAGACCGTCCAATACTCACTGCTTCTCAGAGCCGAAAGGATAAAAAAGGAACGTAAGAATCCGATTTCGTGAACCTATTCTTTTTCCTTGAATTCGAAGGGGGAAAAGAGGGGGAGACCCTTTCCGGCCACCAGGGAGAGAAGTCTGGATCCGGTTCAAAAAGACCATGCTGCGATGCAGGTCACCGCAACCCACGCGTGGGCTTTGTCCCGTCAAGGAAAGAAAAAGGAAATACGGCTTCAGAACCGTGGGCAGTTGTATTAGGAAACAATGCCATTTCTTGACCCAGCGCTGTGGGGAGGTCAGTTGAATTCTTCAGACTGTCTTCCATTATGAAGAAAAATACATCTGAGAGGGAAAGGGAGAGTAATTCGGGCGGCAGGTCTTTATCCTTCAACTTAGAGCGTCTGTATCTCCTTGAGATCTCCAAACGCAATATAAGGGCTCACTGATGAATGCTGGGGGACTTGAGAGTTCTGACGTTTGAATTCAAAACAGAGGGGAGCTTCATCGGAAAGCGGGGAAAGGGGGAGAAAAAGGGCGGAAAGTGCATCCTTGGCGGGGGGGGGTTCTGTACAACGTAAAAATCGGAGGTCTCTGATCACCTTTCATGGGCCAAAGCTCGAGAAAAGGATGCATTAAAGGGGAGGAGGGGGGAAAACCGGTTCTAAGATTCTGATCAAGGTATCGGGCCTACGCACAGGTTACGAATTGGGAGGAACCAGGGAAGAGGGATATTCAACTTAGGAGGAAGGAAAAAGAGGAGAAAGTCGCTAACGATATTTGGGCAGAAGCCAGGGAGGGAAAGATGGGGATCTGAAGAAGCCGATTAGGGCCGGGGGACGAAAAAAACAGAAGGAAGGGGAAAGGTAATGACCAAGCGTCCACAAAAAGAAAAAAACCTGGGGATCGAGAGTTATGATAGGGAAGGTTGGGGGAAGTTAAACCGGAAGACAAGGGCCTACGAAGGGGGAAACACAAGAGGCCCCGTGAGACAAACTTCTCAAAAAAGAAGGGGGAAACAACTTCAAACGCTCGCGTCCAAAAAAAGAAGAAGGGCTATCCAGACGATTAAATTAGATGGCGTGAAACTAGGGGGAATACTAAACAGAAAAACGAGTCTCAACTCTCTCTAGTCCTAGACCCGGGATCGACCGAGCTGAGGAGAACGAGTGAGGAGAGAGGAAGAAAAAGTCCAGGGGTAAGAAGAAATAAAATCAACAGCGACTGGTCGCAGGGCTTCTGGTCGATGACAATGGTAATACAACTTGGTTGCAGCACGCAAGGGGGAGTGACTGGAATGGACAAGGGGTGAATCCGTTCCTTTGGGGACAAGAGGACACTCAGATCCAGGAAAAAAAGGATAAGTCGCGCTACAGATTTAAAAATTGGGAAAAAAAGGGGATCGAACTCCCAGAAGACGATTCATAATTAAGAGAAAGTACTATTCATGAATGGATGGTGGGTTTGTTAGGGAAGTAAGGGGAAAGGGGGAAGGCCCATGCCGGACTGCAGAGAGGATGGACGGGGCGCATTAACGGAGATGTTCCTCGGGCACTGTCCATACGAGAGAGGTAGTAATTCAGGACACTTATGCGGCGTCAGCAAGGGAAGAAGGGGGAAAAGTTCAGAAATAAAACGAAGAGGGGCCAGACTTCTGCCCGGGACAGTCTTCTTTGTTGTCAGGAAAAAGTGAAGCGGATTAGCAGGAGCATCCAGCGAGAGAGGGGACTACGTATATTTAATGGGTACGCCCTCCTTGGTCAGCACGTTAAGAAACGGGCACTTCGAGGCTCGACAAAAATGAGGGTCGACCGAAGAGTAAGAAGAAGGAACATTTGGGCGGTACATTTTCCTCAATCCCGTAGGGGGGGGGGCTGAGCGAAAATTCTAGTCGGTAGTGGGGTAAAATAGTCAAGAAAGAAACAGGAAGAAAAAAAGAGAGGAGAGGGGAACGCCACAAAGCCTCCCAATCACCGAAGGAGACCAAGAAAAAAAGAAACCACCTATCGAATACTCACCGTAGGGTACCGCCGACCGAAAAAAGGCCGCTCTTTCTTCGTTGAGCCAAGCAGTCCCGCGGATAAAAATACTGAAGAAGGCGACGAAGGAGATAGAAAAAAGAACTACCTTCGGCACCTACGACTGGGGAAAGGGATCTGCGGGAAAGTTCCTCTCCCTTAAAGCGAACGAAGGGCTCCGTAGGAGAATTAGAAAAAAGGCAGACACAATTTCGGTTTATCCGGCGCTTTACGTGTAATCAAGGCAAAAGGGGAAAAACCGATATGGGAGTATAGTTCCTTCCGCTTCATAATAAAGAGCCCGAAAAGTCGGTAAACCGCTCAGGTCCTCAGCTGGACTCGGGATTCCCCCAAAAACGGAGAGTGTAAAAGGAGGGCGGAAAAACGGAAACACCCCCCCCCCCCACCCCCAGACCCCACCAAAGGACCAACGACCCCCAAAACGAAAAAAAAATCCCACGCAAAGACCCACCCCCACCCCCTCAAAACGACCCCAAAAAACGTGTGCAGCACCCCACCCCCCACACCACTAAAGTAACAACAAAGCAGCTCTCCGTCCACGCCGCAACCGGAGGCACCCCCCCACCCTCCAAAAACACCACAACGCATCATTGCAGTAAATCACTGTAGATTAGAGTTCCTCTGAATACTCCCTACTAATTACATCATAGTTAAGTTAACGATGATCATCTTCAGACTATACAGCAAAATGAAAAGAGGACAAGTTAAAATAGATCTGCGAGGAATTATTAGATGAAAAGGGGAACCTTACCGCTTCCTTCATCTCGAAGGTCAAGACTTAGTTTACTAAGATTGTTGTATCTAGATAGTAAAGGAAAGTATATCCAAAGAGAAGGGTAAGCAGTCCCTCTAGGTAGAAGATAGGATTATTGCGGGAAAACCCGCAAGTTACTGGAGATTTTGCTCGGGGTGGGTCTCTCGGTGAAATTGGGTCGTGATGTCGGATGACGCGAACCCCTCGCTATCTTTTGCTTTGAGCTTGGAAGGAGGAAGATTTTAACTACAAGAAGGTTGCTAAAAAAAAAAGAAGTATGCGGGCCCGGACCTAAGGAAAGACCGACCAATGAGAGAAGGGGGGGGGGGGGGGGGGGGGTGGGTTGGGGGGGGGGGGGGGGGGGGGGGGGGGGGGGGGGGGGGGGGGGGTATAGAAGGGGGGTGCATGGGTTGGTTGTTTTGGGGGTGTTGGGTGGGTTTTTTTTTTTTTGGGGGTGCTTGTCCTATCTTCTTCTCCTCGCGTTTGTCCTGCCATACCGACGCATCTGCCCCTTTTCTGAACCTTTCTTAAAAATTAGGGCAACCCCAATTAAACTCCAAAGGGCCAGAAGGGATACGCGTGCCTCTTTGGGGAGGGAGACTTTCGTAAAGAAAAAACCAGACGGAAGGCCCTCGTCGGCCAGCGTAAGAGGGTCAACTAAAGAAGACCATTATAGTCGTCACAGCCGACTGGTCCTCCCATGAAAGAGAAGAGTCGAGGCTGGACCCTTCAAGGGTCAAAGAAAGCATTACTGAAAACCGTGACCCAATACTAAACGGGTGGACTGAGTAACCAAAAAAATGGGGGGCGAAAAAGCAATCAAAAATAGGAGTAAGGAAAGGATGGGGTCTTTTAAAGAGAGTGACGGGAAGAAACGGTCTAGAAAGAAGTAAAAACTCTAAGAGGAAAGCGCGGATGACAAATGTTTCGGAGACAAGCTCGAAGAGTGGGAAAAAAGCATTTGCAGTCATGGGAGAAACCATGCCAGGGACATAAAAATGAAAATGAAGTGGAATGCGGCGACCGTCAAGGGGATTCAAAATGCTAGACCATTAATAAGAGGGGGAGGGGATGTCGGGGGTTCTCGGACGGACTGCCGATCAGACTAGGTTCTCATGAAAGATACAAGGGATAGGAGAGATAAGAATTAGGTCTTGATGCCTGAGGGAGTACCGATCTTATGGGATCTGAGGGGCAACGCCCTAGAAGGAAAAGGCGGTATGAGTGATTGCTGCGCGTGGGGAAGGTTTCGACACTAAGAATGAGGGGGAGAAGAAGGGGGAAGCGTGTGGAAGGGCGTCAGACAGAAGGCGGCCGGTCGAACGGACACAACCAAAATGACTGGTCCAGGGGTCCAGAAAAAAGACTCGGGGAGGCGACAAAAAAAAGGGGGAACCTTCAAACGGAGTAGGGGGAAAAAACCGGGGCGTCGGAAGAAAAAGGGGCTCGGAGAAAGATAGCGGCTCTCTCAACTCTTAGAGTTCTTGCTCCAACGTATTTCGTCGCCACGGGGAATCTAGTCTTCAATATCGAGACTAATAAGTTGAAGCAAGAACCACAAGAGAGAAAAGTAAGGGAAGAAGAAAAGGAGAGGTCACGCAACCATTTCAAAGCCGAACGGGGAAAAGGCTTTCGCGACGCAAGGAGCAAGAAAGTGATCGAGATTCAGGCCTGCAGTTCCAGGTAGACCGCCAAAGGATGCCGGACAAAGAAAAAAAAAAGGGAAAAGTCGGGGGAAAGGAAAAGATCAAAAGTTGTCGGAAAAAAAAAAGCTCGGCTCCAATCCATCAAAGAAACGAAATCAGAAAACAAAAGACAAAACCAACACTGATCCTGTTCCCGCTATGAAATCGCTCCTCCAGAAAAAGAGCAAGGAAGAGACTACCTCTCAAAGAATCAGAGAACGGAAAAGAGAAGGATGCTTACAAGCGGAGGAAGCGCTGACTAACAAACGTTGAAGACGAAAGAAACTCAAGGGGACAAGGGTCGCGTCTCCATTGAAACGTGCCAGGGGGCGCTCAAACATAACAAAGGGAAGGTATGGGGACTAAAGGGTTCACCTACAGAAAAAGAAGGAAATGGCCTCGCCGGTTGCACGGGCTGGAGAGAGACGCCGAACTCACCGCTCAAGGATAGGGAGGAGCTGAAACGCAAAGTACGTAAGGAGGTCAATAGGAAGAAGCGTGTTCGCGAAAAGGGGATGAAAGGGACATAAAATTTCCTGCACCATGCCAAGTAGAAAAACAACGAAGAGCTATTGGAAGGCAAAAGGGAGAGAGGGCGGGACCGAGATGCAAAAGGGCACCCAGGTCGCGATCGATACGCTTAGAGGGGTGAATCCCGTCGAAAGGTCGCTCAAGAAGGAAGAGGGGGAATTAGGTTTCGAATGAGGACTCAAGGGAAGAGACATTCCTTGCATAAAGCATACTTCGGGAGGGGTAGGAACTTGAAGAAAAAACTGCAACTCGATCAAGACAGCAACCCCTCATCTGTGAAGAAACGAAGGCAAATTTTCGAACTCCGTGTCATCACGTTAATCACCTGAAACATATGCACTACCGGCATCGGACGGAGCGGGAGAAACAGGATCAGACATGTGGGAGGGAATTACAGGGAAGGTCCGGACGCCCTGTACATAGGGTGTTTGCTGCGACCGGCGGTATTTGGGGAGCTTCACTAGGATCAAGAAGCCCCGGAATCTGGTCCGGGTCACGCAAACGCCCCGGCCACCACAGAAAAACCGCGCCAAAAACTGAGAAAAAGGGGACGGTGAAACTCCGTTAAGACCAGAAAGGCCAAAGACTTATTACGTCTTCGTGGAACGAGAGTCCATCTTGGTCTTCAGAATTACGGACGAGAAGATCACCACTCCGGGAAGATGCACCCTCCGGAATGTGACTGAGAGCTTCAACTGCCCGATTCAAATCTCCTGGGGGAAGAAGGGTGTAGAAAAAAGGGGAGGGGAATCCTCTCTTAAGCAAAAGGGGGACACCCCTAGATTTGGGAGGTAGTAGGGGGGTAGTAAAGGAAAAGCAAGACCTCGCCAAGGAGGATTCCGTCTATATAGCATCAGAATACGGAAAGAAAAAAGAGGAGTCTAAAGGAAGGTCTAAAAAGAGGCACGCGGCCGTTTCAAAGTGTCGGCAAAAGGTGTCGGCGTGAGGGAATACGCCGACGTCGAATCGACGGGTCTTGAACGGCTGGGGGGAGCTGAGCACACGCCACAAAGAACCTTCCTACGGCAAAGGAGATTGTCACCTTGAAAAAAAAAAATTTACCGAGAGGGAAAAAAAAAGATAAGGTCAAGACTTAGGTTAACGAGGAGGGAGGGAGCGAGATCGTCCTCGGCTCGATCCGCGGGAAGGAAAAAGTAAGACAATCGAGTGTATCGTATGATCAAGGCGGGCAAAGAAACTTTCGGTCGATGGGGGGAGGGGCGGGTCACGAACGGGGAGTGGCGGTTGGAGGCTTGAAGAGACCGCAGTCTGTGTCTTTAAGATGGCAAGAGGACAGAAAAAGAAAAAGCTCTCAGTCGGAGGGAAAGCCAAAGCCTAACGTAAGAAATGTTCGTAAAAACCTACATGAAGCAAGCAACATAGAAAATCCTGAAGGGGGTCGGGAGACCATTTTATCCTAGAGACTGAATTCTCTTGGACCAGAAAAGGTGATTAACGTGGGTACCCCTTAGGCCAGAAAAATTCCTCGCAGGGACGACAAAAAGCTTATTTGGGTGAAACTCGTGGACCAGTTGGAGAGCGCAAAAACTTTCAAAACCGTCAGAAACAACCGCCTACTCCTGAACAGGCAACGACCGCCCTGTAAATTCGTCAAAATGTGAGAAAAAGCAAGAACCCTGACACAGATTGCCATCGTCTGGGCCGCACCGGCCTCTGGGGGACCAAAGCTTATCGGACTCGGGGCGCGGAGGGACATCTATTAAAAAAAGACAAAAGAAAAAAAGAAAAGAGAGGCGCTATCGCGGGGACCGTGCATTCTCCTCAGAAGAGGACCGACGTCAATCACAATCCATTCGACGTACGAAAAAAGGAAAGGAGGTGTTCCTTGATAATTACTTGCGAAACTTGCAACTTGCATGGGAAAAGGAAGGGTGAAGGCGCCATGCTGCGAAGACGTGTGCCAACAGGGAGGGGCAGGGGGAACTTAAGTGATTGTTAAATATCCCGAAAAAAGAAAGTTTGCAAGAGGCGAAAAAAGGGGAAAGTTTGTATTCAATTGAAAGCCCATTACACCTGCAAGAGGTCTTCTTCATAGTCGGGCGGTCGGGAGCAGAGAAAAGACCCGCGATTAAAAACGAGAGAAGGGATCGTAGAGGACTGAGTCCGTGATCCCGTGGCCGCTTGCTGGAGCGAAGGTGAAGGAACACTGAGTTTTTCACGCAGAAAGTAAGCTAAACAGGAGAGGGCTTTGCACTTTCTTTAGGCGGGAGACGAGCGTTTTGAGTTGGGAAAGGAGGGAGCAAGCGGGGGGGACTCCCGCGGGGCCTTGGGCGACAGGGGCGTTCTCAGCTTGGCGGGCGGAAAATAAAAAAAGACCGGAGAGTCCAGATCGCTAGAATCACGCGGTGCCTACTTAGCTACCGGGGGGGGGCAGGGGAGGAGGTGAAACAGGAAACCGCGGAATATTCTGAGGAGTCAAGGATTCGGCTAAAACGACTCGTTCTTGGTGCGGGCTGAGGAAGGAGTATGTCGGGCAACCACACAAATGATGGAAAAAAAGTACAAGGAGAAATCAATAATGCAAGAAAATAAGAAAGGAAAAAGGAAGGGATCCACGATATCTTTTAGAGCATATGGAGAAGAAACAGTTCACTCGTACCTGAAAAAATGCTGTCGACACGAAAACGAACAGGGGTTTTTGTTGGGGAAAGTCAGGAAGGTTCCCTCGAAAAGGGGTTGCGAAAGGGAACCTGACAAGGAGGAAGGAACCTAAAAACTATGCCCCATCGGAAAACACGGCTCAAAGAAGGTGTACACGGACAAAAACGCCAAGAACATAAAAGGAAGCACGGAATCGAGGGGCGTGAATCGAGACAAAGCAAAAGAAAGAAGAACAAAAGGCACGCAAGGGAAGAGCACTCGAAGCTCGATACCGATCTAAGGAGAGGTACCGCGCGGGATGACGGAAGACGCCGGAGAAGAAGAGAGAGCTTCCATGCTTACTGTATAGCTTTAGTAAAAACCGTGCTTGGGAAAAAAAATCGAAGGGGGAAGGGTCTGAGGGAATGATCACTAAAGGACAAGGACGCCGGACGGGGGGAACCACTCTCATGGTGGACAGGAAAAAATCGTCACAACCAAAAAGAGACGCCGTACATGTGGGCGAGTGGTGGGAAATCTCATCTGAGTCCTAGACAATTCAAATAAGGAAAAGAGGGGCTGAAAGAACGAATTTAATTTGGGGAGGGGGGAAGAGGTACGAAAGGGAAGTGACAAACCATTCCATAGGACTGGGACAAAAGGAGTGGCACGATGCTTGGGGGGACCTCTTTCAAGGGTACCAGAAGAAAAGGGGCGCTTCAAGAGGGAAAACGGGGGAAAGTCGAGGGAGGAAAAAGGAGATGGTGAGTGAGGGAGAGGAGGGAAAGAGGTGAAAGAAATCCGGTTTGCCGGGCATGAGGCGGTGGGTGAGGAGGGGGGGGAATTCTCGCAGAAGAGAAAAGAAGAGAAAAAGAGAAATCACATGCGACTTTTCGAAAGGGGTCATGGGCGCCTCGCGCACGTGATCACCTGGGAATAGTGCACGCTTCGAATTCTAACTTCTCGGGGTAAAGACGAGAGGATCGAACCTTGCAGGAGGAAGGGTGAAAAAGCAGAGACGCAATTCTTGTTGCTTGCAGGCGACAGGAGGGGAAGCGGGAAGTTGGGGGAAAATAGTGAGTACAGACCTCGAAATCGCCGAGTCGTCAGGAAAAACGGAAAGACACCAGAAACGATACAACACCCCCCACCGATCGACTCTAACGGGCGGGAACGATTGTGAGAAAAGGTTCTTCTGTAACAACGTGGCAAACGTCCAATCGATCTCGTCAGCGAGATGACGGAGAGGAGCAACCTGGACTAGACACCTCCTCTGACAGAGCGCTTGCCTTGGGAACGGCCCTGAGGGGAAAGCAACGAAAATGTCCGAGAGGTAGTTTAAAATTTTCGAAAAGAAGTTGAAAGGGGGATACGCATGAACTTCCTCAACGAAAGGGAAAAGGGCACGCAGAGAGGCAAAGAGTGAGGAGGAGGACAGGACACGCCAATCTCAAACCGGGGTAAGAAAGGAGGGCCTCGGGCCATGTCCCAGAAGATAAAAAAAAAAAGAGGGGAAGAGAGTCTCGAAAACAACCCGAGGCAGCGAAAAAACAAGTCCTCAGGAGCGGCATTTGGGCACGCCCGCCAATTACATCTCAGGAGGGGGGAACCGCTTGAAAAAAAAAGCAGAAAAAACGAGGCAGGGGAGAAACCAGAAGCCGTGGAGAACAAGGGAAGAACCCCGGCTCCACGGCAATTCAAGGAAAGGAAAGGGGAAACTCTCGGTCAGGACTCCAGAGAAGGGGGAAACGGTGGAAGAGAGGCTCGTAAGGCCTGAAACGAAAGGGACGAGGGACACACGGAAAGTCAGAACTAGATAGCGAGTATGAGGGCTGGACAATCTGGGACCCCTGAAAGGGTCAGTATGAAAGTTCGCGGGGTTTGAAAAAAAAGAGAGAGGTGTCTGTGAAAAGTTCAGGAGAAACCGCGAAGATCTGGGGTCTGGACGATTGCCTAGGACTTGGGCCCCACTACCGCTCAATTTCTGGCAATAACCAAAAAGACGACGGACGAGGAAAACATACCTCGTTTCTCGATCGTAGGAGACACGCTCCTTGTCAGAGAGGATGAAAGAGGAAAGGGGGATGAGTTTACCCCGGAGGCGAAAACCATGCCCTCGAAAAGTCGGCAAAAGAAGGAGGAGAATACGTGCCTAGTGGCGCGCAAGTTCACCAGGGCAGACACTCACGGGGCGAGAAATCACGAAAGGAAAAGAGGAAGCTTGTGCGAACTCTCCGGGCACCATCTTCCCAGGGGGCAGGGACCGCGAAGGGGCCAGCATAACGCTCGGGAACCTTGCAAGATTCACCAGTAAAAGGGGGGGAAGAAAGAAAAATGACCTGTCGATCGCGGCAGGGGTGCAGGCACTCAATGTACGTAAACGGAATCACAAATCCATGAAATGACGAAAAGAGGGATTCGGATAATCGTCGAACGAAAACCGTGAGGAGGAAAGACTTCAAGAAATCGAGAGGAGGAGGAAGGGTGCAGGGGACCATTCTGCTAAATAGGGGCACAACCGTTGCTAAGTGGAAGTCAGTCCTGTGAAGACTTAAGGACCAGGTTCCAAAAACAAAGGGGGAACTGTGAGCAAGAGAGAAAAGTAAGACTCTTGAACCATCGCTGGAGGGGAGGGTCATCGTCATACTGGATCGACAGCGATCAATACCCGCGAGGACATCGGATATCATTTCTTCGTGAAGACCCCCCCAGAGGAGGAGGTGATCAAAAAAAATAACGGAGGGAGAGGAGGGAATAAGAGGGTTCACAGAAGAAGAAGGGAGCACAGGCTCCGGGGCTGGAAAACTGGCGGATGGCTGGTGAGAGGCGGTTGAAGAACTTCGAAGCGTGGGCGAACACAGCTCGTGTGGCGAAGTCAGAAAAAGAAAGGGGGGGCTAAGGAGAAAGACAAAAAAAAAAGACGTAGATCACCGGTTAGGGACTCGAAGCGCTCGAAACCGATCCTTCCCCGGTCGGCGTGAAGGGGGGTGGACGTCCGAGGGATCAGGCTACTCAAAGAAGAGGAGATCTTGCTGAAAAAAAAAAAAAACGATCGAGAGAAAAAAAAAAGGAAGGAAGGAAGGGGAAAAGATGAGATCGCGACTAATAAGGGGAAGACAATAACTCAAGCAGCTTCTAAACGATATCCAGTGAGAAGAATAGTTCAAGGAACGGGAACCGTAACGGTATGATAGGGATGTCGCGCCCAGGGGAGAGGGGAAAAGACTGTGATCTCTATCGCTAGCGGGAAGGGGTGAGTGACAGGCCTACGAGGCAAGATGAAGCCCTTTCGGACAAAACGGGTCGGGAGCCCAAGGAAAGCGCAAGAAACAACTCACATCCATCAAAAAATCAAGAAAGAAGTGTCCTTTCTTGAAAATCTCAAGAAAGGAAAAAAAGAATCGGATAAATGAAGACAGACCTCGGCAAAGAGCTTATACGAGAACGATCTCCGAAGAAGGGTAGGCAAGAACGACGCCCGGATACAAGAACAAAATAAGGGGAAGGGAAGGGATGAAGGCTCGGATTACAGTTTAATCACCAGGGACTGGGTCGCCGCCGGGGAAGCACGCATGGGCAAGGGGATGGGGAAGGGATAAAGCTCAGGAGGAACTGACGCTAAGGGTTGTCCACGGAGGAGCACAAAAAAAGGAAAAACAAAAATGAAAAAGAAGCAGATCTACGGCCTTTCAGAGTGAAAACAAGCGACGAACGGACGGAAGAAGGCACATTCTGGTAGGATAACTTGACATGATTAGGGTTGGGGGGGGGGGGGGGACCGTTATAAATGGGGGGAAAAAGAAACGGATAATAACAATCAAACGAGGTTGGGGGGACTGTAGCAGTATTGGGGGCCCTCGTAGGGAAACTCTTAAGAGGGTCTAGGGCTCGGGGGAGGGGCTCAAGAAGTAAGGGGAGGAGGCGCTCCGGCCTAGCTGCGTGGAAAGGGGACATTCTTCTTAGGTGGGGGGAACGGTGGAAAAGGGAGAAAAAAAAGAGTTAAACCATAGCACTTATCGCGAATGGGTAGGAAGGGACGGAGAGGTTGGGTGAACCAGCCCTTACCTGGGCATGGGAAAAAAAAACTGGAAGCTCAGAATCGAAGTCTCAACGAAGATCAGTTCGCAACATGCGTGGGGGGGGATTGATCAGTGGGAAGGGCAAAACATATTCTTTGATGGTCAAACAGGCGCTTTAGTGGGGTTAACTGGAAAAGAAGGAAGCATCCGAGGGGTCGCCGTCCAAGCAGCACTGACAACCCAGAGCAGGTAAAACCACTCCTCCCCAGATCTAAGACTAAACACGATTGAGACCTACTTCACGATAGACGAGGATACTTAAAATCTCTCATCAGAGAGAGGGACGAGCTCAAAAGCACACCTACTCACTTAGTCACCTCCTCTTACATCAGAATGGCCGATAAGGGTACGGGAGGGTAGGATAGAGTGAAAAAAAACGTGGAGAACGTGTGGATCACCGGGTCATTTTGAAAAAATCAAGGTCTCGTGCTGGGCATCAAACAGACAGGACGGGAAAATTCTCCGTATAGGCGTCTTCCAGGCACTAACAAGTCGCGAAGGGGTGATGGAATGGCTCTTCCCTCGGGCTGGTCGACGAGGAAAGCTCTAACCACCAACTTAGTATGGGAGAGATA
>Ga0179593_1462898_pt1 | contig 19385 bp, 28 predicted proteins | sample CZODoug2_1_08_16_FD_185931 | JGI IMG/M metagenome (GOLD analysis project Ga0179593, IMG submission 185931) | Vadose zone soil fungal communities from Angelo Coast Range Reserve, California, USA - CZODoug2_1_08_16fungal (PacBio error correction) | ecosystem: Environmental > Terrestrial > Soil >...
GGGACGGCACTGGAAATGGTATCAAGGTCCAGGCGCAAACTGAACGTCAGGGAGAAGAGTGGCGCGATCATAGATTGGGGACAAAAGGCGGTGAAAGGTGGCAAATGTTGAGGAACAAACTAGCAGGCGGCGTTAAAAAACCCTTAACAACCGGAACAGAAGTTGGTAGGTTACCACGTTCTTGGAACGGCGTGTAATGAAAGAAATCGGCCACCATAAGACGAGGAAGAGGGAAGGCCGGAAACCAAGTTAACCGCAAGCCAGAGGCAGTGACCTCGTCACAACAGAATTGAAAAACCGGGGGAGTGAAGGGGTGGGAAATTTGTGCAAGTGCATGAACCATGGTGGGGGAAAAGGTCAAGGGATGTAAATCCGTTTGCAAACGGCTCAACACAACTGGGTTTCGTATAGGAGGGGCAGTGCTTATGGGAACTCTGGCATCGCAGAAACTTCAATAAACCGACGAATCACAGTGTCCCATGAGGCAACGGGATAGCAACGACTGGGGAGGGGGAAGAAAAAAGATGTTGGCAAAATCACCATCAACCAATGAAGGGGTGTGGTGTCAAAACCAGCTAGGGAAAAGGGTAGAGGGCTCTGGGGGTGGGACCAGAGATGAATGGGTCCACGTGGGTCAAGAACAAAAGCAAGAAGGGGGGAGAAATTCACCAACAACATGTGGACGGGGGTGGGGTCGTTGGGGGAGATGTGTGTTCAAAAAAAACTGGAAAAAGTTGCTGGGTTGTGTAAGGCGGGGTAATGATGAAATGAAAAAATACAGGGGTCGGGAGGAGCCCTGGGACCGAACCCGTGAAACGGTAAGGGCACGGGGCAAAACTTACGGATTTAAGGGGACGGGAAAGAGAGGACACGGCATAAAAAAAGATCGAAGGAGGGGGGGAGGCAGTCTAACGCGGTGGGGGGCCGGGGAGTTGGGGGGCAAAGTGAAAAAGCACGTTTGTCTCACGGTAATGTGTGGGGGGGGCAGGAAAAGAAACACACAGTGCTGGTGAGGGGGGAAAGAAAGGCAAAAAACGTCTACCCGAAAAAACGGGCCGCAGAAAGACAGTGTCAGAGAAAATACGAGAGACCTAATCGGGCTGTCCTTCCAACAGTGCGGGGAGAAACTTGGGAGGGGTACGATGAACGTGGACCAGGGGAACTGGCATCTGACTCACGTACACGAGAAAAACAAACCAGGACTGGCTCATCCACCATTACAATCACTTTGGAAGGCTCACAAGCAGAAGTCACGGTACTCGGGGGAAATGGGGAGGGAACGAATGTTAATTCAGACAAAATCAGTGGTGGGGGAAAAGAAAGAAAAAGACGCCGTTTCCGCCCGGGCGCTGGGCAAGGGATCAAAAAAAGGAGAATGTTTTGGCGAGAGCCCCGCCCCTTCGGAATTTCCAGGATCATAAACACGCGGCCAGTCAAAAAAACGACGAAATCATCATGGAAACTCACGCAGTGCGCGTGACACATTACCATAAAAATTTGTGGACGCACGGGTAGTTGGCCGAACGGGCGGGAAAAAGTTATTGGCAGTAAAAAAATGAAGGTGTATCGAACAAAGGCAAAATCCGTGTCGGAACGCGGAAAACGGAGAAGAGAAAAGAAGTCGGGTTCCACAAGCAAAAAAATAAAAGGTGTCCCTTAGGAAGGGATCTCAGGTTCCGAACCCATGAAGGGGAAGAGAATGGGAAAAGGAATGCAGAGTCATAAACGGAGACGGGGAACCAATTGCCTCATACGCAGGTGAAAAAAACCAAATATAGGATAGGGGGAGAAAAAAATCTAGCGCCGGAGTGGCCTCGTAGTTTTTGGTTTTTCGCCAAAAATGCGACCTGGGGGCATACCTTGTGTTCCAAGGGGGAAAGTTCGAAAAATGCGCCGAGTCTGACACTCAAAAGACAAATTTCATCGTATTGGGCGACTCGCGGGTGGGCTTGGGAAAAACCGGCCAAGGAGGGTGAAAAAGCAGACGCCGTTTTGTAACGAAGTCGGAACCGCGTTGGGTGGAACACATGGCACATGTGAATCCAGGCAATAATCAAATACATCTAACAGGCGTTGTCAAAAAACGGGTGGGGGAATGTCAGGGGGGGATCTCAACAGGGAAAGAAAACAGCAATAGGACTAAAAAATCACTGGAGCAGAAGTCCCTGGGGGGGCCTGTGAATTTGAACCAAAAAAAACAACCCAAGAAACAAGGAAGCAAGAGAGACGGGACCGGACGCGTGCACCTCGCAAGTATGTCGACTTGCAAACGGAAAAAAGACCGCCAAAGATCAACTTGAAGAACACAAGCAAAGGAACAGGCTTCGAAGAAGAAGAGGGAAGCAGTTGCACGGGGTGGAAAGAAGAACAAGAGCAGAGGCACTTAAAAACGGATGTAAGTCCAAAGGGTCCCAAGAAAACACGCGAAGAAAAGACTGGTTAAAGGGACCAACACGCAAAGGGGAAAATAAAACCGAGGGGGGAAAGCGACATAAAAACCGGCCGACAAAGAAAGAAAACTCTACACGCGAACTCCGTCAGAGAGGAAAACCTGTAAACACTTGATCGAGATTTTAAAAACTAAAATCAAGTCCGAAGAAAAGCAAAGCAGACTTGAGCAACATGTGCGATGGAAAACAAGGGGGGGGAGGAAGAGAATAGCGGACGGGAAGGCCCCGACACCCGGGCGGTAAAACGGAACAAGGGAGCGTAAAAACCATACGAATAGGACCGAGCCAGAACCAAAGGAAGACGGAAGCAACACCCGACCGTCAAAAAAATGCGGAAAAAAATCGGGAACGGAAGGGTGCTGCGAAAAAGTATGGGGGCGGCACGTCAAACAAGAACCAAAGGAATTTTAAAGAAAAGAATCCATGGGCGTCCTAAATAAGGGTTAGAACAGCGCCAGGAAATCAAAGGAAGGACGGTACAAAAAAAAAATAAAAGGAGGAGGAAAAAGAAAAAAAAGAGGGATTGCAATATCGGACGGGGAAGTAATCTTGTAAAGAAACCTAAGTATCAGTGGAGTTAAATCCCAATACAGGTTGGGCTAGGGGGGACTTGGTGTTCCGGCGATTGTGAGACAATTGAGGGTCGATGTTTTTGGGGATGCAGAAGGATTGAAAGTCTGGGTTTTGGAGACGAACGGCATGGGAAAGGAGGGGGGTTCAGATTCAAGGGGGGGGAAGGGAACGGGAGAATTTGAAAGGACAGAAAATGAGGGGAAGGTAACACGAGCGATCTCAAACCAAGCACAGAAAACAAAAATGCGTCAAGGGCCCCATGGGTTGGAGGGGAGCGGAAGTCAATTGCGAAAAAAAAAAAGACTACGAAGAAGGTGAAGGGGTCTAGAGTTGGCGTTACCCCGGGGGTGGGTGTTTGGGGGGGGGGGGAGGGGGTATGGGATTTGAGGGGGAGGGGGGAAGTCCTTCGAAGGGAATGAACGGGCTCGGGATTGGCGGGGGGGGGAAAAACGGAAAAGATCGAAATACCGAATTTTAGGAGGGAAAAACAGTAAATAGTTGAAAACTCGAAAAGAGATGGGTTGCAAAAGGTAAACCACCAGAACCTGTACTCTACTCATGATCGGGTAGTTGCAGGGAAGCATGGAAGGGGGGGACTGGTGGAGTTTAAAGAGGGACATTGATACTTTAGGGTCAGAAAGGTTTACTAGGTAATAGGGAAAAAAAGGACCCAGGGAGCAAGCGGCAGGGCCGCCCAAGTCAGCCTCTAGACGGTGAGGTGTTAAAAAAAATTAACAACGGGGGAAAGAGTCGAAAGGGGGGAGGGGGGTCCCCCAGCTACATCAGGATGCTTGGCGGGGGCACATGTATGCAACAACAATGGGGAGGATCACAAAACAAATAGAAGTGGTGAAAAAAAGGGAGAGAAGGGCGGGAGGACACAAGTGCGGGCACAAAACAGAAAAGGCCTTAAGAGGTGGAGCTACATTTCAAACCGGCGTAAAGCGGGACAACGAAAGAGCCGGGGTTAAGCAATCCTCTAAAGGGGAAAATTAAGGCAAGGAAATGTTGGGTGCTTTTGTAAAAACATACGCGTCAATCTACGAAAATTGGGAGAATCCTTAAAAACAACAGAAACCGTCCAGAACGGGGTAAGATGAAAAAAAGAAAAGGCGGCGAGAAAAAAAAACAAAAGAAGAACATTCTTCGGCGGGTTTGAAAAAGAAATTTGCATAAATAGAATCCCAGGTTAACGGGAGAGGGCTGAGACAATTTGACGCAAACTAAGCACACTGTGGCGAGGGCCAGGGGTAGTGTCCAATTGGTCAAGACGGGAAAAACCCTCAACAGAGAAAAGGGATGCGAAGAAAAAAAAAGAAATGGCCAACTAGTTTGGGGTGTCGGACCCGGAAAAAAATACAGAACGGGGAGGCCGTCTGCAACGGCAAGAAAGGATGGTTTTCCGTTTGGGGGTTCGATCAAAAAAAGTACGGGCCCACAAAGAGTGAGCCGACCAAGGCGGTACAAAGGGGATCATCCCCCTCTTGTCGTACACCCCCAAAAATTCTGTTCATTTGTGGGGGGGGGTGCGACGACCTCGGTTATGTCAACCAAATTAAAAAAATCCAGGCGTGCAGAAGGGAAGTGCCAGAAAAAGAGAGAGCCAGTCCTCCCAGAAAGGACTCTTGTCTAAAAAACATGATCACTCCCAGGGGAGAAAGGGGCAAAAAGAGAGAGTGAAACTGCTGTAGTGGTACAAGTTGACTAGTAGCGGGGTTGCTGCTGGGAAAAAAAAAAAAACAATGGGTCGGGCCGAAGCGCCTATCGGGTGTCGAAAAACTTCGGGGCTGTAGATGAACTAGCAAAAGTCGGGGACAAGAAAAACCTTTCACCTGCCAGTGTGAGCAATAAAGAAAAATGATTTAAACAGGGTTGGGGAAGGTGAGGACAAGCACCATGGGGTTGGTGGGGGACTCGAGGGCAAAACACGGTTTGGGGGGTTTCAAGACCACGGTCCTCCGAAAAGAACAAAACTTGCCCAGAACGGGGAAGAAGGCCGAGGGGGCAATGTATAAGGAAGGTGTCCAGTGTCGAGGAAAGGGGTTTACGCGGAAGCACCACTGGGAAAATTGGAGGGAATCCACAAGAACTCAACAGAACAAAATCAATACGGGGGGTGGGGTGGTTGGGAGAAAGCCACAACCCAAGGGGGAGAAGAAGGGGGGGGACGTTGTTCCGAACGGGAAACAAAACAACAATCACCCAGGGTGGGGGCGCCGCTGAAAGGGAAAGGAGGAAGCGGATTATAAAGTATGCCGTGCAAAAAGTGCGGGAATGGTCCTAACGGGGGGGGCCGATAAGTAACTCAAAAGAGCAGCAGGGGTGTGACGCAATTTAAAAGTCAAGGGGTGTCATAAAACGAAACGGAAGCACGAAAGGATTGGGGGGGGGGACTGGGGCAGTGAGTTGACAACGCGAAAAACAGAAGGAAAAAAGAAAAAAAACCAAAAAAAAACCAATGGGACAAAGAAAACAAAGGCTTTTGGGAGGTGACACAGGCGCAAAAAAGGAAATGCCACCCCCTCTGGAAAAAGAGTACGAGGGAATTCCCACGACAGAGACAAAAACAAAAACGCGGAGGGGGGGGGGAAAGGTGATGGCACAAAAATCCACTCCAGCGGGGGAACCATAAAGGAAAAAAGTGGGGGGGGAGGAAAAGAATCACAAGAAGAGAAAGGAGAGAATGTGAATCAAGACCTGGGGGATGGAAGTGAAAAAATATTCCCCTAAAGCGGCGAACTCGAAGACAAGGGAGAACACCTAAAGAAAAAACAACATGCATTGGTGGGCACAAACGTGGTCCAGTAGGGACCAAACATAACATCAAACAAGAAAATGGCCACAGAAACTGACTGGTGCGAACGATGGGAAACCTCAGGGCGAATTGGAAAAAATGGGTGGGGACCAGGAGGTCTGTGCACCGCGGATCAAATTTTGAATGGGGGGGGACGCCTTTGAGCATACTAACTCAGATAATCTCAAGAAATTTGACAAATCGAAAGGTGTCTGTGTATTCCATAAAAGGAAAGGCCTCGGCCGCGGTCCTAGGGGTAAACAAAATAGAACACATATGGCAACCAAACGGGCGGCTGGGGAGAAAAAAAGGAAAAGGCAAAATCCCGCTGGGACAAAATGGACTGAAGACTCACTAGGACTGTTGACAGGAAGGGACACGTTAGAAGCATCGATAGCTCGAAGCACCCAGAACAAAAACGGGGAAAGGATGGAAAAAAAGGGAGGAGGATCTCTGCCAAGATCCGAACGGCGACCACACCTTTCAAAGGCAAAGCAAAAACGAAGGGAACTTAGACATATTGGGAGAGAAAAATCAGGCAAAAAAATGGGGCACAAACCGTGCGAGGTCAAAAAGGAAGGGCCGCAAGGCGCGAGGGGACAAACACACCTTTAAGAAGACAAGATTTGTAAGGGGACCGGTGCAAGGTAGACGGTCCCGCGGACCAAATCTCAACCTGACAAGGGGATAGAGGAAATCGACACTTGGAAAAAGGAAAGATCCAAGTCCGGTTAATCGGAAGCACCGAGTGGGTCACTGGCAGATGGGGGGAAGGTGGCCGTGGAGGACCAATGGGGGAAAGATGCATTGTTGGGTATCCGGGGGGAGCAAGACTTCAGGCGGTTCAAGCGCAGGCTGGGCAACATCTTTGCGACCTAAAACACCCTGGAAAGACGAAAGAAGTGGCTGCTGGGCCGGGGTGATATCACACGTTTTTTGGGTGTCGCGCTTGAGGGGGTGGGCATCACCCGCAAACGACGGGCGGGTTCTCTGGGAATGGGACGAGGGCTCGGGGGCCACGAGAAGTGACGCCGGGTGAAAAAAGAAAAAAGGCACGACCAAGCCGTGGGGCAAGTCATTTGACCTGGGGGGGGCGGGGGGGAGGGTGTGGGTGGTGGAGTTTAAGGGGTTGTCTGTTTTGTGGGGGACAGGCGGGTAAACTGGACGGGGAAAGACAAATACGTTTCGAAGAAAAAAAAAAAAGGGGTAGGAAAAAAAACGCAAAACCAGGGGTTGAAAAGGGGAACCGGAGGAGGGGGTTGAAGGTGTACGTAAAAGGGGGGAAAAGAGAAAAAAGAAAAATCAGGGCAAAAGGTAAAAATCAGCGGGGCGACGTAGGGGATCCTTACCAAAAAAAGGGTTAGACTGGTTTGAGGGTCCGGGAAAAAAGAACACAAGTTAGGAGGGCCATCAACGGGTGGGAATCAAAAAACCAGGTGAGGGGGGGGGGGGTGAGAGAAGAGTCACAGACCAAGGTATTCTAGCAAAAAGGGGACTGCCAGAATGGGAAGAAGAGGAACGAAGGAAAAAAAGACGGGCAGTTCCTCAACGAGAAGCCATGGGGGGTCGGTTTTCTAGGAAGGGGGGGCGAAAACGGGGCAAAACAAATCTGCCTAGTGGCAACGAGAAAAACAGACGCAAGGGGAAACTAAACACCTGAGAAATCAGTAATAAAAGCGAAAAAATGGGCACAAGGCAGGAATTGGCCACGCAGAATGCGAGAATAGACATACCAGTCGAAAATCAAAAAGGGTGGGGTTAGGGAGGAACAAGAAGAAGGGCAGGTGGTGAGGATGGCAAAGGAGAGGGAAGACTGGTGGTGTTTCGGAAAGATCCAGTCAGCGGGGGGGGAATCCATATCTCGGGAAGGGAACAGCCAAATCGAAGGAATCAATGCGAAAAAAAAACGCTTTGAAAAAAAGAACAGTCAGAATTGGGTTTAAGGAAAACGAAAAGTCAGTCCTGGGGCCAGAAAAGAGAAAAATGCAAATGGTGGGGACGTCAAAGGAAAAAAAAGATGGGCAGACTTCTGGGGAAAAAACCGAAGAGAGAAATGAGGGGGTGAAACAAACAAACAGAGGGTGGAAGGACAAGTAAAAAAAACCATTGATCCAAGGTCCGACCTGGGGGGAACAAATTTTAAGACGGGAAGGCACTAAATCGCGTCCCAAGCGCAAATCGGCAACAAGAAAAAAGAGAGGTAGTGGGGGGGAAGGAAATCGTTAAACGCGGAGAGGGGGGGGAACCCACTGGGGGGGTGTTGAGTGAAGCCCAAAGTGGCCCCCGGAATTTGGGGCACGGGAGGCAGCCATGAAACGGGAGACGTTAATGGAAAATCCACGACAAAATTTCCAGAGAGTGGTTGGAACGGAAAAAAGGGGGGAGGGGAGGGGGGAACCCGGTGCAGAAAAATGTGGGAGCTAGCAGGGGTGGACAAGATTCGGCCCCGTTGACGCAATACCAACAGCACTGGGGGGGAAAAACGCAAAACAAAAAAAAATCACCGCAGCTAGGGAGCTGCAGTTGTCAACAAACCCAAAGTTCCAAACACACGGGTAAACGATCGAAAAAAAAAGGGGGCCAGAACAGAAAAAAAGGGGAAATATACCATGAAGACAGGAAGGAAGACTTTGGTGTGAAGGGGGGGGAGAAGTTTCCAACCGGCACACCCGAAACACAAAAAAAAAAGTATAGGCGAGGGGGGAGCGCACAAGGGGTCCCTCTAATAAAAGGGGAGGAACGGAAAGTCAATCAACGAGTGACCGAGGAAGAGAAGATCAATGAAACTGAATACCAAACAAAAAAGTTGTGGGGGAATCAACGGGAAAAGATAGACTTCGAGGGGGGAAAAAAAAGAAACAGACGGAAAAACCTCCAAACGGTTCCAAAGATTTCCTGAGGGAAAAGCAGAAAAAGAAGGAGGGAAAAAAAAATCAAAAAATCAGAAAAGCAACTCGCAAAAGAAGAGAGGGAAGGGAGACTAAATAAAACCGGGCAAGCAAATAAGAACAAAGTCCCAAAACAAGAAAAAGGGGGTCCAAGACGAAAAAAGAACTGCAACCCTGACACAGAGGGGGATTGGTTCTACTGAGGGAAGCAAGCAAAATCATACCAGGGGAGAAACAAAGACCCACCAAAAAATGGGGGAAGGGGAGAAGACGCCTGGGGGAAGAATCAGGGACGGGACTAAACCATTAGGGACGGTACACCTTTCAAAAAATAGGAAACCGATGAAAAAACTGCAAAAACCAAAAAACAAGACTGAGAGGAAAAATCGAAAGTAAGGGAGGGTAAATGGGAAAAAAAGTTGACGCGACAAAGATGGCGGACACGTCACAAGAAAAACCGGGGAAGGGGGGAACCGAAAAGAGAAAGCTCGAGACCAGGTACACGCTTTTAGTTCAAAGGAGGAAAAAAACAAAGACATCTCTACCGAGAAACAACAAAAAAGGGGAAAGCTTACAAGAGAGAGAGGGGGATTGAGAAACTCGGAGGGGGAATAAGCAGGGGTACTTACTAAGAGGAACGGGGGAAATTCCTGAATGTTGTCAAAACTAGGGGAAAGTGAAGCTATTGGCGAGAAAGCCATTCGGTCAGAAGGGTTTTCCGAAATTTTGGATCACGGGGGGGGGTGGTTGCGAGAAGGGGAAAAGTGACATTCGGGGGACAGAAAGGAGTGGGGAAGGGTAAGGTGACCGAGTACGCCCGAACGGTTCCAACGGCAAAACGATTTTCGCGCCGGAAATGTCAAGGGAAAGGAGGAATGGGGGGGAGGACCGGGGTCCCATGATTTGCTGGTGCCCTCGGAAAAAAGGTGGAATTGAACAATCGGAAGAAAGGTTGGTTGGGGGGGGGGGGGCAGGTTTCATTGGGTCAGAGAAGGACGGAAATTTCGAAAAGGGTGGGTCATTATGGGTAACACAGGGGGGGGGAGGCATGTGTTTGGACCCTGGCATTGGGAAGGGGGGTTGAGAAGGGGACAACGGAAATATTCGAAGGGTTGGTTGCATCGGAACAGGAGGGCAAATCGTTTAAAAGAAGAGAAAAAGTCAAGTTCCTCCTCAACACAGAAAGAAGAAGAGAGAGGGTGAAAAGTTGGCCACGAAAGAAGGTTCCTGGGGCTGGGGAGAAGCATGTCGGGGGGTGGCGGGGTGCAAGGGGCGTGTAAAACAGACTGTAGCGGGGGGAAATACCGCGTTGGGTGGCAGAGAGCAAGGGACTGATCCGGGGGCTTGGGGGGGGCTTCCAGGTTGGGGTCAAAGAGGGGTTGGGACAAACACAGAGGGGGACTCAAGAGGTGCTCATGAAGAGGTACCGGTTTGCTGGAAGGTCATGAACCGGGGAAGGCAAGACCGTGAAAAAAAGGGTGAAAAAGGAAGGTAACAAAAGAAGCCAGTGGCGGTTTAAAGGTCTTGGGGAGGGAATCAAGACGGGGCTGGGGAAACGGCAGGCACGACTTTCAGGACGCCCCACTCAGGAGCGAACAAAAAGCTACAAGGGGGGGTTAAAAAAAATCATGACCACGCGAAGGGAAAAAAGACAATTGTTTCAGTGGAGTAAAAAAACATGACACAAAAACGAGAAATGGGACCGAAATAAAGGGAAAAAAACAGGGGGGGGGTGGAAAAAGAAAAGGGGGGCAAAACGAGATGAAGCACGGAACAAACAAAAAAAAATAAGAGCCAACCGGCAAGAAGCGTTTTTAGGGGTGCATCAAAGAATCCTCACGCGTGGTTCAGGGAAGACAGGAGTGTGGAGAAATGCAGCAGTTGGGGAACAAGTACGCCGAGGGGAGCATCCTGCAGGGAATAAAACAAATTCAACCGGGAAAACCCAGGTTAGGCCAGAAATAGCGAGAAGGAATGTGAAGGAACAAAGAAGGGGGGGGGGGGGGGCTGTGTGCCGTGGGGAAAATATGCGCTGCGACCGGCGGTCAGTTTCAAACAACGAGATGCAACACAAGGATGTGGCCGTTGTGTGAACGGGAAAACAGCGGGGTAGGCCCAGCAGAAAGGAGACAATCGCCAAACTGAGTGACGAGTCTAAATGAAAAAAAAGGGATGTTCATGTTTAAAGCGCTCCCAGGGGTTAACGCATGGGAAAATGGGCGTTCTATGGCCTGCCGCGAATGTAGACTTCTAAAAAAAAGTCTGGACGAAGTAAAAAAGTGAGGGGAAAAAAAAAGGTACGTGCCGGAGCCATGGGTCCAAAGCGGAGCCCGGGGGGAAAAAAAAGTTCGAAAAACTTCTCTTGTTGCCTGGGCTGTTGATTCACCAGTGAAAGAAGGACTTTCTAATCCGAACGGCCCATTTTTCCGGGTCTCAAGCAATTAGTCTACCGACCGGGAGTAACATTTAAAGCACGATGAGGTTCGGGAAGTGGTGGGGAAAAAAGATCAAGCTTGGGTGGGGGGGAAAGAGTCCCGGGGTTGGGTTTTGGTCCAAGCACCAACTGGCCAATAACGGTAACCAACAAGGACCCGAGGACGCCTTGGAAGAACAATGGATGCAATAGTTGCCTTCGGAGATCTTCAATATTCAGGGTGCCCGAAGGTTTGTTGGGCGAGGAGATCCAGGCCTGGGAGGCAATATCCTGAAAACATGACCAAACTTTGTTTCACGAGCAACAAAAAAGAGGTGCTAAAAAGAAGGGGGGAGTTGGGGTGTGTGGTCGGGGGCACGTTTCCAAGTACTGTGGACCGAAACCAAACAAAACGGTTCCCGGAAAAAAAGAAACCGAAAAGGGATCAAACAAAGGGGGTTTCGGGCACGCAGACGTCACTAAGGAAACTGAGGACGGGGGGGGGGGGGATGGAGTTCGCGTTCAAATAAACGAGGACAAGCGAAAAGGCGCAAGGAAAAGGGGGAAAACGTTACACAAAGAGAAGCGGCAGCCCAAATTTGTGGGTTCTGCCGTCATCATTGAAACCCAAACCCCAGTTTCAAACACGCGGAAAAACAACGAGCCCATAAAAGGAAACAAATCAAAAAACAAAAAACAGGGCCAACCGAGCAAAAGGAATTTGAAGAACCGACGCTTTGCAACTTTGTGGGGAACAGGGGGGCTACTGCGAGGGGCACCAGACGGGGCCTCCAAGACTAAAAAAAAACAAAAGAAACGGCTGGTAAAAAGGGGGGGAAATTGACACAAATAACTAATACGTCATCAGGACCAAAACAAAAATGCCCGGCGTTGAATACCCGGGAAAAACAAAGCAAAGGTAGTCGAGTGGGTAATATTGTAAGCAAAAAAGAAAAAACTGGGGGAAAATCCTAATTAGGAAAAAGACAGAAAAACAGGGGAAGAGGACCAAAACAATAAGAAAACTATTGGAAAAAATACATGGGGGGGCACTGCAACAGAAAAAAAGAATGTGCCAGGAAAAACTGCGTTTGAACAGAAAAAAAAAACAACTACTCGGATGATGGGGCCATGGGGTTGAAAAAAAAAAAGTGTTCCACTAGATTTGCCTTACAGACCGGGTAACGTGCCATGGTGGGAAGGAGGTGTCCAATAGGGGAACGGAAGAAAAACCAGAGAACGGCCAATGTTAAAGAACGTTGTAGTGATAAAAATGTGGTAAACGGAGCCCTTACGAGAAGACAAGAAGGCAGTGAAAAATCAAACGGTAGGCGCATGTCAAAGTTCTGGGAAAAGTCGTGCGCCACACAGGGGCTGGCTCTAACTCAGAAGGAGTAATGGTACGAAACCGGAGAAGGCCATAAAAAAAGCGCAAACAAAGGGGATGTGGAATAATATAGATATATCGGGCCGTGAATTGGACGGAGTCAGGCAGCCGATTGGAAAGGAAAAAAAAACGATTTGGGAAAAAGGGAGGAGAAGGTCAACTGCGGCGTGTCAAGAAAAGGGTCGCGTCGAGGCACATCCGGGGGGACCACAAACAACCTGTATAACGGGGCCAAGCATTGGGGGGGTATGGGCCGTGGCTGGTTATAGGTCGCAGGAAAAAATACGGCAAAAAAAGAAAGTTAGAGGAGGCAAATCGACAGCCCTGTCAAAAAGGGTGCCATCCTAAATCATGAAATTTTTTACGGGGCTCTGTCCCCTAGCACAGAAGGTCACTGGGAACGTAGGGTGTGAATGGTGGAAGGGGGAACGGGCCCATGTTGGTGGAACAAGGGTAGTAAAAAGGGGGGTAAAAAAAGGCCGGTGGGGGGACTCCAATTTTGGTCGGAGTCGCGAAAAGGCTGTAACTCTTTTTGACGATAAACACGCTGTCACGACGAAGGGGATGATGCGGGGAAGAACTCCCGGGGGGGGGGGGGGATTGGTAAGGAAAATGAGGGTTGCTCAAAAACTCAACGGCAAATTATGTGTGTCCACGAGAGGCCTTGGGAACTGGCCTCGGGGTGAAAACGAACAAATGGACACCTGGTACAAACCCGGCAAGCCGTGGGTAGTCCCATCAAACGTTTGGGTGTTAAGTGGGTTCGATTTTGTTAGTTACTGTTGGGGTCGGGTTGTTGGGGGCCAGCGGTGTAAAACTGGTGATGACTGGAAAGAACACTTTTCGTCGTCAGGGGGGACTTGCCGGAAAAACGTGGGAGGTCAAAAAGGCAAAAGAAAAAAAACCTGCAGCGTGGGTACGGAGAAAAACTAAGAGAGAACGGGGGCATACAACTGTCGACAGTCTTCAAGCGGGACGAAAAATGGGGGGGAGAACTTAATAGGGGTTCAAGGGGAAAGCACACTTCTCCAGCAACCGATGGGGGGGGCATGAAAGGGGGAAATGGCAAGGGGGGAGATAGGGAAGCATGCCACAAGGATCTAGCGAAAGTTCCAAAGAAGAAAAAAAGGAAATTGGACGACAAAGTGAAAGGCAATGCAACGTTGTCAGGCGAGCTTGGTTCGGTTGAAGTACAACCCGGGGGGCGAAAAAAAACGTGGGCCTCGGACCACATCGATAACAAACAAAGCAGGGGAAGAAAAATAACACACTAAAGAGTAGTCAGAGTCAAACTACAGCAAAGCGGGAAGCGTAAGGCTTCCGACAATAGGCATGCAGAAGTGCGCAGACTCAGGGGGTGGACATGCGAAGAAACACCGGCCGTGTGCCACTCGGCAGATGGCCAAAATACCGGAGATCATGTTTGGACAAAAAGGATCAAAACGAAGGGCAGGAAAAATGATCCCTATCATCGCGGGGGTACGGCGGCCGAAGTGATCAAGGGGAAAAAAACAAGCGCCGAAGTTCAAAAAGGACCAAAGAAGGGGGGGACACGAAAATTGGGGGGCGGGAGCAAAAACCAAAAATTAAGAGGGAACGGAAAAAAAAAGCATGGGCTGTGAAAGGAACAAAGGGAAACAGATGGGGACAAGCTCAAAAGGGGGGGAAAGGAACGAGGAGGCGTACTACAAAAAAACCATACAACACCGGAACAATTCATTGAGGACCGGGATAAAACCCTGAGGGTTTGGACCCGGAGAATTGGTAAGACAAAGATAACAGCCGAAAAGCGTCCGGACGAATCCACCAGCTGCAAGGAAAGAGCGGAGGGAGAAATGACAACTTAAAAGCGAGCAAGGGGGGGCCTATGGTTGTTTTTTGGTACGTGCACAAAACACGCATCAGACTTGAAGTTTCAAATGGGGGGTTGGGACACGGTATTCGTCCAAGGAAAACGGCAGAACGGGGGAGAAACGAAAATGGCAAAGGGAGGATGTTGAAAAAACCCCTTCGGAGGGGGAGGGGGAGTGCAACACGGGAGGCGAAAACGGGTGTGAAAACTAAAGCGCGGTGGACAAGTCGGAAGGTGGGGAAAAGAATACGGGGGCCTTGATCCGCAAAAAAGCCGGCACGGCACGGAGTTGCAAACAAGGAGTAAGGGATCTGACAAAGGGAAGGGGTAGACAACGACACAAACGTAAAGAGGATGGAAGCATGATGAACGGGGGACAAGTCAAATTGGAAGGAAAAGGCCAAAAGGCAGAAAAAAAAAAAGCCACGAAGCAGCCAGCGGCGCGGGAAAGGTCAAAAGGAAGGGGGGGGAGGGGACTACGGGAGGGGTGTGGGGGGGGGGGAAGGAAGGTGGGGGGGGGGGGGGGGAGGGGGGGGAGGGGGGGGGGAGGGGGGGGGGGGGAAGGGGGGAGAGGTGGTGGAGGTGGGGTGGGACAGTGGGGGGGAGGGCGGGGCTGAGGGGGAGGGGGGGGGGGAGTGTGGGGGTGGCAAGGGAGGGAATGTTGGGGGGGGGAGGGTGGGGAGTGGTAGAGTGGGGGGGGGAAGGTGAGAAAGGAGGTCGAAAAAGGGCAAGGTCTGGGGAGTGGGGGGGGGGCGGGGAGGGGATGGTAGAAAGTCGGGAGAGGGGGAGGAAGGGAGGGGGGTAGGGAAAAATGAGGAGTGTTGGGGGGGGGAGAAGGGGGTGAAAGGGGGGAGGGGGGGGGGGCGGGGGACTGGGGTAGGGGGGGGGAGTTGTAGGGAGTGGAGGGGGGGGATGGGGAAGGCAGGGGAGGGTGGGTGTAAGGGTGGAGGGAGGGGGGGGGAATGTGGGGGGGGGAAGGGTGGGGGGGGGAGTGGGAGGGATAACTGACGGACTCCCTTCACGCTGACTCACGCACAGCTCAATGGGGACTGGGGTGGAATCAACAAGCACACCAAAATGCAAAATAAAAGGAAAAGAGTACTGAGGAGTCGGAGGGAAGGAAAACATAAAACCGCGAAGTCAGCGACCAACAAAGAAAAAAACCGTTGGATCTTGTCCGCGCAATCGCCAAATACTCAAACGGGCATCCCGAAGAAAACAGACTCAATAAAGAACACAATAGCACAAAAAACGGAACGCCGTCACAGCAAGAGGGAAAAGGAAAAAACCAGGATAGAGGAGTTGTCAGAAAGACTGGGGAAAAGGACAAAAAAATCAATTGAGTTTCACGATGCCATGGGGCGGGCACAAAAGAAAAATCGCGAAAGACAGGCCGAAACCAAGGAGGGGGAAGGAAATCCCGGTGCAACAAGGGTAAATGATGAACAGGCCAAAAAACTGGGCAAACGGCTTCTATCAGCCTCGACGGGACAAGTCGGAAAATAGGAACAGAAAAAAGGGGGGAACTTCGACTGATGCAAAACCCCAACCAGAGACCAAAGATGAAGGCAACTAACAGCAAAGGAACCATCAATACCGCTGGATAAGGCAGCGGGAAACACATAAGTCAAAAAAGATCAGAAACTAACAACACGGAGGAAAGGAGAAAAAGAAGATGGCGGAGCGGAAAAGAAAAGGTTTGTGAAGGACAAAAGGGAGGGAAATCTGTGGAGTGTAAAATGCAGAAGGGTTCTCGGGGGGGGATTGGCCCATATTTGGGAAAGGCGAGGATGGGGTTAACCGAGGACTGGAGGGGTTTTTGGGGCTAAAGACAAGTGCCCAGGGGCATGCGGGAAGATAAAAAAAAAAAAAAAGAAAAAAAAAAAAAAAAAGGGAGGACTGCTACAGATAAGGGCGCCTCAGGTTAGGGGGAAAGTCCAAGAGCAGGTATAGATCGCGAGAATGCAGAGACATGGCTCAGGCATATTGTTGTCTTGGGGGGGATCGTTAGTCTGGAAAAAAAGCATAACAGAGAAGGGGGGGGAATGGTTGCTGAAAAAAAATCCGGCCGGTTTGGGCAACGATTTAGAGTTGGCTGGGATTGGGAGTGAGGAGGCCGGTTTGGGGCTTGCAAGGAGCCCAGGCCCGCGCGTTATTGGTGCAGAAAGGGGGGGTTGAGGGAAAGATTTTGAGAACGCCGTGTGAGGCGGAAACCAAGAAAGAGGTGACAGCAAGGAAAGAATGGGTAACTGTTCCCACCTTGAAAGAAACGCCGACGAAATCGTGAAAGTGACGTGGGGCGGGGGGATGTCACGCCAATTGGGGATTTTGTGGGGGAAAAAGAGCGTTTAATTTCAACGCAGAAGTAAGAGAGGGAGCAGGGCGGCGCCAAAAGGAGAGGAGTTAAATCGTACACATTGGGGGGTGCTACCAGGTAAAAAATCTCAGAAGGGGTGGAATTGTAAAAGACCACACAGTGGACTCATGCTCATTGAAGGAGTGGACTTTGGCTGTGGGCGCCGGTCAAACAAACATCTAAAAAAAAAAAAAAAAAAAAACCAACAAAAACAACAATGAAAAAAAAAAAAAAACGGAACAGGGAAACGACTCAAAAAAGGACGTAAAGGGATTTCGTGCGAAACACCGGGAAAAAATGCTGGAACCCAGACCGGCACTGACAGTGAGTCCCACCCGAAGGGAGCGAACATAACAACACCGGGGGGGACCCAAAGCCTCCCGAAAAAGGTAAATACAGGACATTAAATTTTGGGTGGGACGTGGGGGGGGAGGGGAAAAAGAACTCTCCTGCTAAGGTGGAAATAAATCGTTGCAAACAGACGCCACGAATGAGACATCGGCCAAACCTACGAGGCACAGATGAAAAGGGGGGGAAGAGGTAGAACACCACACTAGAAAAAGGCCCGCTGGTAACCAGCCGGGGCTAAAGTGCGGGGGCAAAAAGCTGACGAAAATGGGGGGGGGGCACGGAAAGTGGGGAGGTCATCTAGGCAACTGACCGAAAAACCCTAAAGGTTAGGGGAAAGGTGGCAGATCAAGGGGAAGGGTGAACGGAACCAAGAAATTGGGGGCGGAAGCCGACATCTAATTGTCACGGGTCGTTAAAAAAAGACAAACACGGTTGGCAGTTGGTCCGATCACAAAAAAATGAGGTACGGAATCAAATGCGCCGGAGAAAGCGTCGGGGCAATTAAACCAAAAAGGAAAGGGGGCAGTGGGTGGAAAAACGAAGGAAAAAGCAATTTACACAAGGAATCAATTCGTCGATGCACCTCACCGCGAGGAGGAAGGGAAGGCCACCGGGGACGGAAGCAAAAAAACGAAAAGGGAGAAATGAATACCACTCGCGCAAGGGGCAAAAAAACGTCAGTGCTGCAGTGGCTCAGTTGGAAAAAAAAAGTGGGCTGTAAAATTGGACTGGTTTAGGTTCTTTCGGGTACAAAAATGCCACCCAAGCTGAGAGGCAGAAAGGGGTAAGGGTCGGAAAGTCGGAAGACCTTCGCGGACCGAAAAATGCAAGGCAGGTTGATAGTGGATGGTGGAGATGGTGGATTAAAAGGTCAACAGCTGGGTGGGTGGGTGGCCGGGAGGAAGAAAAAAAAGCACGGTTTCAACCACGGTGCAAGATACCTAGACAAGGGCTCAACCAGCCCCCAGGGAAAGGAAAAAGTGGAAGAGGGTCCGGTCGGGAATAGATCCTTTCTTTTGTCCGGTGTCATTTCAGTTCTGGGGTGCTGGTCACGTGGTACTGTCGTAAAGTTGGGAGGGGTTGGTCTTTGTGGGGATGTTCTGGATGTCGAGAGTTCGTTATTTCGTGTAAGTCAAATGGACAGGGGGGGGATCCAAGAAGCAAAATCAAAAGCCAAGGGGGTTTGAACGAGCCCCCCAACAAAAAGTGCAGAAAGAAGTGGGGGGGGAGGGGTTGACCGGAGCCCCGAAAACCAAGGAATAACAGGGGTTTGTTAAGCCGGTGTTCGGCCAGGGGGCAGACGTAGAAGAATAGGCCTGACATTCTGAGGGCTCCTACTCCACGAAAGTGGGAGGGAAAGTGGGAAAGACACGGTGGCAGCACGGCGAAAAAGACGAGAGGAAGTATGTTGGTGAGCAGTCCAGGGCATCCAGTGTACGAAACGCCGAAGGAAAAAAAAAAACGACATAAATCACAAATCTCCCACCCCACAAACATGTTAACCAGCAGACTGGTACCTGGGACCCAAGATTGTGGGTGGACACGAAAAAATGCTAGGCCCACCATAACCAATGAACCCAAAAAAAAGCCCACCACGAAAAAACCAAAACACCCCAAATGCGGGGGATGGGGGTGAGAGAAAAAACCAACAACTCTTATTCCACACAATCCCGTCGGGATCAACCTAAATAAAAGCAAGTAGTTGGGGGGGGAGAAGGGGGGGGGGGGGAGGGCGGGGAGGGGGGGGGGGGGGGGGGAGGGGCGAGGGGGAAGGGGTAGGGATTAGTGGGAAGGGTCTGTGGGGGGAATCCTGATTAGGCGAAAAACGAGTGGGTCAGCATGAACACAAACGCGGACGCGCCGAAAAACAATGGATCACCAATGAAGAATAAAACCATTAACATTTAGTGGGCAACAAAAGTTTTAAGGGCAAAAGAACCATCACCATCATGGGGCAAGGAAAATGGGTCAGGGAGGACAGAAAAAAAGACGGACTGTATTATGGCCATGTTGAAAATGGGAGGGGGCGATTTCAAGTCGGGCTAACTTGCTACATGGTGGCCGATTGGTCAGCAAGGGAAGAACGCCAGAAAAACCAGAATAAAGAACCGGTCCCAATTAACGAATGGGAGGGGGTGTAGAGGTGGACCAGACGCTCAAGCATGAAGAAAAAATCAGTGAACATCGACACAAAAGAACTTTTGTCAAACAAAAGGGGGGGGGGAGCAACTGGAATTGGAAACGGGGCCAAAGTCTGGGCCGAAGAATCATAAAAGACTGAAAAAGTAGCCAGAACACATGACAAGGGAGGCAGGCCTATA
>Ga0179593_1613109_pt1 | contig 19385 bp, 16 predicted proteins | sample CZODoug2_1_08_16_FD_185931 | JGI IMG/M metagenome (GOLD analysis project Ga0179593, IMG submission 185931) | Vadose zone soil fungal communities from Angelo Coast Range Reserve, California, USA - CZODoug2_1_08_16fungal (PacBio error correction) | ecosystem: Environmental > Terrestrial > Soil >...
GGGTGCGTCGCGCTCCTTTCGTATTCCCTGTACTGTGTCGAATCAGGTCGTCCATTCCACAAAAAAGAAAAAGGGGACTCACCTTTGGAGAAAGGTATCAAGAGGAGTGTCCGATCCATGAGGAGAAAAAACAAGCCACCATGAAAGCTCTCAAATCGCACCATGGAAATCAGCAAAGCTCCCTTCGGAAAAACCATTTTTGGGGGGAAGAGCAAGCATTAGACTGAAGCCGGGGGTGGGCTGTTCGGAGCCGAAGGGGTTTCCTATGGAGATAGGTACGTATACCGCATTCTCCTTTGAGGGGGAAGGGCGGTCAAGTGTCAAGAACAGAAAGAGGGACAAATACATTTTGGAAAGACTACCGGGGGAAAAATCGATGGGACCGCGACAGCCGTTTCATTGGATGAAGGTGAGAAACGGCTTTACCTCACGCAAGAGGTATACTAATTAAGGAATACTGGGCAAGAGTGGTTTTACAGAGGTTCAATCTGCTTACGAGAGCCGGAACAACATATACCTAAAAGGAGCGCAAGCTCGTCGGCGGATGCATCTGGCTAGTCGTGCAATTATTCAGGCTGAGGAAACGATGGTTGGGATTAGAGAAGTTGGGGGGGGCCTCTTTAAGTAAACCTCGTGAGAAAAAAACGGCTTTCTTACCGCCGGGTTACCAAAAAGAAAAGAATTGGGGGAGGAAAGAAAAGAGGTTTGGCGAGAGCACTCTACGCGGAGACATTTCTCACTCAGACTGAACCGGAGGAATTTCTGAACCGCAGGCACGTTGATCAAGGAAACGACAGCCGGAAGAGCGTAAAATCAAGCAGGGAACATAGAAGAAAAGGGGTATTGAAGTCGGAAGGGAAGGAAGTCGAAGGAGGAGAACTAAGATAAAGTGAATCGAAAAAAGATTCCGGGTTTAGAGACTATACGGAAAACTTACGGAAAGGTTGAAAAGAAGAGAAGAAGTTCATGCGGAAGCCACAGAGGAGGATTTTGATAGAGTCCTAAGAGATGCGGAATTTTCGCTGCCAGGGGGGGGGAAAAACGAGATGCGGGGAAAGAAAAGGTCTGAGGAAAAACGTACAGAAAAAAAGCCGGAGGAAGGTATTTGTATTGGTGGGAGTGTTTCTTGGTTTTTGGTGGGGTTGGTGTTTTGTCGAGGCGGGAAAATATCGGGCGGGAGCTGCAGACACAGGATTCGATCGTCGGAAAAAAGTACCTTTGTTCCCCGACCTCTGGGACCGGGGTCCTCTTCGTCGAGAAAAGGGGGGGAACCCAAACATCGGAGCAAAAGAGCTTCAGGACCTTAGAGGGTTCTTCTAACGGGTCGTGATAGAAGTTCCGTCGACGGGAGAACGATCGCACCCTACCAGGGGAAGGGAATTTCAAAAAGCGGGGGTGCCTCGGGAAGGTCACCATTTCTCTCTATCAGAATAAATGACAAAGGGACGCAGGGGTAGCGTTGGGACGGCGGAGACCTTTAGACGAAAGAACCAGAGGGGAAAAAAGATCTGCTATTTTCTCCACAAAATCCCGTAAAAGGGGGTGCTCTGCAGTTCCGAGTCAAACGCGTACGAGCGGGAACCTGCAAAAGAAATTTTGCGAAGCGCAATGAAAGGATGATCTTTTCGGAACGTAGTCCGCTATCTTGGGGAGAATGGCCGTGCAGGAGGGGGGCCAAGGCCCTTGCCGATACGGTAGATCGTAAAAAGAGCAATTTTGAGGGGGGACGTTCACGAGCAAAAAAAGCGGGAAATCATGGGAAAAACTGAGCGGGGCTGAATTGCCTTAAGAAGGGTCCAGAAAAAGGAAAAGCTTTCTCTTTTAGTCGAGAGAGAGAAACCTTGATCCAGGGCTTAGATCAGTAGGGGGAGGGGCAAAAGAGACAACATGGAGAGGGGGGAAATTTGGGGGGGAGATCTGAGGAAAGAGGAACTTTTAAATGCTTAGAGTGCACTCAGGAGAGAATCGAGGAAAAAGCGGGTAAATCTGAAAAAAAAAGCGCTGGAGAGAATCCAATGGGGTTCACATAGGTAAATGTCGCCAGCTAGAAATGCTGGGCCTCAAATGGGTGTTTGGGAGGGAACTTTTGCGAAAAGAGCAAACACGGGAAAGTTTGCTCAGGGAAGAGAGGTTGTGTGCCTCACTAGGGATCTGGTAAAATTACAGGGGGGTGACGAATTGAGGAGCACTCCCCCCTCGAATCCCAGAAAGCTTAGAACTTCTTGTGCGAGAGAGGCTCACTTAGGAAGACCAATCGAACTGTAAGAGGCGGGGAAAATTGAAGGGATCTGAGACTCTGTAGCGATTCTGGATGAAAGCACCCTTTGAGGAGGCGATTCCGGCCTACATCAGAAATCGCACCCCTAATGGAAGTTAGGGAATGATGAATAAAGCTAGATTGGCAGAAAAAAAGGGTCTGTAGTGGGCTGATTTACTGAGGGGAGATAGCAGAAAAGGGTGGTATTCCCTTCTCTTGAAGGACACGCATTCTCAACAATCTACAGAGAGGAAAATAGGTGCTAATGAAAAACACTGTGGGGGAGAAAAGAGAGAGCTCGGGGGTTCTACTGAGTAAGATTGATGATAATTCTTTAATCCGCGAATGACTCCACCCTAGGGGAAGAAAAGAAGTTCCAAAAGAGTATAAATTCGACTTCCAGAACAAGAGGAAAAAGCTTCGTGAGGAAAATGAAGAGTCCTTCGAGACGGATCGAAGAGGGGGGGCTATGTGTGGTGGAACCAGGATTGCTAAGCCGAAAATTTTAAGAAGGTAAGACCGGAGAAAGAAAGAAGCTTGCTCTCATATTCTTGAAGAGTCCCATCGAAACTCCAATTCCGCATCTAGGGGAAATAAGGGTTTCAAAAGGGCACCAAGAAAAGTTCCTGCTGTGCTCTCGGGAGGACCCCCGTGGAGAAGGGGGGGGGGGGCTTCTCGGAAGGTCGCGTGTATGCCCCTCCACCCTAATTCCGTCCCAAAGTGGTTCCACAGAGACGGGAAGATGCGACAAAAGGGGCAAAAAAAACTCGCATCAAGAGTGTTTGAAATCGATACTTCTTATTTGGGAAATGGCCTCACAACCAACAACGAAATCCCGCAGGCTACGGAGGGGCTACATCCAAAAGTGAAAACTACCGCCAACAAATTTGAGGGAGATTAAGGAAGGGCGAAATGAGGCCGTGCAAGGAGAGTGCAAAAAAAGCATTTCCAAGTCTTACCTTGCATTCACGGGGCGCTTCGAAAGGGAGAATTTGAGGCAGAGGGAAGGGGAACGATGATACCGCTTCCAGGGGGGAGGTACTGCTCGAAGCCGAAAGTCATACGGCAATGTTCGAAAAAATTCTGGGTGTTGGCGTGGGAAAAAAGCGAAGGGGTGAACATTTCCGAGATTTTTTGAAAGAAAGCAAATCTTAAAAATGGGGATGGTCATCTAAAACTGTCTGTTGGACCAGGGTCCGCCCTGGAAGCAATAAACCTATCGCTTGTAAAGAGTCGAAAAAAGAGAAAGGGGAGGGAATAAATTAGGCAAAGCTGCATCGGGAAAGTGCAAGACGTTAAGCCGTGGGGAAATCAAAGAACATGCCATTCAAGGAGGGAGGTGTTGACAGCCCACCTAAACCGAGGGAAAGAGCTTGTAGTCGTAAAGGCAAAGATTAATCCCGAAAAAGCTAGAGGGCAAGGGGTAGTGACTGGTTCTGTATAAGGAGGGAAAGGGATTACGCGTGGTTAGGGACCTCTCTTCCCGCTGAAGAGTCAAGAGTTTTGAAAAGTCGGGATATAAAAAAATTTGTAGGCTCGGAAGAAGTAAAGGAGGAAAAAGACCCAGTTATGACACTAAAACCTTGTAAGGTACGTTCAAGAGCGTTGGGGCTCAGGAACCTATCCGAGTGGATTGGAAAGAAGATCTAAGTCTGTACCAAGTTCTTTACCCTGTACCGGGGAAGGATTCCGGGCGGTACAATCGGATCAGATGAAAGGGTCACTAAGTAATAGGGAATGACAGGCTCGCAAATTTATTACGGAATAAGAGACTCAGAAGCGAAAGTATCCGCCAGGTGGGGGGCAGGCCCATTCCGAGTGGCTTCCAAAAGGAAGGTCCGTTTTCAGAAAAGGTCGAGAGAGATTGAAAGAAGTACGGGGGAAGGTAAGAAAAACAATGAGTGAAGAATGATCGTAGGATTCACGATCGCGTTCTAGCTACTGAAAATCATCAGGGGAAAATTCGCACGAACGGCCGTTTAAGAAATTATTAAGAGGGGAACGCTCTGTGATCTTAAAGGCAGATTTTCCTTTGGGGTCTTGTTTGTCGGAACAAAAAAAAGACCATGACAAGCCGGGGTCAAGAGAAATTCGACGCTAGGAAGGGCTACCCGCGAAGCAAGATCTTCTTTATGAGAGGACAAAAACGGAGCGGAAGTTCGAAAAGATAAAGCGCCAGTCCTGGTTCCTTCCTCTCCGGGGTTGGAGGGATGGGGAAAGGAAAAAGGGAGTACGTTCTAGGGCGACGGTGTGGAAACTGCAAAGAGGTCTGCATCTCTAAAGGCAATAAGGTTTTTCAGCAATAAGAAAACGGTTAAACGAATGAGGGAGGCCGAAGTTTTTAAAACTAGGTAGGCCTACCGCCGAACGGAGGGTTCACGTCGAGGAGGGAGCGAGTGGAACTCCGGAAACGGAAAAACCTTTTTTTTTTTCAGAGGAAGAAAGAGGGGGAACCAAGGGGGGAATGACAAAATAAAGTATGAAGAAGAGCGAAGGAGACAGTAGGCCGGGGTATCCCAGCCGAAACGCCTAGGAGAAGCAGACCTGTTCCTCAATTGAAGAAGGAGGAAGGGTACAATCTAAGGAGAGACATCCTGTGAAAATATCTTAGGGGTACAAAACTGACGCGAAAGGAGTTCGCAATGAAAAAAGAGTACCTCAACCGGAAAAGGCGCATCTTTATAAGATCTACAGGAGGAAAAGCCCAGCGCGGGCCACAAAAAACAACTCTTCAACACCCTGGGTAACAGGAGGTCGGGCGGAGAGTGGCCAGGGAAGTGGTTGAGGAATTTTTTGGATTAAGGGGTGTAACATATATAGGCTATTTGCTATGAGACTATTTTCTTTTAAAAGGGAGGGAATTGCCGAGGGGGGGACGGGACGGTCTGGGGTCGTGCGAAGACCCTGTGGGGAAAAAAAGGGCTCGGCTGGAAGTGAAGGTCTTGAGGGTGTGGGGGATACGGGAGCCGAATATGAGGGGAAACAAACAAGGTCAGGAATTAATAATAAAGAAAGAAAATTTCGAGAAGAAAAGAACCAAGACAGTATCTAGGGTTTTTGATCTGAATCAAAGCTCAAGAAAGGAGGAACAAGGGTGAAAATAGAATCTAAGATGAGAAAATCACAACAAAAGGGGGGGGAAAAAAGATAGAGATCGTCGAGGGGAGGGGTGAGATTCCTTTATCGAAAAGTGAGCTTTGGAAGGGGGATCTTTGGGAAATACACACATTTTGAGATCCGGGGTAGAGGGGGCTCGCAAGGTTCGGGGGGAAAACACGTTTTTCTTCAGCGACGAAGGGATTAAGCTAGGCTTGGAGAAATCGAGCCTAAAACAGGGTCACCGTCAAAAGAAGACGCTTGCTCGCCAGGCTCCATGGAAAAAAGCATCAAGGAAAAAGGGAAGCCAAAAACAAATTCAAATCAAAGGGTACACAGAAAAAGGGAGCAAGTAAGAGAGATGTTCACTGGGCCCTTATTATACAAAAATGAACAGGAAAAGGGGGGAAATCCAGGCGCAACGGGCCTTCTTTGAGAGAGGGAGCCTTGGTTGGTGGGGGGGGTCGACCGCGCTTGTCGGGGGGCTGGACTTTTTGAAAAGGAGGGAGATCTGGGAAGACGGAGAAAGCCTGTGATTTAAGGATAGGGGTGAGGAAAGAAGAATTGAGCAGAGGGGGAAATTTTGGTAACTAGAAGGGGGGTGAACCGGGATGGGAGGGGTTACATTCTATTTACAAAAGAAGGGAAATTATTCAAGGGGGCGCTGGCCTCAACTCTGGGAGGGGAGAACGTTGCAGAAGGAGGACCTCGCTAAGGGTTCATACTTTAGGGGGCAAGAGGTGGTGTGGGGGAACTCGGTCAAGAGAATACTAGAGAAGTTTAAAGGACCTCGCTCGTCCATCACGAAGGCGCCATGTAGACAAGAAATCGAATAGTAAAATGAGGACGAGAGGAGAAACGATGGGGGTGAATCATCGCAAAGGGGTTTGATTGGAAAGGACTGATTTTAAGGGAAGGGGTATCAATCCGGGAGAGAGTCTGAAAGAAGCCTATTTACCGAGAAACCGGAAGCGCTTGGGGGAAAAGGGGAAGGACTTGGTCTTCAAGAACTCCAAGAGGCGTCTAGCATGTCTAAAAAGGAAGGCTTGTGGGGGGCTGAACCTCTCCTGGAGGGGATCAAATAAAATACAATCCAAATAGAGAGATCAGGGAAATCACCAGAGAGAAGCCTGGAGTACGAAAAATTAGGGGGTACTCATTGGGATTACGGGAAGAAAGGGGGGGGTTACTAAGAAACGAGGGAATACGTCCGATCTAAACACTATTTCGCGCACTAAAGGGGGGATTCAAATAAAAGATCCCTTACTTTACGTTGTAAAGCACAGGAGCGAGGCTCTTGGGAAAAAAAAGAACCCACGGCCGTCTAGGGTGGAAAAAATCGCATTCGGAGGGGGATTCCCATTTTTGGAATACCTTCTATCAGAGGCAGGGAAAAAATCGGGGGGGGAAGGGGAGTTTGAAGAAGAAGGGGTCCACGGGGAAGGCGGCACTTATAGAAGCTGGATACTGAGAACGTTTGAGAGTATCGATCTTCGAGGGCAATTGTGGGGAAAAAAATCTGGTGGAAAGGTTTACCGATGGGACGATAAATATTACGGTCCTACATAGGAAAAAGGAGGCGTAGATTACGTTTCGCGAGGGTCGGAATAAATACCTTTCCTCTGTCGCCCGAGGGGTAAACCCGAAATCGCCGGTACAGATCGGCAGGGGAAAACATCTTTGAGTACGAGTGCCGCGGGACTGCGTCTCAATCCAGGGTAGCTATCAGAAAATAAAAGGCCGCAGAGAGAGTGGTGAGCGGCAGAGGTTGTTTACTACGAGCGGAGAGAAAGTAGGGGACCCAAGAGATGCTTTTTATGGGATGAAGCAAATCACAGGCCCTAATGGGGGTGAGGGAAGACTTTCGGATACAGCGGCTTACAGAAGTCCAAAGATCAAACGAGAGATTTTTCTATCTGGTGCGAGCCAATGAAGGTCCAACCTTTGAAGGGGGGGTCTGCAGGGGGGGGCATCGTATTACTTTAGTGCGCAAGAGTTCATTCGAAGGGTGGCGCGATCATTTCTATATTGATCTTAGACAGCAGGAAGCTGGGGACAGCAAAAATACAGGAGTACAAAAAACGAACTGCGCTTGTTTTTCCACGCAAGAAAATTGTTGAAAGGAAATAGTCTGAGTTTGGTGCAGTCCACAGGAAAAGAGCCCGGGTTGGAATCACAGCCTTCGCGGAAAGAAGGGCGAGGGGGGAAGGCACGCAGCAGATAGGGAGGAGTGAAAACAGGGTGCTTAATGGTGGGCACTCTACAGTCTAGGGCCGTTCTCGAAAATCAAAAGAGGAGCGGTGACACAGGAAGAGGCGGTCGGTTTCAAAGTGGATGTCGCAGCGTGGCAAATGGGCGGCAAAAGGGGGGGTGTGGTTGGGGGAGGCCATTGGGCAACACATAGCCGTAGGAGGGATGGGGGAAAGTTTCTTGTGGCTCGTCTATAAAAAGTCTGGGTTCCGCTAGAGGAGGAAAAATAGAGGGTTTGAGAAAAAGTGAGACCAAAAAAAGTAAAGTGGGAAACGGGAGCTTCGAGAGCATGATTCGTTTGCATAATTGTACTCAGTAAAAGGAAAAGCTGGCGGGAAAGGGAGGGAAAGGGAAGGGGGGTTTGGATAGAATTATGGAGAAAAAGAGCGAATTCTTAAAGGAGGGACCGGAGAGCTGAAACCAACTCCTTTGGATTAGGAATCTTAAAAATCGCAAAAAGGGAGGGACGGATCGAAAGGGCTTCAGCAGAAAAAATTGTAAGGCCAAAAGCTCTTCTGCTGGGTGGGGGTCTCCAGTCAGAGGGGGGCGGAGTTCCGGAGAAGGAGCATTATAAGGGGGACGAAGTCGACAGAACAATCGGGGAGAGAAACAACAACAAACGGAGGGGGGGGAGAAAGAGAGATCGTCCCCGCGGTAAGCGGACGATTTTTATGAAGTGAAGAATCTAAGGGAAGAAAAGAGTCGGTAAAACCTTTCAATAGTAGAATTTCCACTCCAAGAAGTGCCCCGGCCTGCCAATTCGGATCTAGAAAGTTAAAAAGGGGTCACTATCCGCAAAAGTTGGGTGCAGAGGTGTCGGCTGTAAGGGCGAAGCCTCAAGGTGGAGGACGTTTCAGTTTCTGGCAGGAGGAAGAGAAAATAATTCGGGAGAACATCTGGGGGACAATTGCGCAAAGGAGGGCGTTTTGTGACGGGGGAAGAGTATCGATATCACCCTAGGGACTATGCTTCTCGTGGGTCCCCTTTGGCAAAAACTGTGGGATGATTCGGGGGAAGGCAGAAGTTTGGAGAGAAAGGCGTCCAACAATTGGTATTCCCAGAGCCCACAATACGGCCCAAATAAGGGAGAGAAAAACGAAACTCGAGAACAGAGGGGATGAACTAAGGCGACAAATGGAAAGATCAACAAACACTTGAACCGGTTCCGGCCCATTAAAAAAACGAAGAGCCACCTGGGGAAAAGACGCATTGGATGACCTAGTGTCAGGACGGGTTTGGGAGATTCACTGCCGCAGGGAGAACCGTATAGTTAGAAGTACGCATTGGGAAAAAGGTTGGAGGGCCCTGCATTCAAAAGGGAAGGAGGGAGGCGAGATGCACCCAATTCTACATGGGCGGTCAAGGAAAGGAAAACTTGCAGAAAACGGAAAAGGCTCGACTAAAAAAGTCATAAACTCTTCATGTTCTGGCCAAAAACAATGGGGGTCTCTGGGGGGATGGGACGTCTTTTGGTGGAAGAAAGGGCCGCTGTATTTTGCTCGTACCCAAGGGCCGCCAACAGTGTTTAGGGGGAAGATCATACTCGGGAACTCGGAAGAACTGGACGGGGGGGCACTCCCCGAGGGAATCAGTAAAAGATCGCTTTCCGTAAAATCCTACCAGACATTAATGGGGGGAAAGGGCACGAGATAGCAAAGATTCAGACGATTGGAATGGGCCCCGCGAAAGTAAGCCGTTTGAATCTCAGACGGCCTGCCATAACAGTTTAAGGGATTGGTGCATCCCACGAAGAAGAGAGGGGTCAAAAACAAACGGCGAGAAAAAGGGAGGACGTAAAGGCAAAAAAAAAAACGGAATCGCCTCCAACTAAAGAAGTCGGACTTGAAGGGCTTAAGGGAAAAAAGAAGGCGTCAAGTGAAGCAAGAAGGGAAACGCTATCGTAGAGAAAGGGGGGGGGGGAAAAGCTCAAAAAGGGAGTATAATGTATCACGTACCGGTAAGGTTAAAACCCGTTGCAACTATAAAGAAATTGCAACTACGACCTCGTGGGGATTTGGGATCTTTTGTCGGAAAACGATAAGTCCCCTACGAAAAATCTTACAAGAACAGGGTCCGGGGAACAAAGGAAAGCAAGAAAGGAGATCTATATCTGAGAAAAAAGTCCGGATCATATCCAAAGGTATAACTAGTTCCGTAGAGTCCAAAAGTGAGTACGGCCACGCAACAAAAGAACTGCGACCAATATCTACACGCGTGAAAGCCAAAAGGGGAATCGACCATCCGAATGCGAGGGAAAACATCTTATCGGTGGCTCGAGAACGGCTAGCATTTCTTGAAGAAGCACTTAAGGGGGAAGGATCAAACCTTAGTGTGAAAATCAAAAGACGACGCAAATACGGAAGGTCGATCGCGGTCGGTAAACTAAGGAGACGCTCTAGATTGCATAAAAATGCAGTCGCCTCCGGCGCAAAAAGGAGGGTTCCTCATTTAGTATCGGGTGTCCCCCGTCTCTTTTATCTGCTAAAATCCGGGGCTAGTTGGGTCTTTTCTTAGTCCCTGGCGCAGGGCAAGAACATTCACACCGGTTCATGCGGTAGACATTATAGTCGGAGGGAAAAAAGAAGGAAGCTTGAGTGAAGAGAAAAAGGCGACGGAATCACTCTTTAAAGGGGAAAATGTAGGTCTTAAGGGGGAAAAGACTCCGCTACCGAAAGGAACGGCAAATAATAATAATGTCTGCATAGGAAGCCAAACGTTGTTCATTATTCAAGCTAAAATCTGTTTCGCGCTGAAGGCTTGAGAAACATTCCAAGCCGCCTAGAAAGGGTCTGTCGAATGAAGGGGTCGAGCGGAGTTTTCTCGAAAAACAGTGATCCGGGAGGAAAAGCGCACCTAGGGTGAACCTAAGGACTCATAGTATGAAAGGAGTTGCGAAAAAGAAACTGGTATATCCCAGCAAGAAAACGTGATTTTCTTTAAGAGTTCTCAATTTCAGAAAATCCTCGGAATTTGACAAGCTTCAAACCAGAGGAACTCCTCGTCTCGGTTCCCAAAATTTATTTTTAGCTGAGCTCCATAGATCGTTTAAGTCAAGGACTTACCCCTCCAATGCGTTTATAACGGAAAGATAGAGAACTTCCGCGCCGAAAGGTCGGAACCAAAAAAAAGGAACCGTCCTAGATAGGAAAAGGGGTAGGATAGTTTCGTGAGGGTGTTATTGAGGCAAAAGGGGCCAGGGACAGGGTTCTGCGATTTGCGAGTTTTTACATGGAACCCTTTGATGATGGCTCATGTGGGGAAGTGCCTGGATCGGAAGGGTTCTACCGGGGCCCCTGGTTCGAAAAAAGAAAGACGGCGCGGGGGGGACAGGGGTAGCTGATTTTCGTCGACAAGAGACGAGGTCCAATCAGGGGAATGCAGCAGAAGTGACAACGACAAAACGGAGGGAAAGGTGATCGCAAAATGGGGTCGTATATAAGTCAAAGAGAATAAGAAAAATAAAATCTCAATCTCGAGATAAATAATCTGAACAGAAGATCTCTCTCAAAAAGGGGGTAAATAGATTCGTCGAGATCGTGAGTGAGGTGAGGGAGAAGTTATCTTTTTCTTTGGATCTATTGTCGATAGAGATCACAAAAGGGTGAGATCCTGGGAGCTTAGGGTGGAACAAGTGCGTTGAACGTGGGGAAGGATCATTCCGAGAAGGAGTAGGAACCTATTGTCGAAATCAGAAGAATACAGTAAGATAATTCTCGACCAGGGGGAAATTTTGAAAGGAAGTCCTATAAGGAACGGATACAAAACTGAGGGCCATCAAAGATCTCAAGAAGGAAGATCAGATGGGGGGGAATGGACCGTGAGGAAGAGTCCAAAAATGAAAACGTGTAGACATTTTTGGGCAGGAAGCTTCGGACTGGGAAGGGTTTTGGGGGGGGGGGGGAAAAAAAAGGGGGAAGTGCTTCTCAAGTGTTTTCAGGGGGTCCGATCGCATGACCAACCTTGGGAGGGGTAGGATGAGGTGAGGGGAGGAAAGGGAGAGGGGGGTCGTCAGTGTGAAAAATGAATTTGTTTCACTTAATATTAGGATAGAACCGTGAGTTTCAATCGGGGGACTTCACTGAGATTAATGGTGAGACGGCTTGACCGCAACGAAGAAGAGGGGGATATACCACGGCCTACTGAGGAAGCCTCGCTACTGATTCATATTGGGGGGGTGCTTTTTATTCAAGAGTTTGTGACTGGTTCGCGGGGGTTACGGAGACCGGGCCTAGCACTAGCTCTACCAGGGAGAAAAAAAAAGCACCGACGGGGATGCGTGAGGATCGTTCCAATGAAAATACATAACGGAGGTAGCTGGTGAAGAAAAGGAAATCTAACGGGGGCTTGGGGGGGTGGATGGGCAGTGGGGGTTTGCGGGTGAGTTACGGGTGCGGTGGGGGAAACACGCTTCTGACAGAAGGAAGATTTACCGAGTCGACAGGAAAGCTCTTTTTAAGTAGAAGAATCTGTTTCTTGAGTCGAAACGGGATCCTGTCTAAAGAGTGAAATTATGAAATGAATGCTGAAAAGAAAAGGGAGTCAAATAAAGACCAAATCCAAATAGAAAAAGATAGCTTAAAAAAGTACGAGACCATATACGGTGAAGAAGGCGCCGGGAAGATACTTGCCATTTGCGGGGAATCGAATTGGGTTCCGGGCTCGGAATCAGAAACTTTCCAGGGATGAAGAACGGGAATGGGGTCGATTCCAAAATACGGTTTTTATCCCAAAGTTACGCTCTTTTTCCTCACAGAATGGGAAACACGCTAGAGGGTTGAAGAGGAAATCGCAGGCGGAGGAAAAGGTTTGGATCCTCTGAGGCACAGCTTTTCGAATTTAGCAGAGGCCCGTAGAATACTCCACGTGGCTAGGAGAAGGCGCCGTATCGCCGGGGGGAGTGCGGGGTGTATCCGACGTTGGGAATATTTCGGGGCTCTGGAGGGGGCCTCCTTGTTTGGGGGCTAGGACGTTGGCTACGGGATAGGAATAGAGGTCGAAAAGGGCATCAAAATAAACACAGTAGTATCTTCCGGGGGGGGGGGGGTCGTAACTTGTTCAGCTCTTAATTCTCGGTCGCAGACTACCGTGAAAGATCTGCTGGGACACACAAGGCTACTTGAAGAAGGGACTAGCTGACAACGCAGGAGAGCAGAAAAGGACTGGCAAATTTCCTACATTCTGTTATCTTTTGGAGAAGAGATTCGGGAAAGGACTACTAAAGCACGACGAGGGTGACACAGGAGAGATTGGCTGATAGAACAATCCCTAACCTGGGGGAGCATGGCAGTGGGAAGAGGGGTTCAAAACTGCGGTTTTTCGGGGAAAAAGTAACCCGATGCAGCTGGGAGAGAGGGGGGATGGTGCGGACCCATTCCCTTAATGAGATTCGGGGCAAACCAGCGATCAGGGGCGCCGGGAGCGTCCACGCCTTTACAGAACGATCAGGGGAAAGATTATTATCGGGAAAGTTGGGAAAGGGCAACTATCAAAAAGATAAGGACTGTAACCAAACGGGAGCAATGGAGAAAAGGTGACTTTTTCCCAAACCTTCCGAAAAGTGTTTTGGCAATAACACTTTAAAAGTGTCAGGCGCGGAAAAACCTGGAGAAGGGGTTCTGAAGCAGCGTCACGCATTACGACACCATTTGGCCTTGGTAGGGCCCGTCCTGCGAAGGGAATTTTCCCTAACCGTAAATTGAATGAAACTCTAAGATCTGCTGCCGTTAGGAGGAAAAAACCCCGTCTAAGAAGGTGACCCTAAAAAGAAAAGTGGCTTTCGGTGTGAGAGTGTAGGACAGACCCTGGGGCAGTTCGCCGGGATCACGTTGGTTTGGGGATGAGGGAAACATTTTGCGCCACATAGCCGAGATTTTCAAACACGAGGAGGTTTCGATAGTGCCTAGGGAAAGGTGGTCGAAGATCGTGGATCGGGAAAAAAATGGTGGGGGACAATGTGAGAAGGGAAGAAAAATTCGACCTTCCCCGAAAACCGGAAAATGTTGTGTAAACGGGAAGCTTCGAGAGAATAGCAAGGGTGGATTTCGAATGCAACAGGAAGGATGGTCAGAGTGGAGTGAGTCAATAATAGGAGGAAAGGGTCGTTACGATTCAGGGGGGCACGGTACCTACGGCAACCCGGGGAGGGCGTCGGATTTTGCGATCACGAAAACTCATCCGGAGGAAGCCGCAAAGAAAGGGGGGAAAAAAGAGTCGTCTGATTGGAAATGGGTGTCTACGCAGCATATCAGTGGGGGGAAAAAGGATTGAAAAAAGCGGGTAGATACTCATTATAGACTAAGCGACGGAAGTCGGTGCAAATCTTCTAAGAGAAAACAAAAACTTAGGATTATGACAAGAGATCTCTCACCTATTGTTTTGAGGAAGGAAGTTTTAGGATTAAATAAATAGGTCACAAGTTCCATCAGGGGACTGCTGAGGGGAATCCAGACGAAGATGAAAGTTAAAGGACTATGAGGGCTGAATGCCTGATAATTGTTCCGGAGAAAAAAGTCGCAAAAAGTAACGATGGTCAGATTCGGAAAAGGAGGGGGACAAAGACAGGTTGCTGTTCAGTTCAGAAGGCCGTGCAATCATCGTAAAACCGGAGTCTCATATTCTTGGGTCCATCTACATCCGAAAGATCAAGAGGGGGGTGAATAGGTTCCCTGGGAAGGAAGATAGCACCTAGAGAGATAAGGGCAATGAGATCTGTGGGTACCCCGTGAGCCTGGGCAGGAGTTCAAAAGCTTGGTATGCCTCCAATTAGGAAATGGGGGGTTCCCCAGAGCACACCGGGCTGTCCCAATAATGTAAGGCAAGAATCAAAAAAAGAAACCCATTGGAAGGTACTGATATGGGGCGACATTGAAACCTCATAAAACAAAAAGAGTGAAAGAAGGGGTCCGCCCAGCATTTCTTGCCAAATGGCGAAATCAAAAAACGCAGTATTGGGGTCAAGGAACTGGTTTTGTGAAAGAGATTAACCAGGCAGATCTTAGGAAATGAGAAAAAGGTTCCCAGGAAGCCCGCATTCACGAGGACTGCGGAGAAGGGCGAAATGTTGGAGGGTCGTTCAATCGTAACTCGACCTGGCTCCAGGTTTCGGCGAACTGAGAGGGAAAAAAAGAAAACGCGAGTCAGACAGGACATGTTCTGGCCAAAACGCAGGCTGACTGGAGAAAAAAAGGGCAGCGCAGGGCGGCGTTGGGGTAAAAGAAGAGTGTTTGCTCGGAAAAGGCTGTCAAGGCCAACATTTCGTGAAAAAGTTACAGAAGCGAACTGCTGTAGCTAACGGAACCGGGGGGTTCCGAAAAAAGAAAAAAGATAGATGGGGCCGTCCGAGGGACGAAAGCTCAATGGAAAAAGCAGCCCACTAAGCAAAAAGAGGAAAAGTTGATCCTTTGGAAAAGGGGACACGAGAGGTGAAAGGGAAGGTGGACAAGCGCCAGCAACTTGTTACGGGAGGGTTGGGGGAAGCCCAATAGCCGAGAGAGGGTACACCGAACGTATATCTTTTGAGAAAGAGGAAAATCGAAGACGTCAAACTAAAAAATGCGAAAATGATCCATGGGGTTTCCCGGAGAGGGGGGGGGGGGAGGGACACTCTGGACTGTGGGCGTCGAGAGAAGCCGCGAGGAAGGGGTTAGCAGAAACCCAAAGGATCTTAAGAACAGTTCGACAGAACGGGGGGCCAGGAGTTCTGCACAGCTACTCCGAAAGGTTCTTGTGAAGGAGGGTTGGGGATATAAGAGGTTTCCTCGGCATAGGGAACAGAGGTGAGTCTGTTACCACATGTACATCCGGTATCGGTAGAGAGGAACGAGTGGAAGATCCAAACTCAAGAACGATAAGGGGGCCCGTGCCGAAAAAGGGGGGTCGGCAAGCAAAAGAAAGTAAATAGGAACTGAGGAACTGGGAAAAAAATTGGGGGGCAGAGGAATATCGAATTCGAAGTGAATAAACACTCTTACAAAGGGGGAGATCCAGGACGACGAGCGTTCTGAATCTCGTACCGAGGCGTATGGTAGAAAGGACAACAAGAAGTGCGCAGAAGAGGGGATTCGATCGGCGAATTCCACGAGAGGGAGTAAACCCTTCTACTGAGGAATGCAAAGTCTCAAAAAGTCAATCGGAGGTGGATCGCATGAAGTTTCCCGCGTGTGATCGTGAGGAAAGATTCCGTGAGAGTTGGATTTGTGGACTTTGATCCCCGAAGCCCGTGCGGGTGAAAGTCACAAGACCACGGGGAGAAGGGTAAAGAATTCTCGACGATAGGAGTAGGGAGGGGAACACGCGAAGACAAACACAAGCTTCGTTATATGGTAAAAAGTACGCAAACGGTCTACTCGGGTATTTCTATCGAGTTTTTTCACTCTCAGAAGTACGACGGTGGGGGAAAATTTCTGCAAGACAAAAATCCAACCGGGGGGGGATGAGGGGAGAATCTTGGCTTTCAACGCGAGGGGATGCCTCATTTGAAAGATATCACGATGCATCAGAACGAAGGAGAAGCGATTGGTCTCGAGAGGGGCATAGGACGGCCTCGTAATCGCAAGGGGGGGGAAGGAGGTTAAACCAACCTCTTGGATGGAAAGTATTATCCGTAAAGGGGTCTAATTCGGAATATATCAAAACTAGGGGTCGTCCAGGCCGTGTTCAGGGAAAAAATTCATCCACTGCAGAAGTCAGCGGTACTTGTAAAGCCAGTCCACACTTTTCTAGTTCCAAAAAAAATGTATTGTTCAACAGGGCTCATCGCTTCAAGAGGCGGCAATGGACAGCATCCTTACAGTGGAAAAACCGCGCCTGAGGGGGGGGACGTCAATATCGAAGGGGAAAACACTTAAAGGAAGCCAATCTCGGTAGCACAAACAACTTCTGTCAAGGCATCGCACCGAATAATCGGCGAGAATGGGGAAGGAGGAACTCCAGGGCATCATGGGGGGAAGTGGAGGATCAGGAAAATCGAATAATCTTGGTAGATATTTTGGGAGGCCATTGGGGATGTCTCTGTGTGGGGAGTTCCTGGATCTTACGGATGTTGTCTACCGGGGGAGAAAACCGCATCGAGCTTTATGTGGTTTTGTGTCTGGGCGCCAAATCTTTCCTAAAAGCAAAAGGTTAAGACTTCCAAAAAACCGTGCCAGAACGATCCGAGTACCAGGAAAGGAAAATTTTTTTGTGAGAGGGTATCATTCAAGGGAACATAACTAAAGAACCGGCTCATAAAGGGTGGCGAAAGACAACAAAAACGTAGGAGGAGGAAAAGAGAGAAAAAAAGGAAGAAGTTATATCTTTAGCTCAAGAGGAGCTTTTTCTTTGGGAAAGATTTACTTCTCAACAAATTTTGAAGGTGGGGGGGCTCGGTAGTGCTCGGAAGGTGAACGGGTGACTCTCATGAAGCGGGGGATGACGATCGAAATCAGCTCAGAAAAGGAAAATGCACCTACCAGCCGAGAGTGCGCCGGCGACCAAGAGCAAAAGAAGTCCGAGAACACAACAATGAAAAAAGGGGTGTAAGACAAATCGCCTAGATCAAAGAGAAGAGGAGGTTCACTGACAAAAAAGAAAAAATTAACTACCGGGGGAACGCAAATTTGTGCAAGAGCCTATGCAATGACTCCGGTGGTGGGAAGTGGGGGTTCGAAAGGAGAGGGTGGGCGCTTAAAGTGTTTCCGATTTCTAGTTTAAGGTATACACAAAAGACGCCGGTGAAATGTAGTCAGGTCTTGCCAAGAGATTTATCGTCAGTTGAAATATTTTGGCTAAGGATGAGTGGAGGACGAGTAATCGTGGGGAAGCCTCGAAGGAATGATGAGGGAAAATTGAAACGGAGGGGAGAAATCTGGGAGAGATACCAACTTCCTAATTAAGCCTCGGGATAAATTTAGGGTTTGAAATCGGGTTAAGCGCGATTAACGAGAGCACGTTAAAAAACTCTCTCGAGCCATCAAAGCGAAAAAAAAAGGTTACGCAAGGGTTCTAGCGCGCAAACAAAAAGGGGCGTCGAAAAAATTTGATTACTTGAATCGATCAACTGTTGTGCCAGGGATTTATTTGGCATTAAAAAAGGGGGAAAAGGAGGGAGGAGAACATCTTTGCCAGACCGGAAGCAGGGGGGTAACGAAGCGTTTGGCGGGGGAGGGTATCCTCTCAAAGGGTAGGAGACATGTCTCAAAAAAGAAATGAGAATCGGTTGATTAACAGCCTTTGATCAAAAAAAAAGGACCAAAAACCAAGAAGAGCGTAAAGAAGCACAGCGCGAAAGCTCATGAGAAAAACGCAGGGCTCTTCTTCTAAAGGAGGAGGAAACTGCAAATTCTTTGAATGTGGTACGAGACATCCGGCATCGAGAGACGTTCCTGTATGGTCGCGCAAAAAAGTGTATTCAACGTGAAGGTCAAGGATAACGAGGTGAGCCGGAGAAAATGCAAGTGAGTGCTATCCACCGGGGTAGATTGGGGGAAGATGGGCTTCGGTGTTGCGTTGGGGAGGACGGAATCATCAAGGGTTGTACGGAAATTTAGATTCTCGGCCGTGGAATTTCCTTACTCAAGGGAGACGGCTTCCTTGGCAGCGCACGTGTGGGATAAAAGGATAGACTTTGGTGAGGCGGGGATGCGGCGCTCTTCGTAAAGGGGGGGAAGATAAAGATGGTTACCTGAGGGGGTCGTCGATTAAAAATAGTAACGGTCCACGAAAACAATACTCAAAATAAAAGAGGCTTATCAGGACTTAGGGGGAAACGGGGGAGGTCATACCGTACTTTCCATCAGGAGGCGAGCCGAGCTACACGCCTACCGCTATTCGATCGCCGGGCAACAAGCTTGCTTAAGCTTGCCACGGTATAGATCTCGAAGGCAGAAAAAGACGAAAGAAGACATGAGGGGAGTTCGGGCGGGGATTCCGATTGTGACATTTCCCTAAAATGACGAAGAGGTGGGCGATAGAAAACAATCCCTAAACCATTTGGGGGCAGGTGAGGGAGAGTCAAAAACGGATTAACGAACAACTGAAAGTTTTGCTAGAGGGGGAGGATGGTCCAAGAACCTTCCCGGTAGGTCGGTCTGACAAAATATCGGGGGGGTCCTGTCGGAACCAAGATCGAGTTACCAGAGAGGGGGGATTATTATCTGGAATAACCTCAAGGGGCGGACCTGGGGACGGAAAGAAAAAATAATCGTTAAAATCGAAACTCGCGAAGGGACTTGTCCACTACAAACCGGCCAGAGGAGGGGTTTTAGAAGAGGACGAGAAGTTTGGGGGGGGGGGGTCCGACATTCGAGAAAAAAGTATGCCCGTTCTTAGAAGCGTCAACTGGAAAGGGACGATTTCCGTTGTTAAAACGCCTATCTTGGAAAAAGTTACTCCAACCGTAATGCGTAGACTCAAGGATCGAAGAGTCTTAGGCCGGGACTCTGAAAAAAAAGAAAACCCTTATAGCGGTGACACTAGTCAGCCGGCGTTTGTGTATAGTGAAAGAAATGCGGGCGGGCAAAAAAGCAAGTTTTGTTGGAAATGCAGTCCAGGGGACGGCCCATAGACTTAGAGGAACCTGGGATTCGAGGGAGCGCCTAAGATGAGTTGGCAAGCTATCGGTGTGCTCTGGGGAAAGAAGGTTGACGAAGGGAAGAAACAAGTGCGACCTTCCCCCGAAAACGTAAAAGGGGGACAACAACTTAGGCTGGTTTCATAAAGCAAAAAAAGACAAGGGGAGAACGAAAGAGGAAAAAAAAAATTGGCGGCGCGAAAAAGGAATTCATAAGAAGTCTGTCGCTTACCC
>Ga0179593_1279006_pt1 | contig 19383 bp, 26 predicted proteins | sample CZODoug2_1_08_16_FD_185931 | JGI IMG/M metagenome (GOLD analysis project Ga0179593, IMG submission 185931) | Vadose zone soil fungal communities from Angelo Coast Range Reserve, California, USA - CZODoug2_1_08_16fungal (PacBio error correction) | ecosystem: Environmental > Terrestrial > Soil >...
CTCAACTGGCCCGCGGAAGAGAGCATGCCGCTGGCCGGCATCAACGCAGGTAGATTAAAAGACATTCATCCAAAGAGGTGGGAACTGCTCTCATGATAAAAGGACAAGGCGCTGGTTTGATAGGAAAGGCAGCTCTGATCCAACATGAAGACGGGGAGCAGGGGGGGGACTGATAAGCAAAGAAGAGCGTCCAAGAGGACTCTTCACCTACAGGGAAGGAGGGAGGGGAGGGTACACAATGTTAATCCGCAACTGCATAACTCTAGAACCGCGAAGCTCTAGCAAATCGCGACCGGACAAAAAAGAAGTTTCAAAGTGCTCTCGGGAACATTGAGTAGGGGCGCGAGGGGAAAATCAGCGCGGAAAAGAAAGAAAGAAGAGGGGGTATATTTCTGCCCGGAGATGGTTGATACTATTCCCGGGGGGAAAGGGGTTGACGGGGCCCGGGTTCTGACAAAGGAGAAGGAGAGGGAGAAGGACGCCATCATCATGTTGGGATTTGACCAGATACGACAATCCGACAGAAATATTGTTCAGCCGGGGACTTAAGAAACTGATCCATACGGGGGGAAAAAGGAAGCCCTAGGAAAGAAATATAGCCTCTCTGAAGGAGAGGTAGGGGAAGGAAGAATAGGGAAAGAAATGTGGAGTGACAGAAGAAACCGAGATTCATACCCATCAAAAGGTCGGGACAAAAAAGTTCGCACTCCTATTCGGGATTGTAAAGATTCTGGTCCGACTCGCCAAGGAAAAGAGACGACCAAAAGAGAAAACTCAAGTAGCAATGAAAGGGGGGGGGGAGCATGGAAAGAAAGCGACATGAAAACCAGGCGAAGCGGAATTATCGTTCTATATCAATCTACTCAATAAACTCAAGCAACCAACAGTCAGGGAGGGCCATCTGACAAAGAGAAACGGGTCAAAGGAGAGAAGGAAACATGATAAAGAGGTTGGCGGAAAATAGTAGAAAGACAAAACTTAAGAGCCGTCGAGTTATTAACTCCCTGGTAGCAAAACTTCACTATCTTACGTGGTGGTAAGGAGATTCACAGGATCTCAATTTCTAGAACATATGGGAAAGGTTTAGAGGACGTGGGGGAAGAACTCAAGCTGGAACGGGGACATAACTGTGGAGGTCAGTCGTAAAAAAAATTTTCAATTTCGTCGTTCGTAAAGGGATTTATGCAGGTATCGGAAGGACTGTCCGGAGGGAGGGGGGGGAGACGAAAAGAGAATGCCATGCCCGCTGATCAAGGAAGAAACAGGGGAAGAGCACCGGCTGGTTTGCAAGAACAAGATCTTCACCCCGGCGGCTGGGGGGTTCGAGAGAAAGGGGTCATCGTCTACATCCTCATCGTCAGAGAAAGGGAAGGGGGGACGGCGGGGGGTCAGAAAAGAAGTTTCTCGTCACAGCAAGCTAAGGGGGAAAAAGTCAATTCGTGCAGAAAGACCAAAGAAAAAAGAGGTGAGCGTAGAAATATATATTTTGTTACGGACAACCGTTGATCGGCGGAGGAGGGGGGAGCGCGGGGAAGGAGGGCTGAACCGGGGACGAAAAAAACGTCACGATAGATGTGCGGGCAGGGAAAGAGAATATAAAAAACTTCAGGAGGTCATAGGTCATTGCAAAGTTTTCTAACGCAGACGGCGCAGTGCTCGTCAGCGAGCGGGTAGGCAGGCTGAGAGGACGGGCATAGAGGTCGAAGCGGTCACCGGGGACTGTCACATGGACGATTCAGGGCTTACCACTAGAATTAGGGGAAAAAATGATGAAACTCTAAAGCACGAGGCAAGGAGCGAGAGTCGCCTCTCGGAAAGACCGCGAGCAATGGGGGTGCGATCCTTGTACCCAAGGATATGGGGGTGCGCCCTTCTTGCAAGATATTATCGGTCACAGCGGTCATCATCGCGTGTCAAACTTCGGAACCAAGGGGGGGGGGAAACCTGAAATCCGGAGGTATTGTGGGAAAAATCTCATATTCCCATGGCTTGAACTGTAATCTCTGCTCCTATTTGACGGAAGGGAGGAGAGAAAGGGAAACGTCCAAGCAACCTTTTAGTCAGTAAAGAAGGGAAGGGGGGGGAAATGTGCTCTCGCACGAGGGCACTGGGGGGAAAGTCCTCGCTTATCTATCCTTCGTGAGCAAAAAGAGGATCGAGTCATGAGGAACGTGAGAAACGGGGGACGGCCGACGCGTGGGGAGGAAAATGGAAAACAAAACTGTGGGGAAGGGGGAAGAAGAAGGGTGGTTTGTTACATCCTTTTAAAAGAAAAAACCATGGGGGGCTATTTCGCAGACTAGATATAGCGGGAGTGAGGAGGGAAACTGGTCTATCCTGGGGGAGATCGACGGGCCCGAAGGAGGAGGAGGCTATCCTGACAACGTCCAGGGAGGATGGGGGACGTTCTGCATAACCGCTTGAAACTACTTGCGTCGTCTTCACATACGAAAAAGGGAGGATTGGACAGCATTCTTTATTGAAAAAGGGAAAAAAACAACGACCGTAAAAAAAGGACCGAAAAGGGTTACTATTCGACACGAAGAAGGAAGAATCGGGGAGAGAGGCGAGCCTGGTGAGGGGGAATGGCGTCGTGGGGGGCTCGTCTTAGGGGCGCAGGAGCAGAGTCTCTTCAGGACCGCGGTTGGGGAAGGAAGGGATGGCTTAGGAGTATGAGGGACGAACAACAAAGCCCTGAAGACTAGACAGCGACCGCGGGCGGAGGAGAGGGCGGTACGGGGAGCGGCGCAAGACAAATCACTTAACTTTTCAAAAGAACTTGGTAGGGATAGGAAAGAGCATGGAAAAAAAGGACGATGAGGGGGAAAAGGTAGAGAAAGGCCGGGGGAAGGCGACTTGAGGCGGAGGGCCCCAAACGGAAAGTGCAAGGAAAAAATTTTTCTGGGTCGCCGGAGGCCGGCAAGGGAGAACTAACGGCATCGGACATCAAACGAGAAGGGAAAGATCAGAGAAGGAAGGACGAGTGCAGAGAGGAAAGAAGAAGGTCTCGGACAAGACGAACCGAGAAAAATTATTCGCGGAAATGGTTCTATTTCCCAGCCTGAGATCAAGAGACTGCCGGTCCGATCGAGGAGCCGCATCGGGAGAGCTGAGACGAGCGAGCTCCAGACTAACTGAGAAAAAAAAAAACAACAACTTATTAGTAAAATGGTTTACAAGATCGAGACCTAGGAAGGGGGAGGAAAGGGAAGGAAGGGGCCAGAGGGCGGGACATGCTCGGGGAAGAGAACAAGAGTAAAGGAGCGATCAGGAGATCGAGGGTTTCTAAAAAAAGACCTTCTTCTGTAAAAGGCGAAGCAGTCTAGCTTCAGAGAAACGATTTGAGATGCCGTCGCGATGTAAAGGGGGGTAAGAAGAGGGGACCCGAGGACAGACGGGGGGAAACAGAGAAACAGGTAGACTTGACCGAGCCGTGGTGAAACACAGGGAAAAGGCGACCCGACATCTAATCAAAACGCAGACAAAAGGTTCTTGCGGGCCACGAAATTCAGAAGAGGCGTGAAGGGGAAAGGGAAGGGGGGGAGAAGGAAGGGGAGCTATCCCCGAAAAGGGAATCGCGAACATCGGGTCGTAAGCTGGTTATACAAGAAGAAATACGGCACACATGCCAACCTTACACAAAGGAGGATTCTCGGGAGACTCATCTAGGGAAGAGAAAAAGGAAGAAAGATAAGAAAAGACGACAAGAATAGGGCCCCTAGACCGCCGCGAGCACGATGAAGAGGATCGGGTAGGAAATAAGAAAGAGGTTCATTTTGAAGAAATTGTAGTAAGGGGGGGAAAGAAAAAAACCAAATACTGAGCAGCCGCGCTTGAAGTTGAACTGAAAGGAGAGGGTATTTCAAAGTGCTTTGCGGAAAGAAACGACTGGACCGAGGGGGAAGGAAAGAGAGAGGCTGAGGAAGGCCAGGGAGATATACCAATGTCCTAGAAACATACCCGGTCAGAAGCCCGAGAGAAAAGAAGGAAGGGGATATTAAGTTTATGGGTTAAAATTATTCTGGCGAAACAGTAACCAACACCGGGGCGGGGGACAACCGTTGCCACAACGAGGGAAAGGCCTACCCGTTCGGGGACAAGGACCAAAAAACGACTAATCAAAAGGATATCAGAAGAAAAATAAAGGGGACTAGTATTCAGAAGAAATAAGGTCCAAGCGAGCTGAGAGGAAAAAAGTCACAACCAGGCCATTAAAGAAGTGACGTAAAAAAGGGCGTGCCGAAAGGACATCGAAGAAACATCAAAAAGGGGGGAAAAAGGAAAACGCCCATTTCAGCGAAGAAAAACCGACGATCAGGGTTTCACAATGGAAGGGCGAAAAAGAACATAGATAGGATGACCTGAGGGAGATAAGATGTATCTATCACAGTTCAGGGGCAGAACAGGATCTAAAAAAGGAAAAAACATCGCTGCAACTAGAGTCTAGAAGAGACTCAGTGCTCCCGTAATGGAAAATGTAGAATGGGTACTATAGTCGGGAAAAATAGAACCGGGGAGTGGAAGATTGAAAAGAAATCCAGTGGGACCCAACAAAAGCATCATTCCGTATCAGGAAGGGAAAACCCAAATCTTCCCTCTATAGGGCAATACAAAGGGAATAAAGAAGGGCCCAAGGAAAAAAAAACGATCGGCAATGAAGGAATAAACTGGTCCGACTGGTGCCCGTACCTTTCCAGAGATCCATTACTAGCAGGTTTTCTTGAGCTGGGACCTCCCAGTCAGAGAGGTCAAGGACTTGATAAATTCATAAAAAGGGAAGAGAACGGGAAAGAACGCCGCCGAGCAAAAAGGGGCAGGGGGGGAAAAAAAAGATGGAGGACCGTTAATACACAAAGGCGGGGGTTCATGGTAGTACCTGAACATTCGAAGAACCGGAAAGAGAGGAGACGAACACCAGATCTTCACCAGAAAAACTGGAATGAGAGGAAAGGGGCGAAGAGGAAGTCGCCGAATAACCAGGGAGCGACCATTCAAGACCGGGAGAGGGTGAGGTTCAACACGAGTGATGATATAAGTTTAAACCTTGAAAAACAGCCCAAGATAAGGAGAAAAAAGATCCGGACTGGAGAGGCACGTGAGGAGAAAGGAATCCAAAGCCTATCACCGCCTGGGGGGTAAGCACCATGGGGGTGAAAGAGAAAAGGAGGGAAATCGAACTTTATAAAAGAGGGGGATTACAGAACCAAACTCCAGCATGTTTATAGCTAGGGGGGAGCCATAAACAATCCGAGATAATCAGGTCGACGAGGCAGAAAAAAAAAAAGGAGTAGACAGAGCCCGAAAGAACGATGACGGGGGGGGAAAGCTGCTCATATCAATTCTTGGCAGGACCTCCTTCGAATGCATTCTAGGGCCGTATTGAAAGAGGGGGGTGCATGAACGGTTACGACGAAGGGATCTAGGAAAAAGAGAAAGAGGAGAGGTGGGAATCGTCGAAGGTTAAATTGGCCCATGACGCCATCAAGAGGTCATGACGCAAGGCTGGGAGGACGGGGGGTCGCTCTTTAAACCACCCGCAGGGAAGAACCAAGGGCTTGGTAAGGGGGGAGAGACGTCGGAAAAGGGGAATTGGCAGGGGGGGATTCGCGACGAATTCAGGAGGGTGACTTCAGTCGTTGAAAGGAGGACAAAGCTTCCCGACGCAATAAGCGGAGTATTCTGCTATCTTGAGAAAAACTCGTTTAAAAACGGAGCTGGAAGAGAAAAAAGGTGCACAGGGGGGGGCGTGGGGGGGGTCCGCCTCGAAACCGCATCTGTAGGATATTAAAAATCGGGGGGGAACGATCAAGACATTATTTAAAAACTAAGGGTAGGGGAGTAAATAAAAGATCTTAAGACATGTACCTTGTAGTCCTCACGGAAGAGAAGGGGCGAACAGAGAAAAGATATTATGGGCATCGGAAAAAGTGCGCAGCGGCCAGAAGAAGGGAGGGAAAAGAGCACTGTCGAGACTTGGGTTCCTCTGGAGGAATGGGTATCACTGGGTGATCTCTTTCTGAGGGGGGAGTTAAAAAAAAAACCATTTTAAAAAAAACTAAGGCCGGGGGAGGAAGGGTGGAAAAGAAAGGCTTTTATTATCAACAGGAACACCGTCTGGGAAAAGGAGGAGGGGATAGGGGGACAGACAGACATGACGATATGAACAATTCAATCCTGAATGCACGGGCCCTCCGTGAGGGAAAAGACTGGAGCCTGGAACAGTTCAGCGGGTTTAGCCGAAAGAGAATTGAGAGAGGGAGAGGGGCCATTGAGATAGAGACTCAACAAAAAAAAGGAGGGGGGGAGGGGAAGAAGAGATCTCAAAGGGAACTATATCAAGGAAATGGCTCAACGGCAAAGAAGTTCAGACTGGTCCAGGCGAAGAAAAGAAAAACCGCCGGGGGGGTTAAAAATAAGAGTGAAACATGAAAGAGGGAAAAAGGCAACAAGATGTGTAATCGTCGATGTCTGAAGATCGGTCACGAAGTCGACCATGCCTCCTTTGGTAGGGATGTGCAAGGAGACATCACACAAGTACAATCCGGACAGAAAAGAAAAACTGAATCGCGACAAAAACAGTAAGGCAACAGAAGAAAGGAAAAGAAATCTGATAGGGAGAAAAATATTAACCCGGTAAAGAAAAATATCAATAAGAGGGAGAAGGGTGGAGCTCGGGGGAGAACATAAAGAAATGGGACTTGATTAAAGAGGGGCGCTAAACAGAAAATTTCTGTCAGGAGAGACAGGAGGAATATTAAATGACAATTATTGGAGAGGTCCAGGAGGGGAAAGAGGAACCGCAGGGAGACTACCCATCATATGACTGGCCAGGGAAGGATACGAAACGGGGAAGGAAGGATGGCAAATCAACTATTTACGAGGCCGGACTTAAGGGGGAGGGAACAACCGGATCGTACAGCCGAGAGTGGTAAAAAAAACAATAAAAATAAGAGAGGAAGACCCCTGAACGGCTCGGAGAAGGGCCAATAAATTTACCCTACTGGGAAAAAGAAATAGAAAGGAGTCTGCCGACCTAAAGTCACTTCCAGTTAATTCTAATAAACCACGACAGGAAGGGGGTAAAAGTCTTTTGAGCCAAGCAAGAAAAGAAATATACCAGACAAGGGTCTCACTCTACCATGAACTATGAGGAGTCATGGGAAAGGTAACCTTCGACAGTCACAAAGAGTAGGAAGGACTGATCTCGACGGGGGAAGAAGCCCGTCTATCACTTTCAAAACCAGAGAATATGTCAGGGAAAAGAGGAAAAGGGAACCCGGGCAGTTCAAAGAAAGGTGAAAGGAAACATTATGTTAAAATCGGGGGGGAAAATCCCTAAACAAAAACGTCAAAGGAGGAGTGCGGAATCTTGCTACGCCCTGGGAGAAGCAGGGAAGGAAAAAAGATGAAGAGTAGGCGTGTTGCTGGCGATCACTCGTCGAAATTGGCGAAACTACCGGGGGTAACGTTGGAGATTAAACTGGAATTCATACGGAATGAAAGGTTAACCGGCGAAAGAATAAGGAGGTATCATCACCATTTGGTACATAGGGGAGGGAAGGGTAGAAAAACTTGTGGGTTCATGCATTACTTCTACGTTTAAAGAAGCGTGACAGAGGCCAATAGGAAGGGAGCGATAAGGGAAGAAAAGAGAAAGAAAAAAATCAGGCAAATTAGGGTGGACACAAGAGAGCAACGGATACTTGCGCGGACTTTTTCTGGCACAAATCAGCCTCTCCTGGCCGATCGTTCTGGTTAAGATCTTGTTAGAAGAACTAGGGGTTGCTCGTGGAGAAAACAGCAAATTGGGAAGGCCGGACTAACGGGAGACCAACAACCGCGGTTTCTTATTGCACTGAAGCAATGAGATGGGGTGGCGAGCAGGGGGGATAGGAGGCTGTCTGGAGGTCGCTGTCCTGAGGGAGAAAAGGGAACAAAAACTATCTAGGGCGGTAGGGGTTCAAGGATATCACCTAACAATTCGCTTTCCAGACTGAAAGGTGGATTCTGAAATGGAAAGGGGAAAATGATTCTGCCGGATTGGATTCTAGGGAAGTTCCCGGAGTAGTTCAATGAGGGAACTGGGAGCAAGTCATCGTTTAGGAAAGGAGGAGTGCTGATGGGGCGTCAAAGGGATTCTTCAAAGTCAACATCCATTTAGGTTCAATAGACTATTGGGACTAAACTCGACAGTGGAAGAGAAACGTAGGCGAAAGCGTCGCCTCTAGGGAAGACGCAAGGTTGCGGGCTGAAGAACCGTGTGCACAGTTGAGAACTAGGATAGAGAACTAGTATACAAAGAGGGGAATAATAGAGAATGAGCGTCTCAAGGAATGGAAAAGCAAAGTTGTTCAAAGGATCGCGGTTAAGTTGGGCAGATAGCAGGGGGAAAAAAGGGGCGTTCTCGCAGAGGGCGAAGTTTTGACTAAGGAGCGAAGAATTGCTTCACAGCGACGGTCAAGGAAGAATGCCTGGGGTTGACTTGTCTATAGAAAAAGATTGGGGGGAAAGGACCCCTGCGATGAGGGAGAAAGAAGTATTACTTCAGGTATGGGCACCTCAGGAGTGAGGTACGTCATCGGGGAATAGGCCAGAACTGGGAGGGGTCGGCAAGGCTAGGGTTGCAGAGGGCTGGTAAGGTGGTAAGCAGAAATTTTGTGTTTCGTGAGGGGGGAGGAAACTTTAACAAACATCACAACCATACATATTACGATAGAGGAGGGGAATGCGGGGGGGTTAACTGATTACAGGGAGTTGATAGCTGTTAAGAGGGGGACCGCCGCAAAACTTCATCATTATTGCGATCCTTGGAAAAAGAAGGTCCAGGGGGAAGAGGCTGAAACGAAGGCCGTGGAAATTTAACACTTCAAATCTTCCAACCATCATCGCGGAGGGGGGAGGGATGTGGAGGGACATTCTGTAAAAAGGGAAAGACGAAGAAAACTGGAAATGACAGAATTTTCTAGGCGAACCACAGAGCCGATCCTCTTGAAGGAGGCTACTGTGAGAGTTCTGCTGGGGGGGTCCTGAATCAAGATTATCACCAGTCCTGGGGGGAGAGAGCATATCAGCCCAGAATACCGAAGGGGGGAATGTACGGAATCGTGCTGCTGAGATGTAAGAGGGGGGGGGGGGGCTACCCGACGGCCCTGACTCCAAGGGAATGCTTTCACGGTCTGGGGAGGGAAGGGAAAAATGAAAAATTACTCGACATAAAATTAGGGAAAGAAGAGTCCCAGGGATGTTACTTGGCCTTAGCAAGAAAGTTCTCGGTACATTCCGAGGACTTTTCCAGAGGATTTATAGAAAAATTAGGAAAAAAGGTCATGGCAAATTCCGGCAATCGACCTTGTTCTCCTGAGTAAAAGGCAGGACATAGGGGAAGAGCCGGGCACTGGTAACAGAGAAGAATCTGAACATCACCGGCTGGCAGACCCCAAATCATCGAGCGGAGGAAACTTTGGGACTAAAGCAGAAAATAGGCCTTAGGAGGAAAGAGGGGACAGAACTAAAGTGAGAAAAGAAGAGAGGAGGGCATATGGTAAAAGGGAAGAGAAGTCTAGAAAAAATTCTCGCCAGGTACGGACCTGAGCGAAGAAGCATCTCTCTTCTGATCTATCAGCGGAGGAGCAAACTTCGACATATATTAAAGGAGAAAGAGAGTAAAGGAGACGTCTGGCGCTCGAGAAAGAAGATCGATGAGAGGAAGAGAGAGGAAAGGCCGAGAGGGGGAGAGATAAATTCTCGTGTTAAATACGAACCTATTGAACGAGGAGGAATAAAATTCTCCAAGGTAACCTTCGGAGGAAAGTCTTCTCATCATTTAATCATGATTCGCGGGCCAAGGGGAATGCCGTCGATGGAACTGTTCAAGAAGCTGACCTGAAGAAGGGAAAAGCAGTGACTAAAAAGGACGAATGCCCTCGCCTTGGGGGGGGAAAAGGAAAAAAAAATCATCAATTGGCGCGCCCCTTACGATAATATCTATTCACAAAGATCCGAGCCATAGTTGATGGAGAATGCAAACAAGGGTCAAAACAGGAGGGAAAGAAATGGCGAGTCCATTGGAGAGCAGTCAATACAAAAGCAGAGCCAAGGAGGTACTATTAGTTCAGGGAAGTCCTTTAGCATATACCAGAAGAAAAACATGGACCGCCCTCACCATGAGGTATTCGAAGAGGAGAGACCTCGGAAAGGGGAGACGACGACGATGCTTCAGGGGACAACGACTGCCCCGTAGCGACCACAATCAGCCGAAGCACTATGATCAGGATCTTGGGTGACGAATAAAAGAGGTGAAGGTCCGGCTACCGAAGGACCGTCCGAGAAAAGAAAAAAGCGCTGTGAAAGAAAAAAGAGGGGAAGTTAAAGGGCGGATGACGAACGCCTCGGCCTGGGACATCGTGTCAACTATCGCATAATTGCGGCTCTCCGGCTATGAAGCAATAACAGAAAGGTCAAACAACCGCAGCAACATTAGGAGGTGGTGAAAGGTTGAAGGAGGAGAGCACAAACCCAACACCGGCTGAAAACAGGGGAAAGACAATGGTCGACAAATAAGGCCGCCGGGGATTGGCCACTTGACTCCAATGGAAGAAGAAGACGACGTTGCAAATCAAGAAAGGAATAAGTTCTGCCCAGAAGGAATTAAATAAACAGGAGATGTGCCGTAGGATAATTGTGAGGAAAAGGGAGAAGGAATGCAATACCTGCCATAGGGACAAGAGAAGAAGGACTAAGAAGGACCAATTGGCCAAAGCGAGATCATTCAAAAAGAAAAAAGAGGGTGGGAAAGCGAAGAAGGGTGGGATTCGGCCATTATGGATAGGGCACGAAAGTGAAAAGAGAGGGCTACAATGATATGGAAAGAAAAAAAACATGCACTAGGGGGGAGCCCTAGAGTGCGAAGCTACGCTGGGGGGGAGGAAGCAGGGTATTTCTAGTTGGTAGGAATAGTCTGCCCAATAGAAACCTTGGAAAAGGGTTAGCAATAAAAAGTGAAGAAAAGAGGAAGGATATGAAAACCGGAAAAGGAGAGATAGGAAAGTCTCTATAAAGACGGCAGGAAGATAATAGGCAAGGGACTAAAAGTCCGACGTCTACCAGTCCCCAGTACGAAGGGGGCTCCATTACGATGGACCTCGGTCTTGGAATTGAGAGGAACATAAGGACATATATCGTGAAGGTTGCAGACAAGGTAGACAAAACGGGACATCTGAGGCCTCCCGAATAAAACACAAAGGGTTCCAGGAGAAAAAAACTCGATTCTTGTTGACCTTAAAGCACACTTGGGGCTTTAGACCGGTCCCGATGGCCGGTCCTGAGGGGCGGCAAGGACGAAAAGAAACTCTAGGCAAGAAAAACCCCTAGAGTCACCATAACTATGAAAAAGGAATGCTTGACAGCCGAGGCTTTTGACTCCGAGAAAAAGGGGTGGTGTGGGGGTTCGAAGATCCATCCGTGAGAGAGGGGGGAAAAGATGGAAAAGGGGTGAGGGTAAAGGAGAGGGGAGTAGGGGAAAAAAAGGGGAAGGTCAAGAGAGAAGACAGAAAGGAGTGAGAAGGGTTCAAGCGAGCGGAAGAAAGAATGAGGAAAACGAAGTGAAGAAAAAAGGAATAAACAGCCGATGCCAGCACAGATTAACAGGTGGGTTGTTCGACAAGGGGTGATCTCCACAAGGATAGAAAAAGGCAAAGATTCGTTGATGAAAGCACAGGGAAGATAAGGGAACATTGTTGATTAAAAATAATACACTGGATCTCAACGAACCCGAGATCATCTTAGCACGGGGGAACCAGGGAGCAGACCCGAAAGAAAGGAAGTGGAATATCAGGTTGGAGATCACAAAGGGCAGGTACTACCGCATGTCGGGAAAGGTTAAATCTGTCTCGGGATATAGGGTAGAAAACTTTGACCGTCCATTGGGAAACTATGGAAGGCGATGAAAAAGATCGAAAAAAAAGAGGAAGGGGTGGTGATCGTCTAAGGTTACCTGGGCACCATTAAAATAAACCAATTCATTGATAGTAAGTATCCTTGGGGGGAGATAAGTGGCCTCCTTGGAAGCGGCGACCCAAAGAAGAAGCGGGTCCAAAAGAATCATATGGCGTTGTAAAAGTGTTGGCGTCAGAGGGCCGGTTCATCAGTCAGAACTAATGACTAGGGGATGAGGTCAAAAAATTATAGCAGGTATCGAAGTTGGAAGCGGGAGAAAAAAGCTATCTGGAAAAATAGGGATGGGGGGGGAAAACCGAAAGGCGAGGAGAAGAAGATTACCGTGCCAGAAAGGAATCAAATATACCAGATCAATTATAGGGGCCTTGTGGCACATACATTTAGGAGCAGGGCGCCCGACGGCTGGGAAAGAAAACGGGGGAGGGAAAGATGCCGACTGGGTACAGGGTAAATAGTCCTAATGACGTATCTGAGGGGGGAACGAAGACGTCCGAGATATTTTTTGGCTAGGACTATGGAGACTGACAGTACCAAAAGGAGAAAAGAAGGAGATTTTTGGGTCGGCGAGGGGGAAAGAGAGGAGCGCAGGGTGAGAGGCGGTCTTATAGTGGAGGAGGAAAAATTTGTTTAACCGCGACTCAAGGGCTCGGGTATAACTATAACAGAGGGGGAGGAAGGCAAGGAAGGCAAAGTTGAATCGTGAAAATATAGGAAGACATCGCCGAGAGCGACTTTGAACGAGAAGAAAAAAAAGAAGGACAAAAAAGGAAAATAAACCCTCGGTCGGGATGCAACTGAACTTCATCCATACAGGGGAGGGAAAAGTCTTACTCAGTTGACAGATCTCGTCTGAGTCCATTGAAAGCATCAAAAAAACAACAAAAGGAGGAAAAGAGAGAGAGCTCAAACTTTCCAGAAAGAGAGAGGCAAGAGTGCGTAATAAAACTTCAATTTATAAGGGTTCCAGAAATAAGTGAGAAGCGAACAAGGAGGGGGGGGTAGAGGGCAAGAGCAATGATCGCTCCAAGGTACCAAGTCCAGAGGGGAAAAAAGCTAGGGATGTAAATGCAGCTCGGGAACTTCTCCATAGCCGTTGTTTGATAAGCCGTCTTCCCACCGCCGTCGTGAAAGACGGACATCACAAAAAGGCCGGAGTCGGGAGTTAAAAGGGAGGAAGGAAAACATATACGACCGACGAGAAAACGCTCCTCTATCGGGGGGACAAGATTCTACCAGAACAAGGGAGAGACATTTCAATGGGTACTCCTACTTACGAGGCCGACGTCGAAATAGAGAGTGAAAGCAAGGAAAAGAGGAGATTGAGGGAGCCGGATCGTTCATGAGGGACTATTAAAGGTAAAAGGAGGGATAGGGACACTGAAAAATGTAAGAATTAGGAAAGGAAGAAATCCGGGATTTTATAACAACGGGGGAATAACAGGAACGCCAGGAAATGTCGAGGATAAAGGACCCGGAAAAGAGGAAGAGAATAGGAAAAATAACGAGTCGATAAGAATCGCTCCTACCTGAGCGGGGGCTGCGCTGTAAAACCGCGAAGGTTGGCACCTAATGTGATACCGGGGAACCAAATCAGCCGAACGAAGCAGGGGAAGAATTCCGTCTGAGACTCCAAAAGAAAAGAAGAGTCTTATGGGGAAACGCTGCGGCCGGGGTGGCCTCCCTCGGCCATGGAGCACAAAGACAAAACTATAGAACATGGAAGCTGCGAAGGAAATAACTACTATAGTCAATGGGGTGGAAAGGAGAAGAGACACAAAGGTTAAGCGGAAGAAGGGATACGGGGAGGGAATCGCGACGTCAACCCTTGAGGGCAAGTCACGGTAAACCACCAAATCATTTCGGGACCTCGGAAAACAGGAACAACGTTAAAGAAGGGATGAAGGACATCAGAAGGGATGAAGCGAAAGAAAAAAAAGAAAAAGAAAAACAGACGGGCGCAGGCTCCTGTCTACGGGGAACGGTCTCCGCAATTCAGACAGGACTTCGTCTTTTAACGGGTACACTCAGGAGGAAGGAGAAATACTACAAGGAAGGGGCAGGGAGAGGCAGGGGAATGTATCACGAAGCTGGGAAGTGTTTGTTTTTTTTTAAGAAGACCGTTCGTCACCGAATTGAAGAGAAAAAAGGGAAAAGGGGGGGCTGTGATAGGCCGGGAGGGTGATGACGGGGGGCTCGTCCGGCGCCCTGGAACCAGTCCGCTTTCACCTCTCCACTAAGGGACTTTCTCGGGAGGGAAAAGCATACCAAGAAAAGAAGAAAAGGAAGGGGTGAATACACAAAAGACTGCTGCCAAAAGGGAGCAGTTCAGAATCAAACTCGAAAAAGCGGACAGCAAAAAAAAGGGGGGGGAAGAGCGGTGGGGTTGAGGCGCCGCTCGAGTTTCTCGTCAGGAAAAAGCATCATGGACAAGGGCGTATTGGACCCAGAAAAAGTGTTCTGGAAGTGTCAACGGCAATTGAAAGAGGGGAAAGGGGTGGTGCTCAGGAAAAGGGGTGGGAGAGGCGAGGCTGCCGGGAGAGGTCCGGCGTGCTTACCGGAAGATCAACGGTCAAAGAGTAAAGGGGGTCAAGACTATCCACTAGCAAACCTGAAGAGCCTGGGCGTCATGGGCAGGAGGGCACACAGGATCTCCAGGAGATTAGAGGAATGGAAAGAGCTCGTGGCCGGAGGACTGGACAGTGCAAGATCGAAAGTTCCGGGTAACTAATCATGTTCGTAATGCTGATGTCGTCCACGGGGGAGGGGACAGTCCATGAAAGGGTTAGGGGAAGAAGAAGGAAGAGCAAACGAGAAGCCCAGGCCTTAGAAATATCGAATCGCTTACCAAAGGCCTCAAACGGCATCGACGGAGAAGGTTTGGTCGGAGAAGAAGGTCAGAAGGATCGGTGCTAAATTAGGGTCGAAATAACTATATCATAAAACGTCACCTGAGAGAGGGAAAGGAGGACTGCTAACGGGAATTTTGGGGGGCCGGAGTGAAGGGATGGGGGGGGAAATGGATCTCGAGGGACGCGTGGGCTAGTACAGCGGGGGGGCTCCTATTTTTCGGCAGGCGGCGGGAGCATTGACAGGGGGGAAGAAATTGTAAAACTGTTAAGGAACAAAAAAAAAAAAAAGAAGGGCCGGGGGGGGGGTGACGGGCTAATCGCCTGCCTCTGGCAGAAAGAGCTGGGCTAAGAACGGGCCTTAGTGGTTTTCACATTCAACTGAGTCAAAAAAATCGGTCCGTGAACGACGTGAAATGGGGTCGGAAGGGGGACCAAGCAGGGTTGTTTAAAGCGCAGGCATAAGGGGAAAACATCAAAAAAAAGGAACCGTATAATTTACCTCTAGAGGAGGATCGCGGTGATTATATGAAGGGAGTTAGACGTCGCATCGCCGACTGGAAGAGGAAGGAGGGCAGGAGGTACAACTAAGCCGGCAGGAGGAAGGAGACCGGAAAAAAAAAACAGAAAACGAGGAGGAGGACAAACTCATCATCGAGGGGCAGGGTGCTGGCTTAAGCGGCAGCCCCTAAAAAAGGATCCGCACTACCTTTCACCCCCTCCTCAGGGATATTCTACCACGATAAGGAGAAAAAAGGGGGGCGAAAGGGGAGAGGGGGAGGAAGGGGAGGCGGTCTGAAGCATCGCTTAGTCTCTTCAATCAAGGAGGGGGGAGCAGATCATCCAAGGAAAACTCAGGGGTGGAATCAGGTTGCTATGGAAGGAGGGGACTACCACTGCCCTGAAAAAATCAAGAAGACAGAGGGGACGAGCGAGGACAGGTAGGGATCAGAGCAAAGGACCGAGAACTAGAAAACTTACGGGTTAAGAAATTTTAGGTTGCCTTCGAAAATGGCTCGGTATTCTATAGTACATATACAAGAGGGAGGGGAAGAAGAGTCGAACTCTGCTTAGGGGGGCCAAAAGGAGGAAGGGAAAGCGAAAGGGGTGGGACGACTGCTGGTCACCGAAAGGAGGGGAGGGGGACCGGGAGACTAACTTAAGATACGGAGGGGTCCATCCGACTTAGGGGTCCGATGCACGCTCAAAAGTAAAGGCAGTTGGGACGATGCTGAACTCATCTGCAAGAAAGGAAGGAGGTCTTTCAGCACGATGGACTAAACTAATGATAAAATGAGAGCGGGACTAATTTTCGGCAAGAGAATGCCGAGGAAATCGGCGGCACCGGAACATCGGCGCCGAAGAATCGAAAAGAGGCGAGATCTGCGCAGCCATCTAGAGAGAAAACCAACTATGGATTAAGGAGATAGAGGCGACTAGGGGGAGAGGGGAGAAAAGCATAGAGTTGCTCTGCAAAGACCGGGGAAAGGAAGAAGAAGGTAGAAGAAAAGAAAGGCTCTGGAAATCGAACAACTTCAATCAGGAGAGAAAAAGTTACAATACCTCGGGGAGACTACCTTCTTAAGGTGAAACCTGGCAGGGGATCGGGAGGGTTGGCATACTGTTGGGTAGAGAAGTCGAGAAAAGGGACCGTGAAAGACATCGCCCCTTCAGGGAAGTTACTCATTCGGAACAATGGACGACTTTAAAAGAGAACAGGATCATCAATTTCGCAGCACGGAAGAGAGCTACCTGGAAAAAAGAGGTTTTGAGGGAAAAGGCCAGAACAGTCAGAATCGCTGAAAAAGGAAAAAGGGAATATTGGAGAAGGTCTTTTGCGCGCTCATACTCTCTCTAGACCGCGGTGAGATGCTTGGAAAGGGAAAGGGGTGGAGGAAATACCACGAAATTACATCACATCTGAAGGAGGAGAAGGACGCAGCAGAATGGGAATGGAAGAAAAAAAGAAATGATTCAAAAAAAAACTACGCCCGTATCGAAACCCGTCTCCGCCTCAAGGAAAAGAGTAAAAAACAATCAGTTAAAGGGAACATCTGGGGTACATTGAGAGAGTAGGTCATCACTACAAAGAGAGGAGGGGGGGGGCCTGGGATTTCACAGTCAAGAAACGCAGATGGAACGAGGGGGGAGTATAGAAAATAATTCTGTCTCCTACAGTCGATTCTACAAAAGGGAATATAACATCCCTGCAAGAACCTCGATAACTAATGTAATAGTAGACTTGGTGGGGAGGGTTAAATTATTCTCTCACGACCAACAGGCACGAAAAAATGTCTGAAAAAGAGAACGACACATTTGACAGTTGCCACGCTAAGCCGAGGGGGGAAGAAAGGAAAGGGGGGGGTAGGAGAGAAAGAAGAATTCCAAACGGGAAGTGAATTAGCCCCGGAAAAAACCAATCAAAATTACTTAAGGGTGCGGAATTTCTCGCCAAAACAGGGGAAGAAGAAAAGACTGAAGAACGCACCCTGGGGCAAAGAGAGGAGGACACCCAAATAACGACTATAGGTCACCCAAAACTCGGGAAGCATGGAGAATCGCTCTATTATTGCCAGAGTGCGAATAGTGAGAGAGAACGAAGGGCAGCACAGGCATGAGATTATCATCCCAAAACAGGTCTCACGGAATATTCGAAAGACTCGCAGAAATAGCCTTAGTACTATTGGGGAGGACAAGAGTCTGAAAACAGAAGAACCTGGGAAGGTGGGAAGATTAAAACCGGGGGAAAGAAACCATCATTCGAAATACCTAGAGCAAGGAAAATATTGCAGTCAGAAAAGAAGAAGATAGAGGCAAGGGAATATAAGAATCCGGAGATAATCGACGCGTACATTCCCAGAGGGGGGAAATTAAATTACCGGGAGAAAATCGGTAAAATCGGAAAAGAAGCCAAGATCTTGAAGTTGATAGGGAAAGAATAAACAGAGAAGCCAGACCTCCTCCGAAGAAAAATTGAAAAGGGGGGAAAACCCTACGGTGTCTAGGGGAAATACATAAAGTTGGAAGGGGTACCTACCTCATGACCCACGAGGAGAAGGAACGAAAGAGGAGTGGCGACGAAAAAAAAAAAGATATACACAAAAAGTGAGGGGAGGAGAAAAAAGATATGCTGATTTCAGCGGGGAGAACACTTGTCTGGAAAAAAAAGAAGATTGAATCGGTTGACCCAACTAAGGTGATGATGGGATTACAAGATCGCAAGAGAGGGAGGGGGAGCCAAAGTCTTGAACGGAGAAGACGAACCAAAAAAGAGAACCAAGAAGGAATGATCACCTCCAGGATGCCACAAAGGGGGGGGAAGCCTAGGCGCACCTAAGAGTAAACTTCCATCAGGATGGAAGACCATTACCCGAGAACGGGGCAAAAGCATTGATTTCACGGGGAAAAGATTAGAAGGGGACCGCAAGCACTCATAATCTGAAGGCGGGAGACAGGGATTATACAGAGACCGCTGCCGGGTGAAAAGATTAGAGATCATCACTCTGGATGTAAGTACTGAAAATGGGGATATTTGAAAAGAATAAATGGATGGTGTTTAAGTTACAGGAGGAAGTATATTAAGTCTGATGATATAGAAGATCATCAGTAGAAGGGGTTTATCGTCTAAGTTTAAAATGTTCCCAGGACAAGAGGGAGGTGGACGATACTGTGCCTGGGGGGGGGAGGGAGAGTAAGAATTTAAGCTTATGCCAAAAAGAAGAAGGACGTGTGAAAAAAAGCAAGAGAGGGGGGGGGAAAGGTGGGGCGTCTCTGCCAGGCATAGTGCCTTGGGAGGGTGGGGAGGAACTCAAAGAGATCGTATTCAAAAGTCAAAAGGTCACATAGTCCTTCCAACGCGCCGTTCAGTACTCTGGGGGAGGGAGAGTAGAGAAGATTGATTGTTAAAGAGGGCGCTAGATAAGGGAAGGAAACAGGCGGGGAAAGGCCGAATAGTACAAAAAAAGAGGGGCTGGGGCGATATCTTTTTAGGGAAGGACAGTGAAAATACATGATGAGGGAGCCAGTCGGCCCTATCTATCACCTCGGCCAGAACTCTGGCAGATAGAAGAAGGGAGGTAATTAAGAACTTCTATAGAGGGACGAAAGAAAAGAGAAGTATTTGGAGCGCTGATGGCGCCCGATTCCAGGGAAAAAGGGACTACAAACCACGAACTGAGGATCGGGGGGGGGATCTTTCAAAACTCATGATATTCACGGTGAGAGAAGAAATAGGGGAACTTACCATTTGGTAACCTGGAAGGAAGGGTAGGTGATGTCGGATGTGGAAAGCTTCTTTGTATTTCTCAGAAAGGGAATCGCCACACCTAAAAGTTCCTGAAAAAAGAAGGGGAAAGAAAAAAAAGGCAAAAGAGGCCGATGAAAGCGGAAGGTGGAAGGAGAGGTCCAAGGAGGGAGACCCGAGATCATACCACTCCGGTCTTTGATTCCTTACTTGTCGGAAAGGCAGTTCGAAGGAGTTAACCCAAAAGGGGGACTCTTCTCGGTCATTGGGGATATGGGCGGGGGGTAAAAAAGAGAGAAAGGAACATAGAACGAGATATAAGCGGATAAAAAAAAACGG
>Ga0179593_1651306_pt1 | contig 19383 bp, 22 predicted proteins | sample CZODoug2_1_08_16_FD_185931 | JGI IMG/M metagenome (GOLD analysis project Ga0179593, IMG submission 185931) | Vadose zone soil fungal communities from Angelo Coast Range Reserve, California, USA - CZODoug2_1_08_16fungal (PacBio error correction) | ecosystem: Environmental > Terrestrial > Soil >...
AAATCCCTCCGTTGGGGTATCAAACTCTTAAGGGAAAGGGAAGGATCGATCTTTTGCACGTGCTCCGTTGAAGGATGCGGAAGCCGTCTCATAAGCGCAAACGTTTCAGTGGGCTCGGCCCTATCACTCTGAAATCAATCGCAGCGTCAGCAGGAGGACTTTTTAACTAAAAAGGAGGGAGGTAAAAAAAATAACAACCAGTGTGTCAATAATTTCCTCTCTGCATTCCAACTGCTTGAGAGAACCAGGGAAGAGGGACACGGGGGTCTTAACCCTGGGCATATCGGGAGTCCGCCCACGAAATCGAGAAGAGGCACCGCAAAAATCCCGTGGTAAAAAAAAGATCAAGCGCACTGCCGCCGGGAAGGTCCAGCCGTAGCCAAGCCCTAATAGTCATAAATGGAAGAACACCAGCGCATGTCACTGGAAGGGAGACAACGCGCACTGGCCAGAAAGGGACATGACACAACCAAAGGCTGGGAACTGCCGGAAAAGCAGCCATCCGCAAGTAAATCTCATCGGAGGGGGGAAGAAAGCTGAACACAGACAAAGCATGAAGAGACGGTTACATGAACGAAGGGAGTCTCTCGGGAAGGGCGCATCAGGGACGGAATCGGGAACTCAGCATTGTACATAGTCATAACATTCGGAAACAAGAACCGTTCAACGTCTGGAGGAGGGGGGCATGTCAGCCGCCATTCCAGAAATTTCACGGGCATGGATTTTCGGAGAGTCAGAACTTAAGAACTGAGGTTGCGCGACTAGCAAAAAACGATTGTTGCCGGGGGGGGAAGACCTCCAGCCACAGGTGGTTACAGTGTAAAAAACACGGTACCGCGAGTCCATCCTCCACGAAGAAGGAAGTTCGCGCTTCGGTAAAGCGTTGTTTTCCCGTTAAAAGAAAGAACTTAAGGTTCAGCGGATGACAACAAAAGGGGGAGGGGAGGAAGAGAAGTGCGAACCTGTAAGGGCGTCAAGGAAATCAACAATAAGACCGCGCCATAGTCAACTCATCGTGCAGGGAAATATGAAGACCGGCTTAAAATTGAATAAGAGTGGGGATGACACGGGAAGCCGAAAAAATTGTGCTGCGGAAAACTTTAGAGGGAGGTCGTGCGAGGATCAGGGAGAGGAGTGTGTTATCTCGAAAAATTCATCACTAAAGAACGCGGAGGCCATGCCAGAACGCGCAGGATTTGTGCTTTGAAAGAAGAACTATGACGTAGATTCTGGCGCTGCAAAGGAATTCAAGAAAATTAAAAAAATGCGTCAGCTTCAGGCGCGCAAGGGAAACGGGTAACTCATGAAATGACAGGGAGGTATAAATGAGGAAGCGGCTTCGGCGTTGATAGGATCGGCCTGGAAGATATTTTGCGAGGCTCGGGGGGGTTCACGCATTCACGAAAAGCCATTTTTAAGGGGGGGGTTCCGTTGCGAATATTTTCGGGGGAAAAAAAAGGAGCCGTTCATCAGCGGGCCAGCAAGGCGAGGCGCGCCGAAATTTTTGAAAGGGAGGGGGAATTGTGAACCTGCTCACGGAAAGCAAGTGGATGCTGAAAAAAGAAGGAGTGGCGGGACACTCGATTTCCGATGGGAAAAGGAAATGGGCCCACGGCGCGACGGTGTGAGGGCAAGTGGGATCAGGCCGCTCGTTCGCGGAAATGAAAAGCGACAATTGCTTTCCGTAAACGCTTTACGAATTAACGAAGAAGTTGGGGTTTAGCCGCGCTCGGAATTTAGGTAAGATAAAGGCGAACCGGAACGGAGGGGGGGGCTTTACGGATGTATAGCCGGACAGAATCTTCTGCCCAATCAACCGGCAGACTACTCTCTCCTGGACAAAACGGTTGCTGGAGGTTGAAAATAGGGAGACGATCAATGACAGGTCCAACGGTGGGAAGGAAGGGGTATTCTCAAACTGCTGCCAACTTAGGAAGAAAGGCCTGGGCGAGCGCAGAATCAATCTCAAAAAGTCAAACCCGGCTGGAAAAAAAAAAGACTACTCCCAGAGGGGTCCGTACAAAAGTCCAAAAAAAACGGGATCTTGGGAAGATCCCCTTTGGGATGGGACAGGCAAAGGGGACCACAAAAGGGGTCAGATCAAAATGGGGGAGGTCAAAGTGGAGCGGGAAGAGAAAGGCTACAAACCGTCAACTGGCCAACCAGCCGGAGAGAAATGTAACTGGGAGGGAAAGTTTGGGTTGCATCTGAAGGGGCAAAGTGGATGGATACAAAGGCGGCGGAAAGGCGAAGGTTTAAGCTCAAATTAGAGCCGGAACGGGAAGAATCAAGCGAGGGGGGCAGAAAGTTGTTGGAGACAATCTAGATGGAAGGGGAGGACACAAACGAAAGAAAAAGTGGGAGGGGGCTACGAGGAAAAACGGGGAATATATACTTCTGGCAGAGGGTTGGGGACCTACCGGCCGCGGAAAAAGCGTTTTTAAGGGGTCAGAATTGGGATCACGCAAGCTGTAACTAACCAAGGAGGGAAACGATTCCTTGGGGCGCAAGGCCTAGGAATTTCAACTCGGGGAAAAAGAAAAATTACTTTTTGATGAAAAAGGAGAATCAACGAATCCAACACTGTCGCGCGGAGTCAACTCGCTCTGTTGACCGCGTTGGGCCTTATGCAACTCATCCTGTGGCCACTTGAGGGAGCTATGAGCGCTTTGGTAAGGGAACACGAGTTTGCGCCCGACCTTTGGCGCCGAAGGGCAGCCATCAGAAGGAACCAACAGGGGGGGGAACAATTTTCAAAAAAAAGGGGGGGAAGGGGTAACGTCGGGGGACATGGCTGGAAATGAAAGTAAGGGAGCCGCGTCCAGCGCAGGGACCGGGGGAACGGGGTGGGCTGTGCTTTTTGGATTGCGGGGGTCCGGCTGCAACAGTTGTTAAAGGTCCAACGACGCAGTGGATAGGAGGATTGTAAACGACGCTGAGACTGAACGGGGGCTCATCTGCACTGAGAAAAGGAATTGGGATATAGAATGCTGCGTCAGGTAGGGAGCTGACGTGGAGAGAAGCCTTGGAAAGGACCAAGGAAAAAAAACGTGAAAAAGGATCTTTAGAGGAGAGAATCCCCGAACTATTTTGGGACTAGGGCGCATATTAGAATTTGGAAGGGAACTGTCTTGGGAAAAAGGCAAAAAAAAAAGGTCCCAGGCCTAGAGTCCGGTTCCGCCCAGACTCAGTACTCAGTTACAAGTAGGAACAGGGCTGTGAGGATGTCTGCTGAAAAAAACCTACCAGCTCACTAAACTTAAGAGGTACGCCTCTGAGCATTGCAGAAAAAAAACGCGCGGAGGAGAGATAACACAAGGGAGCTATGACAGCGCCGTAACAGGAGAGGGAAAACAAAGGGAACTACCATCTAAATCGGGGAAAGGTCAAAACGCCAGATTGCCCACAACCACAACCAAAACCCACAACACCCTCTTCTTCCATTCCCTGCATGTCGGCCGGGAAGGGCAACGGACAGTCTGCGATAAAGGCACGATAAAAAGTGAGGAAACAGAGCCGGGCTAATGGCGCCAAGTAGCGCGCTTGTGAACGAAAGAGGGACAACAATGACAAAGAAGATTAATGACGGTGCAAGGAGACAGATCAAATACAATCGGAAAAAGAAATAGGCTTGGGAGATCCTGGGGAAGCCGCCAGAGAGAAGTGGTGAAAAACTTAGGGACCCGAGATTAAATCAGGGGGGAAGCACTGTCCATCGAGGAAATTAAGGGGGGTCGAAGGAATCGGCACGATTTGAAGGGGTTAGCTTTAAAAGGAGGGAGAATCGAACCGTCATTCAGAGTCGTTACTCAAAATTCCGGCATGTACTGAAGGTCCTAGCGAAAGGGAACTCGGGAGAAGGGGAAATAATTTTTGTCTATGCGGAAGAAAGGGAGCAACTTTGCGGACGGACGACTCGGTGATTGACCTCGAGGAACAAAAAAAAGGTGTTCGGGGGGCAAGTGCTGTCCAACTCGATGTCCGATCCCGGGAAAAAATAATCCACGAACCCGAGGAAGGGGAAGCTAGTTCGCGCTCGGGGTTGTTGTTAAAGATGGAAGAAAACTCTTAATTCAGGCGCTCACACAAAAAAAGGGAGGAATGGAAAAAAGCTTCAGCTCTCTTAAAACCGGAAAGTTATACCCCAGCGGAATAAAGCTAATACCCCAGAATCGTCCCTCGGAGTGAAGGAATGAAAAGGGACTCTTCTTAGTTGAAAGAGAGGACACAAAAATCCTGAAAGACGAAAAAATTGTGGTAGGAGAACTCTAAAACATCATTGAGCGCGTCCGAGGAAAGGGATAAGGGCGAAGTTGTCGACAGTGAAAAGAACGAATCAACTATCGCAGAAAGAACTCCAGACAAAAGAAAGCGGGCGGAAGTGGGAACAGAAGAACAGGGAATTGTTCGCTGACTTAGAGTGCCGCGAGTTCAGCCGAATGAAAAAAAAAAAGCGAGCGGGCGGGAAAAGGCTTCGAGAAGGGAGATCAAAGGAGGACGCTGAGGGCGGTCTTTCGTAAGGAATGAAAAACAAGCCGATATATTTTCTTGCGGAGAGGGGATAAAGTGTGAGGGGGGGGGGATGGCACGGGGGGGGGGCCAAGGAAAGCAAGTTGGGGGATTTGTCAGTGAAGAAACAAGTAGGGGCGTTTGGCGGATGCCCCGGAAAACTGGACCCGGAAAAAGGAGGGATCTTCGTTCCTGGGTGGCCAAAAGAAGAAAAACGATCCCTAAAGCAGGACTGAAACAAAGGGCAGGGGGCGTTTATAAGCGATTTCTAGGGGTAACGGAAATAGGGGAGATGCAAAATGGTGACCTGGGATTGACGGAATCAAGGGGGGGATCAGGATAACCGCTATTGTTCTAGGGAAAAGGAGAGAAAAAGCGCGGCGTGAAGAGGCGAGAAAGGGGAAAAGGGAAAGTGGTGGGGCCCCCAGACGTAGTACTACGCTGCGTCAATGTGGGGTGATCATGTGGACATGGGTGTCTTAAAATCTCTCAGCGAGGGGATGGCAGTGACGCATCTTCAGGAGTATTATACGCAGATAGGAATCAAAAACGACAGCGATCTCCTAAAGCAAATAGCTTCGTTTAAGGTTACCGATAGAGGGTAACGGTGTGGTTTTCCGGAGCGAGAAAACATGAAGGACAAGGAAAGCCGGTGTTTAAAGCGGAGAGTGGTGGGAGGAGGAAACGTTAAAAGCGAATATGGGCCGATGCACGATACGGAGGGTGAAAACATACTATAAACTGAGGTTAGGCACACCGGGGGGTGCCGGTCTCAGTTACCCACGACTGAAAAAATCAGTAAAACCTAAAGACCAAAAGGAGGAGCAGTGAAGGCTGAAAATTCTTTCGGGGGAGAGTCTTCCAAGGTTACGGACTTGTGAAGACATGGACGTAAAAAAGGGGTTTGAAAAAACTTTCTGGTATACCGGTTGGGGGGGTTTTATCTACTTGCTGGGGATGCTGCTCTGGACGTGAGACAGGGCCGGTTCGAAGGTTCTTGATACTCCAGGGAAGCAGGGTCATGTGTGGGAAAAGTCACTGAGAACTGGAAATTTCAAGGAAAAAGAGGGGAGTTGTAAACTTATCTCGGCGACTGGAGGAATCGGGGGAATGGCAGGGGGTGTCGATTGCAAAGTAAAAGCAGCGGCCACAGGTAAAATTCATAGCAGCCTAAAGGGAAGATACCAACGGATGAGGAAAGAGAAGATCGTACGCAGAAACCAATGAATGGAACGCGTTCCGCGCCGGTGCAAAAGTTCGGAAAAAAAAACTCAGCTGGGGGTCCAGAGGCACCGAGGCAGGGCTAAGGTCCCTTCAGGAACGGTTTTGTGCCCTCAATCCCGTGGGGATGCAAAATGGTTTCAAAAATTGATTCCTAGCTATTAGTTAAGTTGAGAATCCGCGCGATTGCGAAGCGGAACTTCACAAAGAAGTCCGAAACAACCAAAACCGGGGACCAGAACTTGAATGGGGGGGGAAGTACATCTGGAGGGCCAGGTATCTCGGGGCGCAGCCTTCGGAACAGACACAGGACGGAGTCGCGGGGGTCGGCTGCGGGGTTCAAGGTGCAGCGGCGGGGGAAGAGGAGAGAAAATGCCAAGGGGTTAAAAAATCTCCAAAAGGGTGAAAAAAAGGACGGGGCAGTCGATTTTAGAAGGAGTGGCATCAGCTGCGGAAAAATCGGCAACGTAGACGGATTGAGAATAGGGAAAAAAAGGTTGCTGCAGAAGCTTAAAACGATGCAGCTACTGGAATAAGTACATGGGGAAACCGGAATCCGACAGAAGTACCGGAAAGGATAAAAGAAGACCAAGATAAGTGGGTGCGGCGAGGAGCGAGGGTTGCATGATAGATCTAACCTATTCCGTCTGGGGACAGGCTCTCCGCGAGCGGCAAAAGGTCAAGGGGGAGAAAACAAGTAGCCTCCAGAGGGGCAGCAGCGGCGGAAATTACTTGTTACGAAAGGGGTCCGGTCAAAAACGAAAGGTTAAGCAGTGACCCGAAGGCATGAACAGACCGGCTGGGAAATTATAAACCCCAGGGGGGACTTACCGGAAAAGTAAGGAGTTAAAACAGGCACTCGAAGGGAATCGGAAACGCCACTACCAGTTTAGGTTCTTAGACAACTTCGCAAGGGCACCATTCATTCGGGGGAAAAGGACAAGACACTTTCAGAAGGAACCAAAGGAGCATTGAATCGGCTGCTAAAACGAGCCTTGCCCAAGTATTGAAAAGGAGCCAAGGGGTTGTGAGGCGGGGCCAAGGCAATCACCTACAGTCCTCGCAAGAGAAAAAGAAGCAGCAAGGACTTGGGGGCTGATCCGATAGGAAGACGGCCAGAGTAAGAAGTGAAGAGCCGATGGCAGCTGACCGCACGTCAAATGGGAGCGCTGACGTGGAGCATAATTACGGAGAATGCGTGAACTTCGGGAGGGGGGGGACAGCAAAAAGAAGAAGAACTCAGCTGTTTTACAGGAAGCAGCTCTTGAGTCGGGGTAATGGCCTCCTCCAGGGTCGAATGGTGTGGGTGGAGTAGACATGCAATTTATGGAAGGGTGCGTTCGGTAAGCAACGGTCTCACCCTGAGTGTCGTCACGCAAAACAGGGGGGTGGCCGCGAGGGACAATTTGGAAAAAAAAATTGGGGTCACCGCAGAAATAGGGCGGGGGTCCAAACTCGTATGGAATTACGCAGGAGTCCCTTGGGGCTAAAGGGCCCCCGATGAAAGGAACTGTCAGCGCGAGGACGTATTCTGCCAGAGAAACGCGGAAGCGGGGGAACTAACACAGGAGGGAAAAAGTAAGCTGGAACCTGAAGGGTCGTGTATCAGGGAAATGCACATACTAAACCGAATCCGAAGCTTCAAACGAATGAAAGGAAAGAAACAGGCTGAAAGTGAGCCGATTCAGAAAAAAGCAAAAAGGGCTGGGAGGAAGAAAAGCCAACAAGAGGGGTCGATGGCGGCGTGAGAAGGGCGAGAAACTGTTCTGACGTACGAAAAAATGCAAAGACCGAACTGCGAGGACAGGGCAAATAAATAATCCGCGTGGCCGAAGTGGACGAAATGACGGTTGGAGTCTGGAGAACAAACAGGGGCCTATCATCCGTACGAAGGAAAACGAAACGGAAGCAGCGTAAAACGGGTGATCGCATTTACGACAGGGCCGAGACTTGGCAAATTGTGTTCGGCAGGGGGATTAGGTCTAACAGCCGAATTAGTTTCGAGGAGCGGTGTTCTGTAGGCAACCATCGAGAGCCGAGGTTTCGGTGAGGGATCTGGTAGAGGGACTTGGGCAGAAATCAAGAAAATTGCCATTAGATAGCAAAGAAATGAATATATTAGTAAGTTGATCAACGTCAAATCAACCGAAAACTGAGAAGGAAGAAATCGGGACAGAGGGGTGGAGTTGCGATCGGGCGATTTAGAACAGAAATTGGGGTAACGCAGCAATCAGGGGGCCTCTAGGAAAGAAAAAATGGGGGGTGGAAACTGGGAACGCGATGGTCGCTGAAAAGGATTCAGGTACAAGTCTTTAAGTTGCGCTGCGGCCATGTTTTTTGTGAAAAATAAGTTTGCCCAAAACTTGGGGCCCCTCAGGCACAAAGGGAAGGAGTAAGGGCGTAACACACTCAAAAGCGATGCAGCTCGTTCAGCCGGCAAGAAGGGATAGAAGAAGCGGGGAGAAGGAAGCGGAAAAGCTACTCGCCGCACAACTTAGGAGGTCGGAGGAGACGATAAATCCGGCGGAAATTTGCAGGGGGGATTACCTCGGGGGAGGCTGCGGCTCACTTTTTTAGCAGGATCGCAATGCTGGCTACAAGGCGAGAAGAACTTGGAAATCCAGGGAGCTTAATAATCGTCGGCGCAGACTGAATGCGTGAAGAAAAGTGAGGCACGCTCACATGGATCGGAAAAAACAAAGCCCGTAAAAACAGTCAACGAATTCTAAGGCGCAAAATGCGCGCTGGAAAGAAAAATCGAAGGGACTCTTGGGTCAGAACCCTGCAAGACGTAAAGAGGGGTTGGGACTTGACGGACCCGGGTTGGGGGAAATGGAAAAGGTGGAGACAGGGGAGCGGCGAAGCGTCCCCTGCGGGAAAAAAGGTGCGCTTCGAACGGATCAATCGCAAGTGGGGGGGGAAAGCTCGATGAAAAAAGGATTGAGGCCAAAAAACTCTTGGTAACTGAAAAGAGTGAACGGCGAGAAAGAAGAAACTGGGTGGGGGGATACTGGGGAGGTTTTCAAACTGGTGCAACGACCGGGAGGCCGCCGTGTGCAAATTCAGAGAAATGGTATGCGCCGCACAGGAGGGGGTTTAGACCTAAACAACGGAGGAGGAGAGTGGAAAGATATTACATCCATGGAGCATCAATGGCTCTGAAAAAAGTTTTGGAACTGCAGGTACTTTGGGAAAAAACCTTACTGAAAAGAAAGGGGGGTAAAGGTCTTACAAAAACGATCAAACAGAGGGAAGCTTCGGGCGTAAGTTTCCGCTTGTCATTTTGGCTCCTTAGACACTTGGTCCTAATCCTTTTCCAACACTTGAAAAAAACGGGAGGCATCTCCGGGCTTTCCTGAAAAAACCGTAATTTGCGCAGGCGAACCGGGGGAAGGGCAACGGGAGTCCAGAAGAAAAACACAATTCGCTGGGGAAACACAAAAGGGTCCAAAGTAAAAACACATGGTAAGGTAACGTCGCTTTCTGGAGGAAAGAATGTACTTAGGCGCCTACTTCGGACAAAAAATGTGAATACGGCTGGCGGTGAGGACCTTTTCGGTGCCGGGAAAAATGGGGGGTAGGCGGCGCGCAAAAGGGGGAAGAGAAGTTCTCCGCGTCTGAATTCGTGAGAGACAGAGGATCAAGTCGGGCGACGGAAAGGCATGCGCGGACGTTGTGAAGTAGAAAGGTTGACTGAGAGCAGCACCGGCGCAGAGACTGTAAGAAGGAGGTACGAACATGAGAACAAAGTAAAAATAATAGGAGGAAAATCAATTGGGGGGACCCAAGGGCAGAAGTTGTACGGCATGGCGGCAGGTTCAGTCGGGGGCGCCGAGCCGCCGGTCACCGTCCGACGACAGACGGTGACGGGGGAATATCACTCGAAAAAGGGCGCGCGGAGCGTAAGGGAGCGGGACCAACTGTAAGCAGAGCACAGGTTAAATGAAAGAAAGTACTACTAAGCATGACCGACAAAGGAAGATCCACCATTGGCAGACGACTCAGTCCGTAGGAGGCGGCGGGAACAAAAAATTGCCTGTCAAGCGAAATGGGAGAGAGAGGGGAAAGCATGGGATGCTTCACAGAAAAGGATTGTAACCTGGAAGGCCACTCCAGTCTGCAACAAAAGCACGATATAGGATAAAATTGAAAAAATGGAGTATCGCCCCGGGGAGCAACAACGGGGGACCAATTACGCTCGAAGTTGCCAGAGAGAAGAAACAGGTGTGATCGGGGAAAAGGCCCTCCACAATCACCGCAGTTCGTCGAAAGGAAACGTATCATCCCTTGGTCGCTCCCGAGACCAGGGAAGGAACAACTATTAATCCATCCTCGAGAAAAAACGGCTCGTAAATAGGGCTCTACCAAAACTTTCCATGACGCAAGGTTTCTATTAGGATTCGAAGAATCATCTCAGTGTGCCAGGCCATAAACCGAGAAGGGATCACCGTGGAAGGATAAGTGGAGTCTTGGAAAGGAAGAAGCCAGTTCTCGGAGGAGAATGTATGGAAGAGTTTGGGGTCGTCGGACAAGGCCTGATCCTTGGGAAAAAGCACGGCCATCTTGTTGCCGGAGAGTCAAGAAACAGCAAAAGGGTGACGGTTTTACGCTAACTTGCTTCCACTGAGTCAAGGACGCGTAATACAGGGTCCCAGGGTCCACGCAACCGACAGGGGGAGCTAGGGAGAAGCGCTTCAGGGTAGTAGCGGAGGTCAACGCTTGAAGAACTCAGGTTCAGCGGCGCAGCTCAGATCAACAACAGGAGGAGGAAAAATAAAGAGGCTCGAATGAAAAGGGTTAACTGGGGCAAATCTAAGCGCATTACCCAAAACGCTAAATAAACAGACACACGTCTCGGGTGCTGACCGGGAGGAAAAGACAAGGGAAAAAAATAGTTGGACAGAAGGATAGAGGAAAAGAAGAAAAATTGGTGCTGGAATCCAGATGAACACTCGTTGCTTCGAGCGGCGGAAAAAAGTTGAGAGAGGGGTCTGACGATCAGAAAATGAAAATCCCTATATGAAGAAAAGTGCTTAGGAAAATACCAGGGACGCGATGTGATTGGTAAAGAATCAGAAGACCTTCGAGACTGGGGTGCGGACTGGCCAAACTGGAAAAGAAAGAGAATGGGCGAAAAACGGAAAGCGGAGGAAATTTGCGGTGGTCCCTCGATTAAAGAAAGGTCCTTGCACGAAAGAAACGTAAGTTATTCGCGGCCCGGGGGAGGTAAATGAAGGGATTAAAAACACGTAGTTTCTTGGGGGAGGGTATCAGAGCTGGATGTGGGGGTTGCCGAAGAAAAGAAGGATGGGGTGTGGAGGTTCGAATATGTGCTGCAAGTGGGTGGCGGTCAAATGCCAATTCACCGGGCGCGAGAAAGGGTGTGGAAATCTATTGTTGTGCCAGTTGTGGGCCCACACTGGCGGTGCCCGCACAAGAGTGCTGAATAGTACAAATGGTTCGGTTCGATGTACCGGAAAATGTGGGGGGGGGGAAAAGGTACCTCCCGGAAACTGTTAGGGGGAGGGTTTGTCCGCCAAGGGGGTGGGGATCAATAAGGCAGAATGTAAGGGGGGACAATCTCATGGGGAGGGTATCAAGTCTTGATTAGGAGAGGGCCGGTGGGAAAGAAAGGGGTTCTGTTACCCAGACGGTGCAACGGGCGCAATTGGGAGGATTTATAATGGCGGTAACCGGGAGAAAAGGAATACTTTATGTCGTAGGTACCTGCAGTCCAAGAATTCGAGGAAAAAGAACTTCAAAAGTCAGGTCATACTCGCGGAACACGTGAGAAGGCGACCGATCAAATTATAGATTTAGGCATGGTTAAAAATCGTCCAACCAGGAAGGAAAAGAGCCTTCGCCGGGTTTAAGCTGATACAACGTTGCGGGCATATAAAATTTGACAGGACGTTGCCGCTTTAGCACCGGAAGTGAGCGTCTACAAGAATTAGACGACTGAAGAGAGAACGGGGTGGGAAGCTCATCAAAGGGGGAGGCGGAAACAGGACAAAACCCGGGCAAAGCAGGGGAAAAAACACCACTTCGGAACTGTACGGCCGCGGGCTAGAAGGAGACGTACCGAATTGGACCTGAAAAACTTACAGAAATGGGGGGAAACTGGGACGGGAAGCTTTTGGGTGGGAGACAGCCGGACTTTGGGACGTGGGGATAACGGAGGACGGACAGCCGCGCGCAAAGGGTAGCTGGGGGGGGGGGAACGGGGCAAGAATCATAGGCAAAATGGGAAAAAACGGAAGAACCACGGGCAGATAAAAAATAGAAGAGGAAAAGTGACGGAGGAGAAAAGAAACTCAGGCTGCATCTGCTCAGTATCAGCTCTTGAAGCAAGGGGGGGAAGAAGTGTTTGCAGCATGTTGCAACAAGGCACGTGGGGGATTCAAGAAAATTCAGGTAACCGCTCAATGCTGGAGAATAGAAAAAACACACACCAAGGGAGGATGAAAAAGAGATTACAGCTTGAAGACATCTAGAAAGGGGAAATGGGGGGGGGGTGCCTCTTGGCCTTGGAAAGTCAACTGTTAACAGGTTCATTAGAAAGGCTTCCATGCTTAAGAGACGCCGAGTGTACAGAGGTAAAAGATCGAGGGCCGTGACCTCAGGGACCTAGTGGTTTGGGTCCTGCAATAAAAAGGGCATGGGGTGCCTGGGTGTTTCCCACAAATGGGCCTCGCTGACTCCGGCGTCCTACATAGGTGGGGCTGAGAGGAAAGGAACAATTTTTCGCGTGCACTCCGTTAATCTCAGGAGAGGCAACCAGAGGGGGCCAAGTCAACAGTGAGGAGTGAAACGAAATTTCCTGAGGTATAGGCTAGGGGGTCCGCCTCCGAGGGGACCAGCAGCCACTTTGACAAAAACGGGTCTACAGGGTGGAGGGATGAATGGATGTGGTCTCGGTTACGGGCTTTGGGGGGGGACCCGCTCAAAAAAGGGACGAAAAAGTCCATACGCAGTGCCTGCAGAATCAAGGTAAAAGAACGAGTCGGCTCAGAGGAATCGCTGGGAAACAGAGGGGGGAAAACACCTTTAGCGATCCGAATAAAAGGCGCAAGACTTGGAAATTAAAGGTTTGGGGGGGACGCAGGAACCAAATAGGTTACCTGCAGGATGGGAGAGGGCATTAAAAATGAAAGAAGACGCAATCAGGTGTGCGAAGCGGAAGGAAAGAGAGGTCTGCGGGTCCGGTCTTGCTGAGGCGGTGCCGGACAAAAAGCGGGGCGAAAAAATCTTTCCTTGCCTCCCTCAATGGGACACTCCGAAAAATGCGAATAGAGGAAAACTGGTATGATTTACGGGGGAAAGGCGCCACGGGGCTGACTTCAGCTTGTACGACTGGGTTATAAACATGCAAGCGACCACGAAGGGGATAGGATCCCCAAGTGGAAATCAGGAAGCGTGACATTGCCGAAACAACAATTCCAGGGGGAAAAAAGCGAAATCGATCGAAACGCCCCGTGGAGGGGGAGTCAAGGTCCCGCGTCAACACGCCAAAGGAGGCAATTGAATATATTCATAAAATTCGGAGGGGACCTAAGAACCAGGGAAATCTGGGAGCAACGGTAGATGTTGAAACCAGAAGGATGGAACCATAGAGAAGCCAAGGTGATTTTTCGGAGGTGCCCGAGAGGAGGCCATCCGAAAAAAAAAAAAATAGAAGTAAGGTCGAATCTAAAAAGCCGCAAACATCTTAATCGGTGAAAAACTTCGAGCCCCTCGGAGTGCCGGCAGGAAAGAGAAAACGTTTTAGGGGAAGAAGTGCTAATAGTATACTTCGAAAATTGGACTCAAGAGAAACCGTCCGTTCTGTCGAAAACGGAAAGCTGAGGCTGGGACTACCCGTTCTCGGGGCGCTTATTATATGTTTAGATCGTCAGAACAGGAGAGACACTGATAAAGCCGAAATAAAAGAGTGGAACCGTCATCCAGCACCACGGGGGAGCGGTTTGAAGAAGTGCTGTCCAAAATTCCGCCAGGAAAGGCATACAGGGTCAAAACCCGGACTGTGGTTAATAGTTCGCGATAGTTAAAAAGTAGTTGATTGCAAAGGGGCAGAACGCCCTTAAGGTCACGAGCGCATCAAAAAAAAAAAACGGAGGGGGAAAGAAGAAGGATTGGGAACGGAGGTTGGATCAGGAAAACAACCTACCGCCCGAAGCGAAGGAACGAAAAAAGCACACTGAAAAGTCTTGAGACCTGGAGGAAAAGGGAGGGGGAATAGGTCAGAGGTAAAAAAAGCCTTGTGGGCTGTAGGGAGCGCAACCCTCGGGAAAAGGGGGAGGTCGCGCAGGAGGGGAGCAACGGTTGTACGATAGGCAAGACGTCGAAGGATATGGGCATTGGGAAGACAATCTCATGCCGAACGAGAGAATCCTGAATGAAAATTTCGCTCCACTGGCCTAAGTTGCATCTCAAGGGAATTATGAAAAACTGAATCGCCGGACCGGGGAGCGAAAACGCCTGAAGGCCGTGCTCTCAACAAATTGATTAACACTTCGGGTCTGAAGGGGTCGATCAACCGAACGAGAAAAGAAGAGGTTCCGGGCAGGGTTAGTGGTTGGCACCGTCCCGCTATCACCAGCAGTGTCGTTGTTTACCGGTCGAATAGTAAAGTTTCAAAGTAGACGTTGGCCCAAAGCAATTGAGAAGTGCCTGGTCGCGAAGTTGATGAAGGGCCTTTGGGGGTACAGCAACGGAGGGAACTAAACTTCGAAAGAAAGGGGGGAAGCTGAAGAAAGCGAACGGAGGGGGCGATCGTACGATTTCGGGGGGGAAATTGGGGGGGGGAGGACGAAAGAAGAGGAGGAAACTTGTGAACTGCGGTGTTCCGCGATCGCAACCGGTTATAATCGCGCGTGAAGCGGAACGCAGAGCGTAAGTTAAAACGTGCGCCTGGCCATGGGGAAAAAACCGAAATTTTGTTGGGGGAGAAGACGTAACGTGGGGAACGGACCGCGAAAATTGAGAGGAGTGTACTGAGGGCGACTGAAACTGGAAAGGGAAGCAAACAGCAAGGGACCTTAATGACGGCTAAAAAAAAGAGAGGGATCCTGCAACCGAAATAATCTCCGCACACTGTGAGGACTTTAGGGGAGTTAAGAATGATCCGGAGGAGATGGGACTGTTTCCTTTCAAAAAATGCCTTGGAGACCTAAAACATGAAGAGAAAATTAGCTAAGGGGGTGGGGAGGAAGAGATGGGGCATTCGAAAAAAGGTCAAAAAGAGACCAGGAGCTGAAATGGGATGTCAACGTCGTACAAGAGCGGAGAAAAGGAGACTAGATCAAAAAAAGGGGGGATGGGGAGGAGATCAGACCGGCCTGCAAAAATTAACAAATAGAATCCGAGCTAATAAGCGGTCAATCAGGGCGAAGTCGGGGAAAACGCCTTCACGCAAGTGTCGGGCCAGAAAGCACAATGCGCTGACTTAATGTGTTGGTTGAAAAGGGGGGGAAACTAAAGGTTGGGGGGGTTGAAAGGATTGCTGTGGATAAAGAGAAGGTGGGCGGGGGGGGGGGGGGGTGGGGGACGGGGGGGGGGGGGTGGGGGGGGGGGGGGGGGGGGGGGGGGGGGGGGGGGGGGGGGGGGTCGCAGAAGGTATGCCGGGCAGCGAAAAATTCCCTGGTGGGGCGTCTTCGAACGGAAGGGGAAAATAAGAACATCACGGGGGGGGAAAAAAAAAAAAATCGGTGTTTCAAGGAGCAAACAACAAAAAAGAGGTGGAGCGGAAAAGACGGAAGAGACCCAGAACTGGAAGACGACGCATTAGAGCCGTGAAATGTTTGTCAACCACCTGTCAAGACCGGCAGAAAAAAACCAAACAAGTAACAGCAGGTTTCAAAAGGAGCAACTCAAGGGAGGAAGATAATAACAACCCAACACGGAGTAGGAAAAGAAGTAAGATACGCAGACAGCTGGGGCCTCGTGCCAGGCATGTACGGTTGGGAAAAAAAGTTTGAAACACGGAGCAGCCGAAAAGAAAGGGATCCAAGAAATGAGACTAGTCGAGCGCGGAGTCAAGTTCATTGCCACCAGGGGGTTTTGGGCTCCTGCACAGGGGGCAGCGATGCAAGGGGGTTCATGTTGCAGTCGGGGAGTTAGTGGTAAAAAAAGTGAAAGAACGCAATAATTTTGCGAAAAGACATTCGCCGCCGCCGGAAAAATGGAAAGGCAGGCGCTGCAAAAAACCTTCCAGTCCCACGTGAACAAACAAATTCTGTAACGGCGAATGGAAAAAAAGGAGGGGTGACAACGCAGAGCTAAAGCCACTGGGAACTTCGAGGGGAAGGACTGCTTTTTGGTCCGGGACGAGTCGCGAGAAAAAAAAAAGAAACCGAAAATACAAGCATTAGTCCCGCGGATGAGTCGACAGGGAACTTCGGGACAGCATCTCGAGGAAAAGGGGAGGACAGGCAACGGGCGAGGTCAGTAAACGAAGCGAGGGAAGCCTGCATTGGGAAAAGGAAAGCAGAAGAAAAAAAAAAAAGTACAAGACCAGGGACGTAGTAAATCGACGGACGCATCATTGTGTCGGCGATAACAGGGTTGCGGATCAGGAAAAAAACTAATCCGTCGGGCCCGATGCGGGGGAAAATAACCGAGAAGGGAAAAGGTTCAGAAAGCCAGTAGAAAGCAAAATTCCTAATTGGGTGCGGAGCCGCGGCAGGAGTGGGACGAAAGGAGGGAGGGGCGCAAAGCAAAAGGTTGATCACGACTGGTACGCAACTCTGCTATTTCAAAGCGCGGCTGATAAAAGTCCTCACCATTGGGGAATCGCGGAGGAGAACAGGGGAGGTGAGCAGTGCCTGTACCATCGAATCGGCACGAAGCCACAACTGGGGGGTCTTCATCATCCAAGAATTCGAGTGAAACGAAAAGAGTGTGGCAAAAAAAGGGGAACGAAGGAAGTCAGCGTGTGAGTCGCTAAACAATGGCAAAAAAAAAAAGAATTAGAAAAGGAGAGAAGTGAAAATAGGCTAAAAAACGAACAAAGCGTCATGGGCTGGTGATCTTTAACTGTTCAAGAAATCACAGGAGGAGCGGAAATCGGGGGCAAAATATGCGTGTCAGATCACTGAAGACAAAAAAGCCTTAATCCATTTGAAATCGAGCCGGCTAGAGGACTGAAAAAAGGGAGATAGGCTAGACTGTCCCAAGCATCAGCGCTAATGCGGATGGGGAAAAAGGTCGCCAGGGCCAGCAAGAGAGGGAAAAAGGGGAAGTCACGTAGAAAAATCAAAGGACTGAAGCTTCCTTGGGGGAAAGGGGGAACTCCTCCGTTCTCTTTTAGAGGGGTTAGAGGAGTAGGATCGGAGGGGTTAAAGCGCCGTGAGAATTGGGCTAGACATAAACCATGCGAACGAGGGGGCCGAGCTTCCGAGAAACCACATTTTGGCGGAGGGCGCGGAAGGGAAAAAGAGGATCTGGAAAGGGTCAGAAAAGGGGGAAAGACTCAGGGCAATATTTCGGAAGGAGGTGGTAGCTTGGAATTTTAGAAATTGCAGATAAACGCCCAAGGAAGGAGAAAAAGAGAGACCTCAACCAGGAGAGGAGGAAAAGATAGAGAATTCAAAGAAGGAACCTAGGAAGTAGACTAAAGGAAATCACACTAACCACGAACGCGAACGCAGTGAAGCTGAGGTGTCGGGGGGAAAAGGATGAAGGGCGGGAATGTACTATTTGACAGAATTCGCGGAGCCAAGGGGTTCTGGGGGGGAAGCGCGGATCAGGCGGCGTGGAAAAAAAAAGGGGCAAGGGTTTTCTGAGCTACGAAAAAATCAAGAGGGAGGAAAAGAAAATGAAAAGCCATTGCCAAAAAACCTGGCCGGGAGAACGGTGATTAGAAGCGGTTGCGCTGGCGAGAAAATGGGGGGCGGACAAAGGCCGAAGTAATAGATCAGAAAACGGAAGAAAAGTAGGGCTCAGTGCTGTCAGCCCATTCGACGTAAAGGGGGACTGGGCTGGACGGTGCCGAGATCTGGGAAAAAAACCTGTCGATATTGTTCTGACAGAATCATGAGGGTGGATTTTTGCAGGTGGAGACGGTTAAATAAACGGTGGTCTTTTGGTACGTTTAGATGATGGAAAAAAAGACTCAAAGATGATTTGTGCGCCAATCCTAAAAGGAACAGGAATCTCTCCAAATATGAATATATTCGGCTTTGGAAAGGGGGGGGGGAAGAAATGGAGTGGACCGCAACCAGTCCCCGAAAGGGGGATAGACTGAGGGGAAGAAAATCTAAACGGGGGGCGAAGAGATCTGACGGGGGGAGATAGGCTATGGGAAAAGGTTGTGTCACACCCGCGTTAAGGGGGTGAACGAGCCTCCCAAATTGGGGATCCTGAAGCAGGGGGGGAGGGGGGAAAGGAGTAACTGCACGGTAACGTGCAAGGCGGGTGGAAGAAAAGGAAAGAATTTTCCTCCAGAAGGAAGGGAGAAAAAGACAGTAGGGAAAATGGGGGGGGGGGAGGGGGGTGAGGGTATCCTTTTGAGGAACCGGGAAGACGGAAGGCGGGGAAGGATGTCTGGGACACCGTCCGGGGGAAAAGCCGGCTCTTCGAAAAATCTCTATCGCAACACGGCGGCGCTAACCCGCGCGCCCAACACCTTAAGGTGGGAGGGGTCGTGTTAGAGCTGGAGAGGACCTTCTCGACAATGTATCCGGAGGTAACTATGAATTGCACGGGGCTCCGGGGAGGGAAAGCCTATTAAAGACTTCTCCTTTTTTTAAGAGGATCATACAAATGTGCGGGGCAATATGCAACTCCTCTTAAAAAGGGGCCGCTGATCAAGAGGGATGAAGATAACGTACAGGAAGGACAGCGCTTACGTTGGCAGATTTCACCCTTGGGATAGCTGTCTCCAAAAGGACCAAACAATCAGGCTGAAAAAATTAAGGTCAAAAGAAAACTGAAATCCGACAAGGGGTGTCGATGGAAAAGGGAGCGGCATAGCCGTACCGGGTAATTCAATTGCCAGAAGTGGCGTACTTTTCAGGGTTAAAGTGGGGACCGGGGTTTGTTGTTGCATCTGACTGTAGGGGAGGATAACCTTGAGAACGCTAAAATCAGGAAACCGTCAATCGTAAATCGTAGGAAGGGATAAGCGAAGGTCAGGAGAGTTTTTGGAAAAAAATGGCAAGGGAATTGCAAGAAAAAGACTGGAAAGAGGAAAGACTGAGAATCGACAGACGGCGGGGGATCAGGTCGGTAAAACTGGTCCAGGTGGGGAAAGAACTGGTGGCAAGAAGCCGCGGGAGACTTGACAATTCAAGAAGTTTCTAAAGAAACAGCAAATTGGAAAGAGATAAACACGAGCAACACAACGTAGGAGGAGCCATAGAGATTACAGCCTTTCGTGGTAGAATTCTATGGGAGAAGAGGGGGCCGAAACGGGTCAATCAGTGTAGGATTCGGACAGGAGGAAACGCTCGAGGGAACAGACGAATGTCCTCTGAATGTAAGAGTGTGAAAACCCGCTTTTTGGCTCCTGCAATCCCGGGTAGAAAAGTGGGGGTTTTGGAAAGCAACAACTTGAGTTTTGTCACGAAGGGGACTATCGGGGGGGGCGTACGAAGTCTAAACTTGGCTAAGGGGCCCGACCGAAGTCTCCACAAAAAGGAAAAGCTGGCCAAC
>Ga0179593_1499881_pt1 | contig 19382 bp, 25 predicted proteins | sample CZODoug2_1_08_16_FD_185931 | JGI IMG/M metagenome (GOLD analysis project Ga0179593, IMG submission 185931) | Vadose zone soil fungal communities from Angelo Coast Range Reserve, California, USA - CZODoug2_1_08_16fungal (PacBio error correction) | ecosystem: Environmental > Terrestrial > Soil >...
GACTCCAAATTAGAAAAAAATAATGGAATCAGAACAGAGGACTGGGGGTTTTACTAACTCAAGGACCTGCCGGGGTTTCGCCAAAAGAATAATGCAGACTTAAACAAACTGAAGTTAAAAGGTGAAAACAGTAATTAGCGAACGAAAGACGACACTGGGGACTTCACGGCACCTTCATCAGTCCTACGAGAAAGAAAGCGTGGGTAGAAAAGACCTAGTGTGGGAAAGAAAAAGTCATACCAGGGGGAAAGGCGGGAAGGGACGGGATTTCAATAGCTGGAGGGGGAAGATGGGGGGATGCTCTCAGTGAAAGGAACTGGGGTTAGAAAAAAGGTGGGGGTGAAAGTATTGAATTCCGTTTTGAGGAGTCGAAGGGCCAGAAGACCGGTTGGAGGAAGCCCCGTCTCCCCTTAGGGTGGAAAGAGGAACACGAGAGAACATAGTAAGGGAATCGAGATTACTGATTGGTGGCAAGCCAAAGGAAAAGAGGATCGCTATAGCCTTTAGGACAGGAGATAAATGGAGCCATCCCGAAATGAGAAGAGCGAAAGTGTGTTATCGCAACAGGGGGCATGAAACAGAGAGAGGGAGGAGTACTTTGTGGAGACCAGGTTGGGGAAGATGGTAAAGGAGGAAGGCGGTTCGTTCGCGGAAAGGGTAGAGTATCTCAATGAAGAATACTCAACTATTACAATTAGGGCCTAGTTCTTCAGATACCCAAGGAAGACGGGGGGGGGGGGGAGGAATAATAACTCTTGACAAGCGATGTGGAATATGTCTCGGTGGAAGGGGGACAGTAAGCAGACAGAGAAAACCGGGGAGGAAAAGAGCTTCCAAAGGCCTCAGGAGCAAAGGTGGGAGTACGTAAATGTGAGTGACCATTAGTCAGGATAGCTCCTAGGAGGAAGTAACTAGGTAAGAGGGTCGGGAAAAAGAGTGCACCGTAGGAGGAATACGGGGAAATGGCCATACTATTCCGGGCACATATAAACTATGCAGTTTCAGGGTGGAAAGTGGGGTGGTCACAAAATATCTCACTCAAGAAGAAAAGCGGGATAATTAACTTATATGGAGAAGAGAGGCAAGGAGAGGGAACAGCCGGATACCTGTACCGTCCAGGCAATTTATGACAATCCATGCATACTACCGATCACCTGGTGCATATAGAGGTAGATACAAGTGGATACACACCGAACTTGGGAGTCGGTACGACTTCCTGTCCGATTATGGCAAAAAAAAAAGTCAGGGGGGGGAAAGGGGTGGTCGAGAGTTGGGACTTATTATCAGACTTTCGGACTGGGCCTAAGGCGGGGCAGCTAGACGTGAACTCATTGGTAGTGGTCACAATGGGGGCAACGAAAGATAATCCCTCAGAAGGGGCGAATAAAGGGCACAACTACCAATTCCGCCACCACAAAAGGGGGAAGGGGAGTTCAAGAGAGAAAAATAGAACTGGAGCATGGGAAAATCTCTGAATACAAGTCCGGTTGGAGGAACAGTCTGGGGACGCGCCGCTCACAAAAAAAAAAAGGAGGAAGAGGAAGAGAAAGAAAAAAGAATGAAAAATACGAATGAAAAGGAAATGTGGCACATGGAAATTAAGATGGGTCCCCCGTAGAGGGAGATTGGCAGAGTTGGGGGGAAAAGTTAAAAATGAAAAGTTCATGTGGCTCCCGCTTTTCTCCGTTCAGCAGCCAGGAGAGGGAAATATGAGGGGAGGGACAAATGGGGAAAAACTTACTCATGCTTATCCAGAATAAGATTAAAAAAGGAACACCGAAAGAAAGGGATTAAATCAGGCAAACTCGTACAACACCACCTGCGGAAAAGGGAAATAACGATAAAAGGAAGAGGGAAATCGAGGGGTATCTAAACCTTAGGGTTGGGAGAAAACGGAGATGAATCATGAATCCTTTCCGTGGGAAGGGGTAGGGGGGGATCGGGGGGTGCGTTTATCCCCACCAAAGAATATCCGATGAGAAATGATACAGGGAATCTCTGCAGAAAAGAGTAGGTTAAGTCCCTCGTTGATGTTTTGAACTCTTCTTACTTGGACAGGGTTGGGAAAACGCAAAAACCAACGGACAAACACTGAAATGATGTGCAAAAAAAGTAATGGGGGCCGATCCCGGGGTTACCAATGCGTATAAAGCACGAGTTCTAAACTCTGAAAAATAGGGGAGAGGTGACATCCGCTATTCACCATCCAAAGGGAAGGAAAAGGGAAGGAAAAAGGCCACCTGAAACTGTATTGAAGAACTTTTGGGACGTCGGAGGGGCAAGTACGAATGATCCATGAGGGAACAAGGAAAAACCACAGACTGAGCCAAGGGAAAAAAAAAAAGTATTGGTAAAAAGCCCCCAATATTCCAAGAGACATTGGATGTGGAATCATAGAAGCAGATATAGATGGAGAGCAGGCCCGGCAACAGAACTGGGGGGGGGGGGGGGGGGGGGGGGGGGGGGGGGGGGGGGGGGGTGGTGGTTTTTTGAATACTTTAATTCTTCAACGCAGTTTTCCGAAGAACGACAAACCTTATAAAGACGGTGCCATCCTTCTTCAACAGCTGCTCGCATCAAAAGGAGCGAAAAGAGCGGAAGGGGAGGGCCCAAGTTTCATTAAGAAAATAAGGGAAGAGCACGCTTCGCGGACGCTCGCTTGAAAGCTCTCAGTATAGGAAGCCAGAAAAGGGACGATAGGAGGAACGGGTAATTTTTTTCTTTGGCAACCCTGAAAAAGATCCTAAGGAAGATGAGCTGAGGGGGAAAGACCAAACGAAAGACATTTCTAAACACATTGACACCATGGAAGGGGGTAATGGGCTTGAATAAAAGAGGAAAGGGGCCCGCACTAATCCGTCACAATACTCAACACCGCAGGGTTGAAAAAAAAAGAAGTAAGGAATCAAGAGAATCGCACTATGGCTGAAAAAGTCAATCTTCATGGGAATGCTACTGCCTTAGTTGCACTGTATACTTTCTGGAAGAAAAAGGTTGCAAGATTACGGAGGAGGAACGACGGGGAAAGAATATTCAGTTTCACCATGACCGTCCCGGGGAGTCCGAAGGAAGGGGAAAGGAATTTCAACCTTATCATTTATTAAGGAATTGGGGGAAGAGGAAAATAGAGTGGTTAGCCAAACGCATAAAGAAAGAATATATGCCCACTTAGCAAAAACAAAAGCGTTGTTACATGGGAGAGATCAAGGATAAAATGATTGATGCTTCTCTTTCTAAATAAGATGAGATCACTACACCAACCTTAGGATGAGGGGGAAGAGGGGAAAGCGTACGGTCTCTATACCCTATGAGGAATTAGAATAGAGAAGTGGATGGGGAAGAAGGGATCAAACTACGCAACTCGATATAGTCTTTACGGGATAACAAAGAATGCAGCTGCAAGGAGAAAATCCATGAATAAGATTTTAGACACAGAAGGAGAAGGAGGAAGAACGAAAAAGGGAAGGACGGACTTTCATCCTCTGGAAGAGATGAAGCAAGGTGACGACGATTTGGGTCTAAAGAACTTGAGAAAGGTCATACCAGTGCCACGTTCGGCAATTTTTCACTGGGGAAAAGTTAGCAGAGAAAGAAGAAGGGAGGGGAGAGACAAATGATAATGAATGAGGGGAATATTTTTGGTCATAGGGAAGTGGGACACGGGGCTCGGAGTCGATCGGGGAAATAAAAAGGGGGGGGGGACCTTGTTAAGCCCAGCCCCTTAATTGTGTAAAGGGGGACACAAAAGAGAGACATAGAGTAGGGGGGGGAGCGAAGCTTAACTTAAAGGAAGAAGGATTTTCAAGGTTTCAAATCAAAGTATCGTCGATAACGTTTGAGGTTCGCAAAGGGAGGCTTAAATGACATTGAAAACACTGAAGGGGGATATCACTGGTTCGCACAAGGTGTCTAAAGGACAACTAAGATATTTCTTCTTACTTTGTAGGGGGAAAAAAAGGATGTAGGAGGTGCACGGGCTTACAGGGTAGGTGTCGTCGGTCCGGAACCTGGAAGAGGATACCGAGAAGGACTGCAAGATTGAAAAAGGTATCTTCAGGAGTGTTTCTGAAATCAATACAGAGGATAACGGGGGGGGGGGGCTTTCCTAATAGGGGCCGGGCGAGGGGGGAAATTAAACTTTGAAAATGTTTACGGGGAACTGAGCGAAATGCAGCAACGAAGGCTAAAAGGCGGAAAAAGGGGGGGGGGGGGGGGGCCTGCATTGTCAGGGGCCTGGTTGGAAAAAAGGGAACATTTCTGGTCCTATATGCTTCGGAGCATATTGTAATATAGACGCGATGGGGCAAGAGTACAGTCATAGAGAGAACACTACGCTGATAGTATGTCCAGTACACGGTCCGGGTCCAGATAAGCTGTCGATCATAGGGGGGGGGGGATGTTGTGCCTTGGTCCATGAGTAAGTATGAGTATAAAAAACTGCATAGAGGGGGGGAGAAGGGAAATTAAAGACTGGGAGAAGGAGAGGCATGTAGCGCGGCAACCAATCCTGATACCTTAAATCACTCGGGGAAAAGAGATCCATGAGAATGAACCGGATTTCATATAGAGGGCCAGTTGGCGGAAAAACCAGCGGATCGAATGGCTTAATTCAGAGATGGGCAAACCGGTTCTCTCTGAAGGTTTCTGTTGTTGAGAGGATGGGGCAGACGGCACTTTCGGTGGAATGAATTATAAAACTTAGGGCTACTAAGTGATAGGTAACAAGGTTTGCCACGACACAATCCGAAAATGGAAAGGGGGCGAAGAAAGCGGAGAAAAGAAACGCCACCTCCAAAGAAAAGGTCCACTCTATGAAAAATGGCCTGGGGAAAAGATCTGCTCACGGGAGAAAAGGGGGAACGTTCAGGGCAGATGAGTAATAACTCAACACAACGGAGGAGGAAAATAAAAGAGGGGACATGAGAAGATAACTGAAAGGGAAACCTTTTCTAAACAGTGAGCGATGAGTTGGTAAAACCCCCAGCTCCAGGGCTAGTGTCATGGGGGGGACCGTTCGGGGTCCCTCGAGGTGGGATCAGAGAACAGTAGACAATGGCACGGGATTGAAAAAAGGTTGTGAAAACTTGATGAATAACAGATAGCTGCTACGATTCGGAAACCGAAGACCGTCTTCTAAGAGCGACAAAACAAGCACCTGGTAAAAAGGAAAAGGGGGGACCCATACGATTATGGCCGCACGTCTAAAAAAAAGAGGGTCAACGCCACGGGGTGGTGTGAAAAACAATGGAGGATCCCTGAAAAAAAGGGAGAGGTAGTTTCAGAATGGAGGGCGTGCAAACCCGGAGGGGATTGAAAAGGGAAGGTGATACAGGATCATCGGAGACCTTGAACCGAGCTCGCTGCAGCCAGAGAAGTGGGGAAGGCTCAAAGGGCGTATCGTGGTTTCCGCAGTGGCTGGGGGGGGGACCACGCAAAAACAAAAACATGCAATCGGATCGACGGAATTAATCTGGCCCATCCCACAAGGACTGGCCGGTCCGTATGGAAAGTAGGGGAAAAAACTTCTGCGAAACAGACACTGGATCGGAAGATCAACGAGGTCAAAGGCGAGGGAAGAGAAGAACTTACGCACCTTAAATGAGGAAGTGGGACCAGGTAGCAATTCGTATTGTCAGTTCGCATATCAATCAACTTCAACAGGGGAAAAAGGTTCAAATATAGAACAAAGGTGAGTACAGCCCCAAAGTGCCTATGCCGTAAAGGGATTTGAAAATGGCGCCGCATATGGGAATCCAATGCCTAAAGGAGAGAGGGATTGCAAAGAAGGTCCGAAGACGAACAACAAACAAGTGAAAAAATTCGACCCCGTCTCGAAGTCAGAAAAGGTGCGAGGCATCCATGGCTGGGAGGGCCAACTTTGATGGCAGAAGAAGGGATATCCACGAAACTGTCGCTCTCATCCGTCGAAGCCTATCGGGAAAATCAGTTCAACGATAGCGGGCAGGGGGGGGGTGGCTTTGCAACGGAAAAAAAGAGATCTCCGTAAAGGAGCCCAAAACGGACTCTCAGGTCGAGATCGGGGTTTGTCACCTATGTCATTGATAAGTGCTTGAAGAAAAAAAGAGCTGAAAAGCAATCGAAGACCACACGAGAAAAGTCACGGACAAAAACAACTCTTGGTCAAGGATCATGCAGAGCATCCGAACTATCGAAAGATACAAAATTTACAATAAGAGATAAAAGGGAGGAGGGGGAAAATGGTATGAACTTGCAGGGGGAGAAACTTTGCCCAACAATGAGGTCTCGACGAAAGCAGGAGAAGGTGGCAAGGGGCGGGGGGAACGTAAAAGGGTGATTTAACAAGTGAGTGATAAAAAAGCTGTAAATTCATGGAGAGAAAGGGGGTTAGCGTCTATTGGGGCTCGAAAGAAGATCGCGAAGCTATTTGAGACTTGGGAAATTAAAAACCACTAAGCCGTGGACTTTCTCCTGATCCATGTGCGAGTATCATATGAGAAAGATAGAAGCAAAAACCGGATAGGAGGGGTTTGTCAACAAGATGATAAGTCAGCATTTAGTGGGGAGAATAGACAGCAACAGGTGTTGTGACAAAGCCTTCTGAGAGAAATTTGTTCGAGCGAATGGGAAGCTTCCGAAGGCTACTCCATGAATTACCAGGGGGAAACTCCTTTGGATCTGCGACGAGAAACTCAAAGGAAAAAAACGGTCATAAAAAGGACTAAGAGAAATCTTTAAGACATGGCGAGGCCGACAGAGTATACCAGTTGGGAAAAAAAAGGGAGGAAGGCACTATAGAATTGGGGGCATTGGTGCTAGTAGGCGGGATGTCTCGGAACTGATGTCGTTTGTTATACCAGAGGGTTTTTATGGGGAAAGTTTTAGGAGTCGATGAAAAAGACTTTAGTGGGGGTATTCCAAGACACGTACGCCCCTTCGTGGTAAAACAAGCATATATAGCAGGGAAAATATGGGTGGCACGAACTTAAAGGAGAAGAGGGAAGGGGCAAAGAAAAAAGGAACGGGAGGCCGTGAAAAGGGTGAAAGCTTGAGATACTGCGGAGAGACCAGAGACTAGGGGGTGGAGGAAAAAACTTGAATTCTCAGAACGTGGCAGCTATGCCACAAGGCGCTTTACACAGTACTTGGGTAGGCAGCGACGCCGGATAGAAAAGCGGGGGGAAACGGGAGTACTGCGTGATTCGTAAACGGAACTCTGTTAAAGAAGGCTTAACTGGAGGGATTGTGCATTCTTCCAGAAAAGCTAGGGCAAGAAATTCACATCAAGTAAGTCAGGAGGTAGGGGCGTGAAGAACTAACGTTGACCAGGGGAGAAGTGTGTTAATATTCGCAGTTAAAAAATGGAAAAGGGAAGAAAAAGGAGCTACAAATGGGCAATCCCAGGAATCTGCACCAGCCGCAGTTTGGGAAAGTAATGTAGTGGGGGGACCTTCTGGGAAAAGACGCGGGGGAGGAAAGATGAAACTCTCGACAGATGTTGGAATTTTTGAGGGCCAGATCATTAAAGAATGAGAATACTGGGCCAGTAAGAGAGGGAGGGAAGATAATTCTCTGATGTTGGCCGGGGGGGGGGGGTACAAAACGCGTAAGAATCTGCGGAGAAATCACGCAGTACGCGGAAAGTCTGTCATAGGCAATGTAGGAAAAAAAAACGTACCTGTCCCGGGAAAATCAAGAAAGGGGACGACATCCATGGAAAAAAGAATACCTATCCAGATTATAGAGAAATCTCCAGTGTGCGAAAAACATAAGGCCGCGAGCGCTGCCTTCAGAGCAAAACCGGGCCGTCCGGAAGGTTGGTCGAGAGTTGGCCGGGAATCAGGTATTCGGTGGCCGATGCGAAAATAGATTGGCTTAGCGTGAGGAAAGGGGGGAACCGGTGGCACGGAAACTTGAGAAAGGCGAAAGGCACAACGACCAGCCGCCCCGACGCATTAACAAACTTCCCTCTATTCAACCTGAAGAACTCTAGTATCACGTAGCAACGGGACGGTTAGTCGCTTACGGGGTAGTAGAAAAAAAGAGGAGAGGAAGGAAGGGATGACCGAGAATCAGGAAAAGGGGGACACACAGGCTTAACCTTTAGGAAGGGAAAAAGTCCAGATTAGAGTGAAAGACCGTTCCTGGGCCCTTGAATTGGGCGTGGAAGAGGGTAACCGGAGAATCGAAGGGGTATGCTTGGGACACCAGGGTGGAAAACATGAAGCAAAGTAAACAGATAGCTGCGACCTTACCGTAAAACAGGCCAACCAAAAAAGGAACGGTTGAAAAAAAAACAAAACCCACGATGCCTGCAAATCTCGGACTCACCGGGAGGGGACCGTAACCTGGGTGACCGAATGAATCAGCGTCGTCGACAGCCCGTGATGGTTGAGACCGTTCTCTATATCGGGATAGGTGCTCAGGTGCAGGAAGTCCCTGTTTAATTGCCGGAGAAGGGCGAATCGCTAATTGCCTCTAGGGCTAGCGATATTGGGGGGAACCAGAGGATACGAAAGTTTGGGACACCCCAACGGGGAAAAAAACGGGCAAGGATCCGGAAGGGGAAATTATCTGGCCCGGAAACGAAAAATGGCTGGCCGATAGGTCTCATGGGCTTGTAGAAAGCCGATCTGCAAAAAGTGAATCGGAGGATGGGTGAATCTTACCGGAAAAATCGATGACACGAGAAAGTCCCACAGCAACATGGAAGTGACTCAGCACCCAAAGGGGACTTTAGAACGAATTAAGCCCGTTCAGGAATTGCGGTAGCGTTAGGGGAGGAAAGCACATTAAAAAAACGCGAAGGAAGGAAAAATGAGCAAAAGTGGTCAAAGTAGTTAGGCGGAGGACAAATTCTTATAAAAGTATGTGACAGAATCGCGAAGCGCTGGTAAGGGTGATGGATCTCAGGAAAAAGAGGTCAGGAAACACGCGTTCCGAGGGAACGAAAAAGCACGTAATCTTTAAAAGGTCTATCTGGGAAAAGGGCTCGTCGCGCAGAAATTACTCAAAGAGACAAGGTGGGAACCAAAGTTGCCAAAGAGGGTGAAAAAGCTGGTAGGCTCCTGGAAACGATGAGACCTGGGGAGAAAAAGAACATAGAGATCGAGATTTGTGCAAAGGGGGCCACTGAAATATCTCTCACGTAAAGGATACTTTTCGACCAAGGAAATGAGGAAGGTCGTAGAGGGGGGGTAAACCTCTGAAACCATGAAGGACTTGTAAAGGGAATTTGGCCCAGAATAATCAAGAGCACACGGCTACGAATTCACTAAAAAACACAGCAGGGAAGAAACAAAGAAAGGGAGCAGAGCATCCGAACTATCGCAGCATCTTGTCCATGGGGAAGTCGCATCGTGCCCGGGGAACCGGGGGACACGGTAAAGGTCTTACCGGGACAAAAATTCCCTCGTCCAAAAAAATAACAAGATTGAAAGGGGCCGTGACGGGCGGGTCGGGTCGTCCGATCAGAGAAAGAGTCCACCATCTGTACATTAGGGACACGGAACAATCTGTGGAAAAGACTCAGCAGCTCCGCGGTTTTTGAGAAAAGAGTCAAAAGAAACGTTTCTGTGGTGAAGGGAAGTTACTGACCCATGGGATTAAAAAAAGAGGATTCAGAAGAAGCAGAGAGGAACAACACCAAACAACCGGGAAAAGAGAAGAGATGAGAGATGATAGCCAAAATCAGATCAAGAATCACATATTTGGGGGGGGGAAGAAATCGAAATAGCCTGCGAGAGAGCTGAGTGGGGGGAAGGCCCAAAAGGACATCTTAACCAATTCACTCCAGGGTTGAACGAAGTGAAGGGCTTCTTACTAACACGAGCACGGACAACATTCTTCAGGAAAGAAACGAGAGAAAGGGGTCAGGAAGCGCAGAAAGTTTACCATTGCAAAAGCGGAGGGAAAAGGAAATTGGGCATGAAATAGGGGCTCGGAGAGGAGGGGACGTAGGGATATGATGAGTGCGTGTAGTCCAGAGGTTTTTGGTAGTTAATTACCAGTCTATCGGCTAATCCTTAGGGAAGATCAAGCACCCGTACTCCCCTGAGTGTGGAAAAGACATGAAGAGGGGGGCTTGGCGAAAGAGAATAGAGGTGAAAGGGGGTCAAAGCACCATAAAAGGGTTGTGGGGTGGGACCCCAAAACTGGATGAGGGGGGGCTATAACTTATGGAGACCGCCCATTATAAGACATATGGAAGAAAAAGGAGGAGCAGCACTGTTTGAAAATTCCCAGAAAAGAAAGTTCTGGCGTATTTTTGATGCGCAAAAAGAACTGAGGGAAAGCTTTCAGGTCAGTGCCTTGGGGAGGGGAGTTAGGAACGCCGGGGGGCGGGCTCGGGGCCTGGAACAGGAATTGGCACGGAACTTCAATGAAGGGCGGCGATGGACGGAGGAAGGAATATTAATAACGGGGGGTGTGTATGTCCTAGGAAACGAAGGGTGCCAAGTGACAGGGGTGGAATTTGATTGACAATGGGACAGATTAACTCGCTTCAAATCAGAAGGGCTACTAGTTCTGCCAAACTCAGTGAAGGGTGCGGTGTGACCATTGAGAACTTCCATGGAGCGGCGCAAAACCGGAGAAAAAAGGGGGGGTTGGCAAGATGGGTTTCAGAGGCAGAGACGAAGAACGATACGGCAAGTATCTCACGACCAAGAAAGTGAAGGATCCGAGGGGAGGTGTGGTCCTTGGTCCAAACTCGTGAGGAGGAGAAAAAGAACAACCCAAGAAGCGGGAGCGTAAAAAAAAACGCAGAAGAGCGGCGTGATAAAGGTAAAGAGAAATCAGGAGGCCGCAAATGATGCAATGAATAAGATCCTTAGATATAGGGGGGGATAACAAAAGACACCACGGTAGAAGAGAAGAGAGCTGAAGGACATCGGATGGTGCCCACAGGGAATCAGGAGTGAAGAGAGGTTGGCCGGAATCAGAGGTCTAAGGAAATACTATGTAAGATAGGGGGGGCTAGAAAAGGTCATTTTTCAAAACCGTTGGGAAAAGGATGGGAAGGGGGGGGGAAGGGAGGGGCGGATACCGGGGGGGGAGAGGGGTCTAGTGATAGGATTGGGTGAAATTGGGGGAAGTAGGATGCAAGGTGAGGAGGGGGAGAAGGAGGGGTGGGAAGGTTAGGCGGAAGGGACGGTAAGGGGGGAGTAGGGGGGAGAGTGGGGGGGGGAGGGGGAGCAGGATTAGGGGGGGGTGGAGGTGGTAGGAAGGTCGAGAGGTGGGGGGAATTGACAGGTAAAGCGAGGGGGGGGATTGGAAAAAGAAGGGGGGTGGGAAGATGAAAGAGGGTTAGAGAGATGTAAAGGGGAGGGTTATCCATTCATACATCCTGCTCCTGTTGGCACACCGTCTACCATCTTCTCCCTCCAATCCTAAAACTCAAGGCAGTGCACGGTCTCTCACTCTATGCCAGCAAAAAGGGGGGGAAAAGAATATGCGCGATCACGGTAGCAATGTCCGGGGTTCAGGTCTGACGTCTAGACTCTCAAAAAAACCAAAAAAGGAAAATAGGTCTATCAAAGAGAATGGAATCCTGAAAACGGACACCGTTGCTACCGGGGAGAGAGATTTACCCCCAGGCTCCCGAGTGGGTAGAAGGCTTAGAGGGTGGGGGCGGCCTGTGCTCACGCGTAAAAGCCGTTCGCCACCCAAGGAGAGGCAGGGGCCCATTTGTTGGAATGAATCCAATTTAAAAGTCTCAGATATAGTCAGCCAACAAGAAGAACAGGGAATCCGCATACATAAAAAAAAACCAGTTCCATGGGGAAAAATAAGAGGCCCGGAGAGAAGGTAGCGAACGACGGGGTTGTGACCAGTCTCCTCTATACCCTTAGAGGGGTTTGGGATCGTAATCCATGAGTGGAACTAACGGCGTCAGGGGCCATAGGCGTTTCGGGTCGGAGGGAGAAAAGGGAAGGGAAAGAGGCCCTCTTAGGAGTGAGTTAGAAGGAAGAATTAGATGCGCAACCAAAAAGGCAACAATGCAACTTGAGATAATTATCAGGGAAGGAAAAAGAAGGGAACGTGCCAGATCCTATTCGATATGATAAAAGAGAAATCTTGCAAGAGTTCTGAATGAATGTAATCTGCCCGCGACGTCCACTAAGTGAAAAAATAATTACGAAACAACAACCGGCACCAAACTGGGGGGGAAGCGGATAACATTTCTTCCCTTCTGGGGTGTAACGGGGTGACCAAGAAGGTCAAACTGAAAGCGAAGGATGGCCCCAAAACCCCACTAGGGGTTCACAAGTCGGGAGCTGGAACAGCCCCAAAGGGTTCACATAAAGACTTTAGTTGTAACGCTGGGGAAGCTCATTTAGGGAAAGTGCAGGCCAATCTACCAGTATAGAGGGGGGGGAAAAAACAACGAAGTAAGAAGAACTACCGAGACAGGAAACCAGAGGTCTATCAAAGTAGTACGGAGTAGAACAAGAGGAAGAAAGAGATCAGTTCATGAGCGAAACGAGGTGAGAGAAGGGGGGGAGGTGTCACTAGAGACCATGTTCGGAGAATCGAATACCTCCGAAAACGAGAGACTGTAGAATGGGGGGAAAAGGGGGGCAAATGAGAATTAGTAAGCTGATAGGGGGGAAAAAAAGTTCAGGGAGATCTCTGGTTGTCCATCTGCCACCATGATAAGGGAAAGACGGGGGGAATAATCAAACTCATGCTTATGCCCGATAACCGCTCCTTTCTAAAAAAAGAGGACAAAAGACATTCATGAGCAGAATACAGAAGAACGAGAGCAATCAAGCTAGTCCATGGGGAAAAAAGAACTGGGCCCTTGCAAAAAGAAGGGTAGGACTTAAAACTGAAGAAGATGGAAAAAACTCGGCACAGAGTTAAATCTCTAAACAGATGAAATTTGCCTGGGGAAGGGGGGAAGTGCGTCTAGTCCGAAGATGCAAGGGGAGTTTCCTCAACATCTTTAAAGAAAGTGTAGGAACGTGGAAGAAAAGACAGCTCTTGGGGAGAGGAATAAGATCGCTGACCGAGCTAGTTGACCTTCTAAGGGACCTTCTGTCGATTATAACCGGACGAAAGTAGAAAAAAATAGAGAATATAGCAAAAAACTGCCAAAAACGGAAAAAGAAGAAGAAAGGATAGGATCTGATTTCTAATAAGCCCACGTCTGGAGAAAGGAAGAGAAAGGGCTTGGGGGGGGGGAAAAGGGAGAAAAAGAGAAAAAAAAGTCTTGAAAAGGGGTTTCCAGCCCAAAGATGACCATGAATAGAAGGAAAGGGTAAGGAATGGGGAAACTCGTGGCTTATCTTTCGATATACCGCAATGAAACAGGAAAGCCTTCTTCCGAGAACGGAAATCTTGTGAAGAGCCTAGGGTGCATTAGCACCTAAAAAAAAAGGGAAAGACATTCAATAGCGAATTGGGCAAGAGTGAGGTCGATGTGGAGGGGGGGGGGAAGGAGATGCGAAAGTAAATTTCTTTTGTGATCCATTTTTTTGAAAGAAGGTAGAACTGTTGTGCTCGAGTCGATCGGGAATACCTGAGGGTGGGGGGATCAAGCCTTACTACCGCTTTTTGAAGTACAACAATAGAGAGACAATGAGGAAAAAGTTGGCTTCGGCAGAAAAGCGGAAGGGGGAGAGTGTGCAGTTGGCAAAGACATCTGGGACAGGGAAGGGGCTTAGATACTGCGGACGACCAAACAGGGCGCAGAGTTTAGAAAGGTTCTCAAGCTAAAGTGTGGCTCAGTCAAAAGGGGGAGCAGAGTTATACGGGGATTGCGAACTACAAGTTGCAGGCTTACGTGAAGGTTACGTGTTTCTCGTTGAAAATTTAAGCTGACGTACGGGGAGGAATTGTCCGTCAAACTGAAACTAGGTGTCAAGGGCGCAAATCAGTCCGCCATCATCTTTGGTTGGAGAGGGCGACCTACTTTGCCAAGGGGGAAAGAGTGGGTCAATTCAGGAAGGTCCTGTTTGATCAACTGAGAGAAAAATGCCAATCCAGACCGGGGGCTATTGAGGGTAGTTTGAAGGGGGGGACCGTTGGTAATTGCCATGAAACGGTGAAGCATGGACTAGATGCAAAAAGGAGAGTTCAGACTCGAATGGGGAAATGTTGCGAGGAGATCGGGTGCAGAGAAAAGACTGCTACTCAGTATCCAGCGGTTCGAAAGAGGAGGAAGATCAGATTGCATTGGGTTGTGCCGGGGGGGGGGGGGGGGGGGGGAAACGGCAGTAAGAACATCCGTCGACAAAAAGGGGCGGGAAACCTTCAGGGGAAGAGGCACCATGGGTAGCAGGAAGAGAGGAAGAATGAGGCAAGCACGCGGGAGGAACGAGCCATGAGCGCTGGGAAAAAAGAAGAAAAATATGAAGATCTCCTGGTCACGGAAACACGCATAACGCTCTCGGGGTCATGAAACATGTGAAGGGAAGATGAACCTGTCACAGAGTTGGCACGGAGATAAGACGGCTTAGTTTGCCTGAATCTAGGACTGTTTGAGACGGAATTTTTTCAAAATGGTGGCCACAGCAAGAAGGGAGAAGGTGGCGAACGGGGGGAGGAAAACGGGGGGGATAAAAGAACAAGGCCCCACCGCCAACTGAACCGTTCCCAATGCCAGAGAAATGAAAAGGTTTAAAATCTCTCGAGAAACGAAAGTGGACGGCGATTCATGACTTAATTCATTCTCCAACAAAAGGAGGAGAAAGGGGGGAAGGAATTATAAGGGGAAGAAGGACCGGATAGGGGTGCTAACCGTGAGCGGAGAGTTTGGCCCTTCCCCAATTTCTAGTAGAAGAGGGGAAGAAAAGAGTTTCACCTGTGAACGCGTGAAATGGGTGGCGCTTGGCTCAGCTTTCGAAGCGACACAAGCGCAAGATAAAAAAAAAACAAAATTGGGGGGAACGCTACGTCGTATCAAGAATTCAGCACCGACGTTACTGGGAGAAAGAGGGGAGCAACTCTCGAACCATCACAAGGTAGCAGTAAGGGGCCTTGGGGTGCACATCAAGGTGCAGGAAGGACGGGCCCTGGGGGGAAAATAGGAGAAGAGGGAAGTAGATATGGTATATGGATGAATCCTCTGAGGGGAAGGAAGGGAAGTAGCCGGCTGCTGCATCGAGAATTGAAAAGACACAATGTTTCTCCCGTCAAGGAGTTGAGAACCAAGGCGTGCGGGGGGGGACCAAAAAAAACGGCACAACACTCTTAAGGAAGTATCTTTGCCTTAAAGGAAGGAAAAGTAAAGATAACGGATGAGTAGGGATAAGGAAAATCTCAAGAAACTCGGGTAATATATGACAAATCCAATAAAAAAATGCCATGAGAAGGGGAAACAAAGAAAGTCCAAACCTCACAGCACGGATGATTTGATGAAAAGGGGAGGGGGAGTGTGGAAGGGTAAAAGAAAAAACTGCAACATTATGGAAGGGGTTTCCAAACTGCGACCAACTTGTGAAGGGGTAAAGGGAGAAAAGACACCCCAGTTTTATGCCTGATGATTAAAAGAAAAAGAGGAGGCAGCTGGAGTAAGAGGGGAAAAACAAGTCAAATCCTAAAGGTAAGGAGTAAAACTCCTAAGATGAAGGAAAAAAGCCAGGTAAGACGTGAAAAAGAGGGGCTGCAGGTCGTCGCACCATAACAAAAAGCTTCAGGGGCATAAAATTCAAACCTATAAGTTGATATCCACTCTGGTCGCTCGATTTGGAGAGGCAGTAGCGAAGAAGCCAGGTCACGGAGGGAGGTTATTTGTCTTGGAAAAAAAAAATCAGCCGCGAGGGAAAATTCGACGCAAAAAACCTCTCAATGGCAATCTATGTGGAACTTCCAGGGTAGTACGGGGAGGAGAAAACCCGGAGTATGGCCCGCATCGACTCCGAGAAAAGGAGATGCATACAAAACACGAGGTATACAAGACTAAGCAGCACTGACTATCCGAAAGTCAAGCACTAAAATGGGAAAAGGACGAGACAAGTGAACGCTTGGAAACGTTTAACAAAAAGGGGACTTCAGACAAGGGGGAAAGAGGACGCAGGGGATCGACACGGTAAGCGATGAAAGTGGTTGCCCTGGGTGCCCTGTTCGCTAGTCGAGAAATGCACGGAGGGTCACAGCTGTAAATGGATGGCTTGGGGGAGGAAATGCATATGGGCCGAGAACCTCCGGAAGCCAAAGGCTAAGGGGAAGCCAGTCAGTAACCACACCGGGAGGGGGTCGATTCCCTGAATCCAGAGGCATCCTAGAGCTATAAAAAGAGGCTAAAAAAAAGAGGAGGAAAGAGAAGATCTTATAGAAAGGAGACAGGCATCATGGAGTAAAGAACGCTTGTATAGGGAATAAAAAAAAGGTCCAGGATAGGAAGGGTGTGAGAGGGGCCAACGATATTAAGACTCAAATTCCAGATTTCCAGATGGGGGGGGGACAAAGGGCAATGTCTTCTTACGAGACGACACGGGCAGACACTTCCTCCTCATAGAAATAGGGGAAGAAAGCGTGGGCAAAGCGTCTGCAGAAAGGTAAATGAACCCGTGCAAAGTCAAGGGCAAGAGCAATTTCATGAAAGAGCGTGGAGGAATAAGTGAGGGGAAGGCTGAAGAATTATGTATTGGTTATCAGAGGGGGGGTTGTTGAGTAGTGGGGGAATTGTGTACTCGAGACGCCATAAGCCTAGTTTCCCGCACCGGAAAGAAAGGGAAAGAGGGACCACGAGATCGACATGAGTCGGGGTGTGGTCTAACAGGACCTACGGGGGGATAATTTGACACAAATTCGATCGCTCATCGTACCTGGGAAAGAGTAGGGAAGGGGCTAGGAGCATACGACAGGGAGAAGAATTCTTGCTTATCACATGGGGAAGCTCAGCCACAAATCTCTTGACTGACGTTGAAACTACACTGATTTGATAGAAGCAGTTTACGGGATTTAAGGGAGTGTCGTGTCGTCTGCTTTGGACAGAAATTTCTTACCATAGGAAGGAATGAAAGCGGGGAAAAAAATGAAAGCGGAGGAGTTGGATTAAATCAAAGTACGTGAATAACTTGTGGTTGGACGGGGAAGAAAAATCGTTGACCAAGGGACGAAGTGATATGCTGGGAAATGGTGGAAACAGAGGGGGGGGGTCATAAGGAGAATAATTCAATCCCGACCAGGGGAGAAATTTCTCCGCCTCAGTTTCAAGGTTGACGGGGGGAAAAAGGGAGTTTAGGGGGCGGTGACCTCGCATGAATAGAGGCTATTACAGTCCTACGCCGTGTTGGGAAGGAGGAAAAAAACAGAAATAGTGCTTGGGATACACGAAGATGAGGAAAGTCGAGAGTTACAAGGACCAGATAATTCCTTCGAGAAAGTCATTTGTGGTGGTAAAACGGAGAAAAAAGAGGAGGAGAACTGCACCGCATACGCGGGAGCAGTAACACGCTTCGACTGGACACAGAGAGGATGTACGAGGAAGCATCTGGGGTAAAAAAAGGAAAAAAAAAACTCACGCAGGGGGGGGGAGGACGCGCCAGGCTCCTACCTGAAGACAGGGAGGTCATAGAGAAGGAGATATCCAGTGGTCTGTCAACCAAGGCGTCGCTATCGAGTCTGGAGAGAGGAGACACCAGGGGCCGGTCAAGGGAAAACGGGTGAAAAGGATATGTGAGAAAGACTTACTTCGGTGAATGCAAAAGATCTTGGCTAAAGGGTAAGTTTTGAAAAAAGGGGTGTCACAAGAATAATCACTGCGACTGGTGGGGGCTACGCGAACCAACATCAATCTAAGGGGGGAAGGCCATATACCATAGCCCTGGGCCTGGGGAAATAGAGACGAGAATATCAACGGGTGTTCAGAGATGGGTATCTCAGCAGCAGAAAAGGGGAAAATTAATAGAGGAGGAAGGGAACGGGAAATAAAACGAACAATTACCCCTTTGCCCGGGGAAGCGAGAGAGGGGCCAATCTCCAGGTCTATTGGAAGTTTAAGGACCGTAGGAAATTGCGGGGAGGCAAAGGGAAAAGGTGGTCTTGTAGAGGGAAGAAAACAAAAGCAGGATGTATTTCTTTGCTGCAACGCATTATGAGATCAAAGAGAGCTTTCGCATTCAGCACAAAGAAGACCCCTCGGCCAAGTCTGAAAAATGAAAAGGAAACCCCTGGGAAAAGTAAGGCAGCAGGAGCGAGGTACGAAAGCCGTGGATGTATTACTTCAGAGAAAGATGACCTCTAAGGATAGGGGAGTTATGTCTCATGGATGCTCATCCTGTTGGATGGAAGACCTGCTCTTCTAGTGGGACAATCCTTATCCAACATAGAAGGTTGAAGAGAAAAGGAATTATGGAGGTTTGAGACCAAAAGAGGAAATAAGGAGGGGGGGGGGGCATCCCCAACAGAAATTAATGATCGAAGGAATTATAGAAAAGCTGATTAACTGGATCCTTAGGTGGAAAGGACAGTTGGGTAAATCCTAGGCGCAACCTCTACCAGGAGGGGAAAGTTATGCCGCTCGCGCTATTAAAACATGCGGAACAAGTACAAAAGGCACAAACATGAGGACAGTGAGGTAGAACGGCGGATCAGTGGCGCAGAAAAACCACTTCACAAAAAGGGGAGAAAGAAGAAAGGTTCACACTCCCACTAGTGCTAGGACAGCCTCCCCAATGGATGGGAGACCGGGATAAAAATTTGAAGAAAAGACGGGGGAAGGGGAGGCCAATTAATGCAAAAGAATCATGAAGAAAATTCCGAAACGAAAGAAGAGGGGGGGGGGGGGAAAAAAGCATTGTCTACAAAATCCGGAGGAGTCGGGGCAATCAAACCATTACTCAGAAAGCTGTCCGAATTAGCCTGCACCTCACGAATGGGGGGAAACTAGGAATCTCTCACATTTCTTTGCCCATTGGACCTCATGGGTAAAAGAAAAAGGGGGGGGCTTAATTTGGGGGCTTTGCCCATGAATCGTCTCTACGGTAGCTTCGATTCAAAAAAACGCTCCAGTAGGGGAGAAAAGGGGGGGGACCAATAGGTACCACCATGAGTAAGTCCAAAGAGGAGGGGGAAAGGAATAGATGGAACCGCTACGTAAGAGAAACCCAAAAGGGATAAGAAGGAAAAGGAGCAGAGATCCGAATAATTCGCTCACAAGACTCGTGTTTCATGCAAACAATCGAGATTAACCTTGAACGCTTTGCACTGGATAAAAGCAGACGCACCAAAAGAGATTTACGAGATAGAAGAATTTAAATAAGTGACTTCCCGGGGACGGCTCGGACCGAAGATATGCAATGAATTCACTCATCTGGTATAATTATGAAATTTGAAGCGCATATCGGGGGGGGATGAGACCCTCTCACCGCTGCTAGGGAGCCCTCGACCACCCAATAAAGCCCGTGAGTCAGAATCACCACCTGACTCAGTAGCTGGGAAAAAGAATATAG
>Ga0179593_1342306_pt1 | contig 19379 bp, 28 predicted proteins | sample CZODoug2_1_08_16_FD_185931 | JGI IMG/M metagenome (GOLD analysis project Ga0179593, IMG submission 185931) | Vadose zone soil fungal communities from Angelo Coast Range Reserve, California, USA - CZODoug2_1_08_16fungal (PacBio error correction) | ecosystem: Environmental > Terrestrial > Soil >...
AAAAAAAAACCAAAAGTGGGTTTTTACTTGGGGTTCACGAGAGGCCGGGCTGGCGCATCGCGAATGTGTGAAACACAAGTCAAGACGAAAGCAAGGAGGAAACGACCAACTGCAGGAACGACCAATTTTCTTCCCAGCCGGAAGAAGAGCCGGTCCGCTGGAGCAGGTTGAGCCAAGGAAACATAAAATAGACAAAGCGCGGGCGCCCGCCGGAGGCGCTGGCCGCAGGACCGAAAATGTCGTGGGAACCAACTTACAAGGAGTTTGCCAAGTGACGGCCACGCTAAGGCATCATGCGGATGGGAAAGTTTCATAGAGCAAACACAAAAAATTTAATGGGCACAGGAAAAGGTGGGGAGGCTTCACGCGAGGACATGACCAAGTGGCCCATCGGAGGATCAGAACGGCAATAAGAAAGGAAGTATATCATTTGAGAAACCCTTGCGGAGAACAAAAACGGTGAGCGAATGCAAAAGAGGTGTGCGGCGCGAAAAACTAGCCTGGACTGCTGGAAGCAAAAATCCCACCAAGAGAAGAGAACTGCCGGCCGAAGTTGAAGACGAAGGGTGGGACGGCGGAGTGCATCGAACGAAAAAAAAAAGAAACGAGTAATGCACTCGTTCGGCACTCGCGGGGCCTTTCTTTCATCCGCGAAAAAACTGGCCTGGGGAAAGTTTTTTGTCCGAGACGCAGAAACGGGCTCCCCTGGGTGTTCAAAGGTGTCAAGATGGGCCAAAAAGAATTTGGAAAAAAAAACTCCTTGGAGGGGCTGAAAGAAGAAAAAAACGCCGGTTCACGCTTCGGCGGTGGGTTGGAAACGTTTGGTGCATAGGTGGGAAGATTTGGAATCCAAGAGAAAGGGGACAATAGTCTCTTAGTCACGTGGAGAGTGAGACATGGCCGAACTGGGAAACGAAGAAGATGTGGGCGAAAGCATTGAAAGGGGCTCAAGGAAAAAAAACACCATCCCCGCAAAAACACCAATTGTGCGGAAGCGTTGCAAGGGAGGGAGTGAAGGTGCAACACCAAGTGAGACACGCCCCGCTATCAGGGGAAAAAAAAGACGATGAAAAAGGGGGGGTGGCTAAGGAGGCAACTCAGTGGTTGCTAAAAGAATAGGGGTGAACAGTGAGGCCGGAGGTCGGCTTGTTGGGTGGAGGTAGGCCAGGTGATGGAGGACTTTTGGCATCACCATGGCGGGGGGGAAGTGGGCGCGGGGGCGCGGTAACGAGGACGGGGAAAAAATGATGAGTTGACGTCGGACCCAAAGACCCATTGGCCAGCAGGAAAAAAGGATCGAGGATCGACGTCGTCCATGAAATAGCAACGGCGAAATCAGGGCGTGGTGTGCAAAAAAAGAAAACATGGCACGGTTGTCGATGAAGCGGGGTTTGGGGCAAAACTGCAAAAAAAAAACGGCCAGGCGGGAAAGAAAAAATGGAAAAAAAAAAAAAAAGGACGGCAGGAACTGTCAATACAGACAAGAATATCGGGGCCACTTGGGATGCCCGCGTCGGGCAAAGGGCCCTGGTTAGACAAAGGCGAACCAGCCCCCAGTAAACCAAACCGCCGATGCAAAGGGAAGTAAAAAACACCGTGAAATCTTGTGCCCGGGAAAAAAAAAAAAAAAGAACAGAGTCGAGCCGAAGTTGTCAAGCGCCCTGATCGACCGGCGGCCCCCGGCTCTCGGCGGCGGGGTCAGGACTGGGGTTCCGGCAGGCAAGAGAAAAGTTCATCGTCAAAGTTAGCGGGGGTCCCCACTTCGACGACATCGAGTCTGGGAAAAACAGCAAGGGCATGTCAGAAAAAGTGACGCTAGCAAAAAAGGCAACATGGGTTACCGAAGTAGACCTCCAAAAACGTGGGTGGCCTGCTCAAAACCTTTTTTGGGTCACAGAAGAGATGGGCGTGTGAAGTCAAAGGAAAGTTTAGAAAAGTGTTAAGCTTTCATGGGCTAAAAAAAAGGGGAAGTCCCTGGAAGCATTCCAAAAGGGGATAAAGAAACATAAGCGACGTAGGGAAAAAAGGAGGAGCAAGCAGAATAGACTCTAGGCTGACCCAACAAATGTCGGAGTTGAGGGTACAAGGAGGGAGCCAGCGCGGGGGCGATTCTGCGTGGGATAAGGGTAAGGGCGCTTGTGTTTGGGCAAAACGGACTCCTTCCCTTCAAGAAAACGGGGATAATGACACAAAGTGCGAATATCGCGGCAGAAAGAAACGAGCGCTGGACCGAGGCCAAAAAGGACCTGAAAAAGGGGGGGGAGAAAAAAAACCCAAAAACGCCGTAAGAAAGGGGGGTGGATGCCTGAACGTGCATGGAACTGGAACGATACAGGGCACGGGGGGGTACCACGGAACTCAAGCGCAAACGGAAGATCGAATATATTTACACTCAAAGCGGGCGCCGGGGGATGGCATTCAAAGGAACGGAAAAAAAAGACCGATTGGGTGGAGAAATGGTTTGTTTGAAGGAAAGCCACAAGCACTAATTGGGCCGGACGATCAAAAGTGGGCGGGAAATACAGAAACAAGCTGCAGGGCATCACGGGGGGAACTGTGACAAAACGCACACGTGGTGAGAAGGATGTAGTGGACCGAACACGGCGTTCAAATGGACCACGAAGGAGCTGAGGATGGGGAAAGGAAATGAAAAAAAAGGACTTAACAAAAGCAAGCCAAAAAAACTGAGAAAGGGCGGAGGCCCGGAAAAATCATGAAAAGCCCTGGGAAAAACAGACGCCTTTCAGTAAAAAAAGGACAGATGTAAGAACGGGCGATCCGGGATGTTGTAAAACCCGAACAACTGGACGAACGGCCAAAGGGGAACGGTGGCGGTGGTGTTTCGACACGCGTGACCAAAAAGAAGAGTTTACAGAATTCCTGAGGGGGAATGGTTTTTTCCCAAACCCGGAGGAGCGCGAGCTGGAAACGAATGGGGCGGGGAAAAAAAAAGGGCTGAGGGTACAGGACAGACTGTACTCCCTGGGGAAAAAAGAGTGGTGACAAACCCAACCAGGGAAAGGGGAAGCATGCGGCAACGGAGGAACTGGCAGGGGTGCGGGGAACTCACGAGAAAAAAAAAAAAGATCAAGGCCGGCGAAACAACGGCTATGCAAAAAAGACTGTTTGGTCTTGCGGAAAAAAAAGGCACCGAACGAAAGAACAGGGGAGATAGAGCAACTCCGAACTGGGGTGGAAAAAGCTAGGGGAGAAGAAAAGATGGCGTGGGGCGACACCGGGGGGGCCGAACTGGGCGAAACCAAACCAGCAGCTCCCAGGGGACCTATGCGCCACAGTTGGGGGGGGAGGAACGGGCCAATAAGGTAAGGTGGACGAAGAACGCCCAGGGGAGACGCCAGGGGGAAGGGATGTGCTTGGAAACAACAGAGGGTACGAGTCGCGCCTGCGGAAAAGAATGCTGGGGGGAATGCAAACCGAACAACGCTCAAAGACAAAGGAAAAAACAACGAGGCGTACGGTTTTTTGTGGCGGGGACACGGGGAAAGGGATCAAAGAGGCGTCAAGAATGGTGAGGGGAAAAAAAAAAAAAATATATCCAAAAAACAGCAAGTGGGCCAGGAAGGGACGGGGAGAATGGCCAAAGGGGAACAGGAAATGCGGAGGAGGCGTGGCCCATGGGGAACAAAAAACAAAAAAAATCACTGCGCACGGGGGGAAAGTTTAAACCAACACCTCGAAAAAGGAAGAGGGGCTCGTACCACCATCCCTATATTGCCAGGGGAAAACAGGATTTTTCGGGGATATGAAGGGCGACAAAGGGGGGGGGCCAAACGGAGTTCCAGGGTACCAATCCAACGAAAAAAAAAAAAACTCCAACTTAAAGAAACAGCCCAGAGGACAAAAAACGCGAAAAAATGAATAGGTGGGAAAAAGAAACGGGGTAACTGGAAAAAAAGTGAAGCCCTTGGGTCGAAGAGTCCGGCGTAAAAGGTGTCAACTGACGAGGGAAATCCCGGTAAGGGCATGCCGTCAGGGAAATGCCAAGCCAAGCAAGACAAAAACATCAATAACTTTGGAAAAACGAAGGGCAAACGAAAAAATCTTGATTCGAGAAAGATTGACGGAATCCAAATGAAGGGGGCCAATCTCTCAACGGAAACGAAGAGCGGAGGGGGGGCCGTGCTTTGTGGGGGGGGGTCGTAGACTTCGGGCCTGCAAAAGTGAGCAGAGCCAGCTTCCGGGGAAGGGTTCTCAAAAAAAAAAAAGACAACGCCGCAGGATAAAATCGCCAAGAGCCTGGCGGAGGGTTTGGGCGGTGGATTTTACGTTGGGCGTACGGAGTTCCACCAAAATGTAGCGGCACAGAGCCACCAAATGAAACAGAATCGGGGTGAACCAACGTCCCAAAGGGGGTTTTTCGAGAATCGTATAAATAACAAAAACTGATAAAAAATTAAAAAAAAACATTGGGTGTGTAAAAAGGCTGGAAACCGGGCCCCATTAAAAAAATGGGGGACTTCGAAAGTACCTGAGAGCTGGGGGCATTCACGCAAACGTCAACACAAACAAGCGACAGGGAGTGAACAGAGCAAACCGCGACAAGAAGAAGGCGGGGTCGGTTGTGAAACATACCGGGGCTCGCTGGAGGAAATTTCCGGGTGACAAAAAAGATCCACCAAGTATTCGCATAATACGGGAAACCCCCGTCCCGAAGCACATGGGGTGTCAAAAAAAAAAAAAAAACAAGAATCGGGCCGAAAAAATGGTCATGAAATAAGGGAATGGGGACCCGAATTCAGGGGAACAAAGGAGACTTGACTGGAAAGGAAGGAAAAAATCAGAATGTTAACAGGGGGAAGAACCTGAAGGAAGGCTATAGGCCCAGGAAAAGGAGTCAAGCGCACTCATCCGCACATCGTCCCCACAAAAAACACAGGGCTGAGAAACAGGAAAAAAAAAAAAACCAACACCCCCAAAAAAGCGAAAGATGCGCCACTGACAAGTGGGAATTATCATTAGAAGGTTAGTTGGAGAATGCAGGGGGGGGGGTTACTGCCCCACGGGACATTCAAGGAATGGTTACTGAATTCCTTTAAAAAGGGGTTATTCCACAAAATTTGACATTGGAAAAAAAAAAGGGGAAAGGGGGCGTGGTCTCCGGCCTAAAAAAAAAAAAAAAAACGTGGAACTTATCACAAAATGAAGGTTTAGGGGGTAAGATTAGAAAAAAATCCGACTTGGTTTTCACAGAACGTACTCTAAAATAAGGGGGGAACTGCTATAAAAGGGGGATGTAAAAAAAAGGTAAGTGATCAAAAAGGCGAAAAAAAGATGAACCGACAGGAAGTTCGTAAGGGAGGTTGATCAAGGGGCACACGCCGGTCCGTAAAAAAAAAAACAGTTTTGGGGAATTGTCGGATTGAAAAAAAACACAAACAAGCGGCAGGAAGTTAACAAAAGAGCATGGGGCCCCAAAAGAAGGGGAAACGTGTAATCGGTCAAACAAGCATTCGCTTGTACGCGAAGAGAAAAAACAGGGCGGGGTTCACCCGAGAAGCGTCAGCATTCGGGGCTCCTGGAAACGACACAAAAACGAAAAAAAGACAAGGTGAAATACGACAAAACCAACAGAAAGCCACCCAAGAACAAAAACGCAACAGGTCCGCTTGGGGGTAGGCCTAAACCGATAACCGCTGGTAACATCGGAACACAAAAAAAAAAAAAGGGGGGCCAGAACTTCCCGAATGTGTGAAAAAGAAAAAACCTACTAAAAAAAGCAACAGAAAAAACCAATAGAGGAAACAAAAAAAGAGCGGGCATCAGCGGTGGTTTCACGTCACAGATCGGAAAAGCAGCAACTGGGGGACGGCCTTGAAAAGGGGGGCTTAAAAACAAAGTACAGGGGATTTTTGGCGTGGGCTGCGTGATCCAGGATTCCTTTGGAAAGGGCTCCTCGTACAGGGGGAATTAAAACGCGAACTCAGTTGAGAGACACCCACGAACCTGTGATGGGGGACCCCGTAAATAATTACACAGAGCAAATCTGAAAAGTTGGACGACATCCCGACCGAAACGCCTTGCCATTTCACGGACAAAATGGTTGCTTTTAAAATTCTTTGTGGTCGGGTGAAAAAAATTTGGGTGGACTTGGTTCGAACCAAGGGCCCGGACCGGGAAAAAAACGAGGGGAAAACGGGCAAACACCCCGCCTTTCAAAGAAAAGCAAAGTAAGGGGGGCCTCAGGTCCACAGAAAAAATACAAAAAGAAGGGCCCTCCGAAGAAAAAGCTGCGGATAAAAAATCCAAAAGCCGCTGGGGAAGTTTCCCCAATTACGAGAAATCCGCACCTGTGGAAGGTGGCCCATTCCTGGGGCACAATCCCGGGAGTTTGTCATTCCAATGAAAAAAAAAAAAAACCGGCTGAAAAAAAAAGGCAGGGGATAGTAGTGTAAAAAATCCCAATTTGAAAATTTGGACGCCAAGCGCTTGGATAGTTTCTCCCCGTGCACCGACAAACCGACGTCTCCAGCCTTTTTCTTCACTTTCTTGGTGACTTTTCTGAGTGGTGGACGTGTAGGTGTTTGGGTGATGAAGAACGTTTTTAGGGATGGTCCCCTTGAGGGCCCCGAAAATCTGCGTTTTGCCTTAGTAATTGTTAGAAGTTGGAAATATGTTTAATCCGGGGATAGAACTGATCGGGGGGCAAATTATTTTCAGATATACCAAGTCTGTGACTTGTAGGGGGAAGACCGCGAGGACTTAAATAGGGTTGGGATACAGTGTGAATTTGAGGGTACAATACGAGACGCATCTAATGGGATAGGAAGTGGTACCGTAGAGAGTATTGGGGTCTGTTTATGTTAACTAGAATCAGATTTAAGAAAAAGTTTTATAATGGAGTAAAAACACCTAGTTTGATAAAGTGTAACTTTGGGAAGAGGGTAGTTTTGAGGTTGTTGTGTGGATTTGAGGATGGGTAGTGGGTGTACGGGTTGACATTGATCATCCAGATTTTTTTAGGATAACGCGACGGGTGTGTTATATGTTAGATATGGTTTTTTTGGATTATTTTTTTTTGGGTGATTAGGGCGTTTGTATGTTTGGTCTGCTGTCAGGAATTTGGGTCATAGGTGTGGTGGTGTTTTATTTGGTGTGTTAGTTTCCCTGGGATCACTAGCGATCTTGGGATTGTGGATTGGCGCCCCTGGGTTTTAAGTGTGGGGCTGATTGTTTTGTGGGGAGTTATTGCAAAAACGAAAAGAGCGGATACGAAATCAGGGTGTGGAACACTCGGTTTGAAAATGTCAAAACAGGAAAAATAGGCCACGCACCATAGTCCCAAGGAAAGCCCCCCAACAAAAGTGAAAGGACGGCAAAAATGAAAGGATGGGGGGGGGCACAAGTTATCAACTTGTGGCGCATAGGGCAAAAAAAGGAAAACGAGTTCGCCGCAGACACCAGGTTCGACCCCTGCAGAGCACGCAAGTCTTTCGTTAACAGAAAAACTTTGGTGCTCCTTTAACCCAAAAGGCGATTGGCACGAGAGATACAGTCTGGCTGCTCCGAGAAACAAACAAAAAAGGGGTGGCATACCTCAAAAAAGGGGAAAAAACGGGGGGGGTTGCCCAGCATTATCTGGAAGGTAGTACGCTTGGAGCCCGAAAACATGGGGGGACCAAGGCATCACGCCCCGGACAATGGAACAGCCGGTGCCGTTGGGGTCAAAAAACAACTTCAAATGGGGGGGAGTGAATCGGAGGGTCCTTACCAAAGCCCGACAACGCTACTTGAAAAAAAGCAAAAACGAAAATCGAGGAGCGGACGCGATGCACTCCGGGGGAACAAAAAAAAATCAAAAGTGTCTGTAACCCTCAGGCGGGAAAGGGTCCGAACACCAGACCAACCACCGGGAAACGGTTTAAAAAATGGGTACCAGGGGGTTGTGCGCCAAATCAAACGAAAGCCCCCGTTCCGTGGGGAAAGAAAAGGAAAAAAAAAGTTGGACAACGAAATCGCTGCAGGGGGAAAACCGGGCGTGGGAGGGTTCGTGCGCATTACGCATTTTGGTGTGGGTTGAGAGGGGGGGGTCAGACCAGGGGCACATAAGAAGGAAAGCCTCTTCGAATGCCATGGGGGAAAAAAAAAAGAGGGGAGAACACATCCAAGCCGGAAAAAAACACCCCGGTGCGGGCGCGCAAGGTCCCGAAGGAATTGCAAAAAAAAAAAGGGGAACCCTGACGATATTCAAAAGCAATGGAATTCTTCGGCCCCAAAACAGCCAAGTTCTGCGCAGAAAAGCAAGGAATTCCAAAGGTACCCGCGTGCGGGGGGGGAAATGCATCACCCCGCAATCACCAAAGGAGAACGCATAGTCAGGAGAGCTGAAAGCAACAGGAGTAGACGTGGCGGGGTACCCATCGGTGCCGAGTCGAAGTTCAAACTTGATCCACCCACAGTTCGAACCGCGAAAAAAAAAAAAAGGAGGGAGTGACAAAGAGCATCTTCTACACGAGCAAAAAGGGATCGAAGGCGCCGCGATCGTAAAAAAATGGCGTCCCAGGAAAAAATAAGACCCGGGAGGGACCGCTGAAGCAAAAAAACAAAACACGCCACCTCTCCATGATCAAAAAGAAATAGCCCCGAAAAGGAGAAACGCATCGAATCATGATTGGAAAAAAAAAAACACTCCCGAACATCGGGGGAAGTCAAGAAGTTGACTGGGCCTCAACCCGCTCCGGGAAAAGGGAAAACGTTGGAACCTCACTTCCGCATATTGATAACAGTCACAGTGGAAAAAATCCCGGGCGGAAAATGCGTAAGCACCGGAAAAAAACAAAGGAGTAAGCCCGAAATCAGGAGGGCGACCTTTTCAAGTTGAGAGGATCGCAAGCCCAAAAGACTTACCAAGCCGGGAGCAGCACCAAGAAGAAGGAAAGAAGAAACTCCTGGGGTGTGGGGACGCTCGCGGAATCACTGCCAAGAAACCCGTTCGGAAGAAGAGGGGGCATCGAAGACCCAAAATAGTGAGAGGGGAGGTTGAGTGAAAAAAAAATTCCATCTTGAAGTCAGGGGAAAAAAAACACAGACGCCGGGACGGGGGGCGCGCAGGCGCTCGAAAGGGTTGGAAAAACTCGAATATGTTGAGGATCTGAAAAAAAGGAAAGCTGAAGGTGGGGAACGGCCAATTCGAGAGGCGGGAGGGGCCTTTGTGGAAAAAGGCCCGGGCTCAGCAACGCCCGGGGGGGAAAAAAAAGAAAAAGTGGGACGCTATTCGGGGGCGCCAACCAAGACAAAAGAGGAAAAAAAGGGCCAGGACCGGGAAATAAACCAAAACGGCGTCCGCCCATCAGGAAAAAATCAGGGCCAGTCAACGCATCTGGAAGGCAACACGCTCCAAAAAGAAACAAACTTGTCACATGCAGGTGAAAAAAACGCAAAAGCCTCGGGGGCAGAGAATTGTATCTACGGAGGAAGAACCCGCCCGGAAGCCAACCATGAGAAAAGGCAAAAAAAAAAGGCCCCGAGCGAAAAAAATTTTCCGCCTTACACAAAGATGGCAACGGGAAAAAAAGCACAAGCGGGCCCACAAAAAAAAACCTTGGCTGTCAACGAGGGGGAAAAAGAACGAGATCAAAGGGAACTAAAAAAGAAGAAGACCGGCCTCACCTGTGACCAGAGGAAGGGGAAAAAGAAGAATTAGGCCTCAAAACTGCCTCCTGAAGCAAAAAACAAGAGTTCAGAAATGGGGACAAAGTTGCGGCGCGCCACAGGGGTCCACCTGCCCCTCAACTGAAAAAGAAAAACGCTCAAAATGGGGAGGGGGGGGGGACGGCCGGAATGGTGTGGTTGCAGAGAATGGAACTGTAAGGGGAGACAAGCACCACCAAGCGAAATGGAAACGGTTCCAATCCAGGCAAAGGAAATACTATGAAAGGAAAAAACTAAGACGAAACTATTTCGCTGCCAGGAGAGGGTGGGGAGAAAAAAGCGAATAGATAGCCAAAAAGTGGGGGGAAAAAAACCACCGCAACAGAAACAGAAAAGGGAGGGTGGGGGGGTTTGCTTCTTGTTTAGCACCTCAAAAAAAAAAATCTAAACGGTGGGGGGAATCAGCAAATAGGGGAACCAGGAGCGCAAGGGTCATTATCTCGAAAAGACCGGGGAAGGAGTAGAACGCGGGAAAAAAAAAAAGCCAAGCAGTGTGCAACTAACTAGGGCATGTAACGGCCGGGACGGGACGAAAAGCAAGCCACAGGAAAGAAACTTTGAAGGGCGCAAGTTTAAAAGGTAGGGAGCAGGGGTCGTCGGATCGGGAGGGGACCCGCAGCCAGAAAATGCCGCAGGCACTTCCGTGGAGGCTGAGAACGGAAAGTCGGGTGCCAAACCGCGGAAAAAAAAAAATTGAGAGTGGGGGGGGCTCCGCAATAAAAGGAACCGATTATGAAACTCCTTTTGAAGGGGGACCACGCGCACACCGCCAGAGGGCAAAGGATCGCGCATTGCAACGAAAAAAAGAAGCAAAAAGAACCATGTCCCACTGCAAAGGAAATTGATGGTGACACGGAAACAAAGATGCAACTCAGCGAAAAAGGCAGACCTGGGCCAACAAGTGCCGGCAACGCGAATGGCAAAAAGCAGGGGTAGGCGCAAGGGACTTCAACGAAATCGGTCCGCAGGAAAAAACGCCCGCCGCAGGTCCGCAACGGGAATCTTTCGGGAAGTCGCCGCGCCTAAGGGGGGGCAAAACAGTTGCAAAAACCCACAGAAAAGCATTCGAACAGCGGAGGGAAAAAGGGCAGGGCGGGGGTCCCACTGGCAGTGCAAAAGGGACACAGACGGAGTGGACGTCTGGAAAAGTTAGACAACAAAGTTTACCCGATGCGCAGAAAAAAAAGAGAAAAAAAAGACAACGAGGAGGGGATCAATCTCACAAAACCAAAGAGAAAGAGAGAGAAGCCGGCAAGAGGGGGGTTGGAAACTTTGGGGACGAAAGATGAAAGCGCATCGAGAAGGGGGTGCCGCAGGTCCAAGAGAAAAGAGTGAACGGCATCGCAGGAAAAAAAAAAGGAAAAAAAGTGTGACAAGCACGGCGGCAGGAGCCTGAGACTGAAGATCAAAAACCAAAGTTCGGAGGGATTTACGAAGACGAGGGACAATGAGGCAGGGGGGGCGCGGACAGAGGGAAGATTGGTCGAAAATAAGGGAAATAAAAACAAAAAAGAAAATGGTTTCAAGGTGCGCGGGTCAGCAAACCGCGGAAGGTACCAGGAAATGCAAGAAAAGGTTGGCAGGTCGTGAGCACATCAAGGGAAGGAAAAGGACGGGTATGAGTCGCAAGACGGAAAGTTGGGTCCAGAGGGCGAAAAGGCGAAGAAAAGGGAAAAAAAATGAGACGTGAAAGAGGATCGGGAGAACCCTCAGTGCTGAGAAAAAAAGGGGGAAACGGCTGGGAAATGACCGAGTGGGCGGACGGCAGAACTAGGAAGGAGAAAAATTGGGAAAAAGAACGTTTCCGCAAACAGAGAAAAGGAACGTCATCGAAACTGGAAAAGGGGAAAAAAGATTTGGACTGGGAGGTGGCAGGTGCACTTCCGCAGACAAGCACGCGTGACGGAGGGGTCGTGCAACGAAAGCCGGGGAGTTAACGAAACAGCCTAAAGATTCCGGGAAAAGTTTGTGGGGGGGAGGGAGAGACTCTAAAGTGAACGCCTCCTGGTTTTTCACCGGGAAAAAGGGGGACAAAGGGGGAGGAAGCGGTCAACAAGAGGCTTAAAGAAGAAAAACCCACCGAAAAGTTCGAGTACTGGAAGGGGTTGGGGAAAACTTTTTGTGTGCTAGGTGGGTTGAAACGGCGAAGGGGGGGACTGTTGTCCTCCACGCGGACGAGAAATGCTTAGTGAAGTCCGTATTCGAGGGGAACAAAATGGGAAAGGACCGGGGAAAAGGAAAAACTCGTTCGCTTTGTTGGGGGAACCGAGGGAGCGAATTACCGGAGAAAAAAAGCACCAAAAACAATCACTAAGAAAAAAGCCAAGGGGGAGGAGCGGGACGGGAAAAGGGAAGGGGAGGTGAAGGTTGCAAAAAAAAGGGCGGCGCGCCAAGGGAAGAAGGGAAGAGATCTTTTGTTGTGCTGGAAAACCAAATCAGGCAGGGCATGAAAAAGTTTGGGAGGAAAAAAAGGGGACGGGTTGAAAGGATTCGGCCTTGGGGTGGGGTGGGGGGTCGGTGGGTGGAAGGAAAATGTTAAAAAGAGGGGAATGACCTTTGGAAGCAATAGAACTGTCGATGTGGGGGCCCGGAAGGGGGGTTCTCGTGAAAGATGCGGGAAAAAGAATAACGGGGAAAAGACGAGGGCCAAGTTAATGGGCCGCCAAAAGGAGGGCAAATAAACACAGGGGGGATCGACGGGAAAAATAACAATTGAAAATAGCCGGCGATCGGCCGGGGGTGGCAAAAAAAAAAGTCCAAGAAACGGGGTTGGTTGTGGCGAAGATAGTGTTGCCGACCGAGAAAGAGGGGGGGCCAGGAGGGCAGATGAGGAAACCAAACTTGACGGAAAGCCGAGGAAGGGGGTGTCCAGGGGACAAATCAGAAAAGAGAGGGGAATCTTTCGGATGCCCGCAGGAATTCTTGGAGGGAAAATGGGTTAAGGCCCCGAAAAAAAGCTTGAAAAAAAGAATGCGAAAGGAAGTCCAAACCAAAAAAGGACAATCTGCAGAAAGATAAAAACCAAAAGAAGGGAGAGGGGGTCGAAAATTTGGCAAGAGAAAAAAAAAGAACCACGAACGGCCTTCGCGGAGGGGCACCAGGGGGAGGAAGTAAACAAAAAATACAGAGCAAAACGTCAAAAAGAGAACCGCCAAGTTACATCAGGAGAACGGGGGCGGGTGGACTTGAGGGAAAACATCGGTCGGGAAGAAAGGAATCAACCTTCGGAAACGTAAATGGACAGGAGGACCACAAAAATTTACCGAAGTAGCTAAAAAAGTAGGAGGGTTTGGGGGGGAGCAACAAGGGGAACTTGTGGGTCCAACAGCTGATTTGGAGGTTTGCAGGATATGAAAGGGAAATTCGCAAATGGTATGAGGGATTGAGGGATACGGCACGTTTTACGGCCTGAACACATATTCCGAAATGGAGAGTGTTACAGAAAAAAAAGAGACGGGGGAAAAAAACCGTTTAAGGAAAAAAAGCGGAAGAAGAAAGGAAGAAAAGCCCAAACAACAGAAAATTGTCGGGGGGAGGGGGGGGGAAAAGAAAATGAAAGGCGAGGCGGCAGCAGGGGGACACGGCTTATTGAGGGGACGGGGTGTGGTCTGAAGAGGTTTAGCGGGGTGGAGGGGGTCAAAGACAGGAAAGAAGCACCGACGAATCCGGGAAGGACGCCAAGGGTGGAGACGATCGCGGAAGACGCTCGGGAAGAAGAGAACGAGTGCTACAGTTGGAGCCCTCAATCTCCAGGTTTTTGGCAGAAAAGCAAAGGGGTATATAAGGGAAGCTAAAAAAGGATAATGAAGGGGCCAAAAAGAATGGGATACCAAAGCCACGGAAAAAGCATACCAGGCGCACCGGAGATCTGAAGAGGAGGGTCGCCCGGGAAGGGGTGACAATGTTGGGGGGGGGGGGGGGGATTATGAAAAGTACACGGAAACGGCAACTGGGAAATGTGAAAAAACGGAAAAAGCCCGCGCAAAAAGGCTTGTGGGCAGGAAAGAAAAGAGTGAAATTAAACAGCATGATCGGCAAGGGGACAACGTCGAGTAAGAAACGTCATCACAAAAAAGGGAGAAGAGGGAATGTGGGGGGGAAGACAACGGCCAAAACCCCGGGACGTTGCAATGCATTCGAACGGATATTCTGCCCGAGGAACAAGCAGCCGAAAAACGGCGAAGGGCCAGCAACCGAAAACGGAAAAAAAACCCTGAAAGGGGGCCCGAAGAAGGTTCCTGGGGGAAACAAAAAAAAAAGGGGGGTGGAAAACGAACGAAAAAAAAAAAAAAAGCTGAAAGATTGGATGGGGGAAGCACAACACTTGGAAACCAGGGGGACGGAAAGGGGAACGGAAAGGTGGCGGATGGGGGGGGAAAAGACAGATCAAAACCAGATAAAATGTGGGGAAATAAATAGGAGGGAGGGGTTTCACCCGGGAAGTGTGAAAGGAGGGGCGAAGCAGACCGACGAGGGAGATCAATACCGACGACATGGTAAAAAGAAAAGAGGTACTCAATTTCGGTTGAAACAAAGGAAAAGGAAATGAACAATGTGGACGGGGGGGGAAAGGGGGAAGGGCCCTTGCATGAAACGCACAAAAAAGATCGAAGAAGGAAACAAAACGATATCAGAAAGGGGGGTCACCCTCAAAACCCAAAAACCGGTGGCATATGACACAACCGACTGAAAAGAAAGCGGAACCGAAAAATACAGGGGGAAAAAAAAAGAGGGAGCAAAAGAGAAAAAATTTTTTTTAAAAAAGAAAACCAATATTGGGGGGGGAGAAAAAAACCTCGTGCGGGCTCTCGGGGGTCGGTGTGGTCGAACTTGGCTCGCGAAACCCGCAAGGGTTGAGAAAAGGAGATTGCGCCAACAGTTGGGAAAGGGCCGGACATCATTTCAGTGGAGACAGGGAAGCCAAAAGTGAGTGGGGGGGATCGCGTTGGGAAGTAATTTCTGGGGGAAAAGTAAAACAGAGTAAAGATCGACGTCACGAGAAGGGGGGGTGAGGAAAGGAAAAAAAAAAGGCTGGTCGACCATCCCAAGACACCGCTCAAAAGAAAAAAGGAGGAAGAAAAAAGCGTACGTTGTGCAAAGGAAGTGTAATTCTCTCCAAAGCGGTCAAGAAATGGGGTTAGGGGGGGAAAAACCCTAACTATCACCAGAAGGTGGAGAACATTTCAAAAAAAGAGGAACTATGCAACGATGGAAAAGGAAGGAGTCATGAGCATAAAGGGGGGAATCAAAGGCGGCTTGGGATTGTGGACCTGGAAACACGTTACGTCAAAGTTTCAGCGGGGGAAAACAAAAACCCGAGTATGGGCACTGGAACGAACTGGGAAGGTAGTTTCGGGATGAGGCGGTGCCAAGTGGGAAAAGGAGTGGGGGAAGGGTTCAGGCCAAGAAAAAAAAAAGTACCAACAAATCCGGAAGAAAAAACAGGAGGGGGGCTCCGTCCTTGATGGAAGAGGAGAAAAAAATAATATTGCTACGGGTAACAGGGGGAAAAAAAAAAAAGTGGGGGTAAGAATCCAGCTCCGGGAGAGTCCCACGAAAACGGCATCCGGCAAGGGTCAGGGAAAAGGGCAGCCAAAAGAAAAGGACAACCAAGCCTACTTTTGGGTGTGAAAAATCCACCCAAGCAGAGAATAGACGTCGGGTTTGACGTGGGGGAAAGAAAAGCAGGGAATGCCCTCGCCTCAGAAGAATTATGGGGGCCTGGGCGTGTAAGGACGTGGGAAGGGGAAAACCAGGAGCAGAAGCCAAGGGAAAAAAAAAAAAGGGGGAATGGTCACAGCGGATTACAACGAAAAAAAGCGGAGAAAACGCAACACGACTGTATGAGTTTTGGTTTCACGGGGTGGGGGGGGGGGGACGGGGGACGTAGGGGGTAGGAAAAGAGGTCGGCCGGCCAAGCAGAAAGGCGAAACTCTTCCGCCCCCACAACCCCCCCAAACCACGGTGTGAACAGGGTCCAAACCCTGTTTTGTGAAAAGCAATAAAAGAAAAAACCTGATAAAAGGTTCCAGGAACAGTGTATTAAGCCGGGCCAACCATGGAAGGAACAGGCCCCAAGTGTCCTGAAAAGCAGGGTCAGATAAAACTGCCCAAAAAGAGACAAAAAAAACGGCCTGGAGTAAAGAGCACGATCCAGAATTCAGGAGGGGGGGAAGACCGGACGAAGAAAGTTGAAGGATCCAATCGAAAAAAGGGAAAGAGACGGTCCAACCCCGGGAGATAAGCTATAAGAGGAGAAACCAGTCGACTTGGTTGTCGGAATCGGAAAAAGAAAAAAATTTGGAAGCAGAGAGGTTTTCAAAAAAAGACGGGAAAACGCAAAAATTGAAGAATACTTGAAGAAAAAATCAGAGGGGGGAAAACAGGGGGGGGGGGGAGTCAACCTGAAATTTAGAGATAAAAGGAGAAGGGGGGGAAAGGGGGTTCACAAGCCGGACTCGGATCGGAGCACAAAAAACGAGAGTAAAAAAGAGGGAAAGAGAGGAAAAGAGAAGTAAGTTCAGATAAGATGGTAAGTGGGAAGAAAGGCAGTGGAACTCCCCAAGGTAAAGCTTGGAGGGAGGGAAAATTCAAACTTTCCATTATTTCGGGCAAAAAATGGGGAAAACCAGGCAGAATCGCTACAAGGAAAACTTATCGATGAAAGGTTGGAGGAGGAAAAAAACGCTCAAGGACTGGTGTTCAGAAGAGATAAAGGTATAGGGGGGTGACTTCTATGTCACCGGAAGTGATCAAGGAGGCGAGAACTCTAGAAAACGACGACTTCGTAGCGGGGAAGCCTGGCCAGACCGGCACAAAAAGTCAAGGTTTGGGGAACTTGTCGGATTGGGTGGAAAAACAGCAGCGGGCAAAGAATGGAAGACTCAATGGGGGCCCAAAAGAGGCAGAAGTTTTAGAAAAAAATGTGGGAGGAGGACAAAAAACCCCCCCCCAACCCCCCCCACCCCCCCCCCCCAAAAAAACCCCCCCACCACCCCAAAACCACCCCCCCCCCCCCACCCCCCACACCAAACCCCCCCCCAAACCCCCCCCAAAACCCCCCCCCCCCGTGTGGGCGGTTTTGGGTTTGTGCTGTTTTGGGTGGTCCCCCCCCCCCCCCACCACCCCCCCCCCCCCCCAGGCCGAGAAAACCCTTTAAAGGGGTTGGGGACAACCCCGCGAAGCGCAGGCTCAGCTGGCCGTCTGGGGCCCTCCGACACAAGGGAAAAAACGAAACAAACGGTACCCCTCCCCCCCCGTAAGACCAGTCGCGTTGGCGATTTCCTAACAAACGCTTACTCGAAGAAAGGTCAACCGGAGGTCTACTGCCGAAAAAAAATGGAAAAAAACCTAAAGGAGACAGACAAGCACGAAAAAGACCTCTCTTCCCCAGGAGGGAAAGGGGGAGACAAAGAAAATTCAAACGAAAGCCTTGGATCGAGCTTGTAAGCAAATTATTGGAACAAAGAACGATGTTTGGATCGTCAGGATGAAAAACGGACGGAGAACTTGAAGGGGAGGCACGGAGAGAGGGGGAAAACTTGTCTGAAGGAAAACAAGCTGCCAGGAAGGGGAACCCCGGGACCCACGTAGAGAGTCACTTTTCTCGAAAAAACAAGCGCCGCAAATGGGCATTTAAGAGGGGCCGGGTGTAGGGGCTTGGAAAAAGGGAAGAACTCCCGCAAAACGGCCAGCCTTGCATGTCAAATAAATGAATGAGAAACTGACAGGGGACAGAAAATAAGGTATGGCCGCGTATAAATTGCTTTGGCAGAAAAAGCCAAACGCCGCGGGAGGGCAAAAAGGAGAAGCCATCCTCCCACGCCTTTCAAGGTGGGAAAATACGGTGGCATCCTGAGGCGTTGTGGGTGCCCTTAAAAGAAAACCGAACACCTGTAATAGGGAGGGTTGGACCAATAAAAAAAAGTGTCGGGGCGAAGGCGACAGCAGGGGGGATCCATAACACCAAAAAAAAAAAACACGTGGACACATCACAGTAAAGAGACTTCTTCCTTGGTGCTGAGAGGGGGGGAAAAGGAAAGGTAACTCCCCAGCACAGACTGTGGGTAAAACAAAAAAAGCGAAAAGGAAGAGCTTGTGAACTGGTGGTCAAGGACAAAAAAGGGAAGTCAAAAAAAAACGCAGCCCAAGAAGGTTCTGTCTAACTGAAATGGGTTGGAACTAAAAAACTTGGCGCAGAGCACTGGGGGGGAGCCCCTTGCTGAGAACGAACCCAAGGGTTTCGAAAAAAAAGGACCGAGCACACAAAGGAATCTTTCGTTCTAAATAGAAAAAGTGGGGTGCGGACAAGGTGAAAAACAAGGGGGGGGGACAGAGTTGCACAACGGAGACGAAAAAAACCCCAGGGGGGTCTTGGGCAGGGAAAAGCGAGAAGGGACAGTCCGGGGGGGAAAACAAAATTAGTGTTTAAATTCACAAATGCACTCTTCGTGTATGGAGGGAATTGGGGGGCACCGAAAAAAGTAACTGCAAACAAAGGGAAAAAAACAGGCCAACGTAACAATGAAGCCCCTTGAAAAGGGGGGGGGGCCCAGCTGACAATTGGCAGGAAAGCGGAGGTTTCCGTAACCATCAAAAAAAAGGAACGAAATTGAAAAGAAAAGCTGTCCGGCCTCGAGAGAAAAAAAAAAAAAAACAAAAATGCCACATCAGGCAAAAGAACCTTCTTCAAAAGGTCAACCGAGGGGGCAAAAAATCGCACGGTCCCACGTTGTCCAACGGGGAACGGGGAACATTGGGGGTGTGCGCCATAAAGGGAAAAACCCGTCGTTTTGTGGAAAAAAAGTCCCGTTGCACCAAGAACAGCAGGCAATTTCCCGGGCCTGGGGAGGGAACAGGCGCGGAGGAAGGGTTTTTTTGGGAAAAAAAAGCTTGGGCAAGCAGGAAAAAACGGGGAAAGAAGAACAAGAGTCTTTTTGCGAATGCAAAGGAAAAACGAACAGATGGAGGGCACAAACATCCAGACTGCAACCGGGGCGGGGGGGGGGGGCCCGCGAATTCAAAAAAAGCGGGAAGAGGACAAGGCAGCGCACCTGCGATATGGTAAGAAACGGGGATCTTCGGCGAAAGATTTGGAAAGAACAGGCTTTGTCAAAAACGGGACAAAATGCAAAAGTGAAAGGTTAAAAAAGTGGAATCAAGAATCCCCCTCGATGGAAAAACGAGAGAATCATGTCGACATCATAGAGGAAAGGGGGGTAAGGTATCAGGAGGGGGGGGGGGCCCCAATCGTGCACAAAACGCAAACTTCAAAAAGTAAATCCCACCGACCTGTGGAAGAAAAACAGAGGGAACAGGGGGGGACTTCAAGCGCTCCATGAAGACCAGTTAAAAGAAAAAGCTCTTGCCAAAGGGAGTGGTCAGAAACAACCGGGCCGGTCCATTCGCACGAAGAGAAAAACGCAAAAAGGGTGCCGCAGGAAAAGGAAAAACACCACAGCGCCCACCAAGACCTCAAAGCAAAGAATCCGAGCCAGCGCGCCCAAAAGAAAAGATTCATTGCCCGGAATGAACCAGAAAACATCTGGGGAGAATACTAGAGTCTATTTTAACCGGACCTCCCCGCGCAGTGCCTGGCAAACGGGTAATCAGTAACAATTCATTCTCGGTGGGGAAACGACAACGGGCGGAAATGAAAAAGAAACACCCAAACAGCCAAACGTCACCACGTGGCCCGTTAGCAAACAGCC
>Ga0179593_1271693_pt1 | contig 19378 bp, 22 predicted proteins | sample CZODoug2_1_08_16_FD_185931 | JGI IMG/M metagenome (GOLD analysis project Ga0179593, IMG submission 185931) | Vadose zone soil fungal communities from Angelo Coast Range Reserve, California, USA - CZODoug2_1_08_16fungal (PacBio error correction) | ecosystem: Environmental > Terrestrial > Soil >...
ACATATGACGCGTGAAGGAGAGGTCCAAATGGGTGACGAGCTTCAAAGGGAGGGGAAGCAGGAACCTCTGTGAAAGTGAAAACGAGTCAAGTCAGGCCCTATGTAAAGTGTGTAAGGGGGGGACATGGCGAGAGGGGCGCCAAAGTCAAAAAAGGGACTCGCACACGGTCAAGGTGCGAGAGGACAACATGAACGGAAACGTCAGAGAAGCACCGGCCGAGGAACTAAAAGAACGGCGTCCGCGAACCCCGGTCGAAAAAACCGACCAGTCGGACGCAAAAGGAAACATGCCAGAGGGGCACAAAGCACGGAAAGGGTTGGAGGCGGACTTGAGGGTGGGTTGCAAGAAAGAGGGTCGGGGGGGGCATAGTTGATTATTACAACAGGAAAAAGCAATCTAACTGGGGAAGAGGAGGACCAATTGCTGAAAGGGGCAAAACCGATCAAATTCAAGGAGCCTAGTCCATAGGAAAAAAAAAAACAGAAAACGGCAGACGTGAGAAAGAAGGGGCTGCTGGAGAAAAGAAAGCGGAAGAAGGGGCATAGGTCAACCAACCTTAAAATTTAGGAGAGGAGGAGAAGAAAGGGGGGGGATTAGATATCGTAACCGGTGAACTCATTTGGTGGGGAAGAGGGGCAGTGAAAATAGTGTTGACTACAGGGGGGGGGAGGCTGTCCTGCGGGAGGGAACGAGCCAGGTCGATAAAAGGAAAGGGGGGCGGGAGATTTCGGGATCGCAGGCCTACTGGATCGGACGAAAAAGAAGGGGTGGGCGTCTTCCTTTACGAGGAGGCGAAGTTTTAAGGGATGGAGTCTTCGAGTCTTTAGCCATTGATGGCGATCCTGAGTGGCAGGGTCGTGGGGGTACTGTGGTGGCCCATGAGAAATCTGAGGAAGAAAGGGCGGAAAAAAGAAGAAGAAAAAAGGAGTTGCGAGGGAGCATAGGAGCCACAAAGCCCCAGGAACCCCAGGGGTCAAAAAAAAAAAGGAAAAAAAGGGGGGTGCAACTACAAGACAAAGACTAGCGGGAAAATTATGCAGTGGCCAAAGTGGGTTTCAAAGATTGGGTGAAAGGGTGAGGAATGCGGGAACGAAGGGGGGGCAGGGAAGGGCTCTGGACTCCAGGGGCTCGAACAAAAATAGCGCAACGGAAGGAGGAAGAACAACTTGGGGGTTAACGAGTTGACGGCAAAGTTCCATTTAGGAAGTACGTTAATTCTGTTACGGCGGTACTTCATCGCTGACGCTTAAAAAGGTAACTAAAGCGGGTGAAACTCCCCTAAACATAACCCAAAAGAAAAAAAAAAAACACACAACAGACGGTAGAACACGGGGGTTGCGTTCACCTCGTGGCTAGACCTGAACCCTGCCCCCTACTCGTCTAGCGTAGAAAGTTCAGTGAGTCGGCGATGCAATCAAACGAAAGGAGTGCTCGGTCCCGGTTCAGGGAAGGTCTCGATCCCGGCAGTGACGCTACCGAAACGTGACCTACCGGCGTAAGAGGACTAATATCGGGAGTCTCGGTGACCCTAGAACTCCTCGTTCCAACGAAGATTGAAACTTATCCACGAGGGTTTTCACCCGCGAACGGCGACAAAACTTAAAGTGATAAGAGGTATCCTGAACCAGTCGAGAGAAAAATGGCAAACCAAAATAAGGACATCGGGTGCATTGATGCTGGGGGGGTCAGCTTCCGCGGGGCCTACACAAATTAGTCTCAAACGTCTAGGCCATCTCGGAAAAAGTGAGTTGATAAGTTCTACGCCAGGCTTGCACCCGTAGGAAACAGACGAGACAGTCCTTTAGGCGACGAGTAGCGAAAACTCCAGTCTAGGCTACTGCAGTCCGAAAAAATCACGTTATTCATGGGGGGGGGATGAAGACGTAACGGGGGGAAAAACAAGAAAGAATCTCGTATGGGAATAATGAGAGTTCAAAGGAAACAAGTGTACTGGAACATTGAGAGCATCGGAGGGGTACGTAAACTTCTAGGAGGACGCTCAGAATTGTCTCGGGGGCAAGTACAGCCAACGACGGGAGGCGGTCGATGACTGTGCCGGGACGGACCTGAAGATACATAGAAAAAAAAAAGGTCATATTCTACAGAAATACGGAGGGTGGGTCGGATAAGCGGTCTCAGGGGAGGAAACGTCGTGACCAAACGTACGGTTGTGCCTGGGGACGAAGGGGAAGACCGGAGGGTGAAACCTGCAGTGTGTATAAAAAACGAATGCAGGGATCAAGGTCCTAAAAGGGGCGATCTACGTAGGGTATGGAGTGGGAAAAGCCGTCGATGCAATGGCCCACCAATCAGGGAGGCAAGATCATAGTACGCTATGGCTCGGGAAATATCAAGGGAAACAATATGGATAACTTAACGGCAGAGAGAAGAAAAAAAGATCTAAAGGGTGTCGGAAATCTATCTGTGGGGGGGATGACATAACGGTCATCTCAAACCCGGTGTGAAGGAAGAGGGGGGATTAAAAAAAAAAGGGGGAGGATTGCAGGTCGCAGACTCAAAAAACAGATCTGCATACGGTTTTTGACCGGAAAGGGAGGGGGGGGAAGGTTACTCTGGGCAGAGGTTCTTCGAAAAAGGAAATCTTACAAGTAGAAGGGTCACTAAAATTCCGCGAAGCAGAGAAAACGCCGGCTGGGGCGGCAGGGGGAGGGTTCTGGCATATGCGGGGGGAAATATCACAGTCACAGGGAATTGACGCAGCGGGCGGGATCATTGCGTCGCTGCACCTACAAGCTCTCAGATAAAAACTACTAGGGGCAACGGGACGATGAGATTGCACAAAATAGGAGCTCAAAAAGGGTAACATTCGTCGAACTCTTCTTATCTTCAACATACACACAGAAGGGAATAGGACGACAGGGGGACAGGTAGTCTTTCAGGGCATTAGGAAAAGCAGGGTGTCCACTACATAAAGTGGTCCTGGACAAAATGTCAAAAACTGCGGGCGGAAGTAAGAAAAGAGGCGAATCAAAAGAAAATATCGTACCACGGGAAAAGTCTACGCAAAAAAAAGGGGGGGAAGAAGAACGGGGTAAAAAAACTTGGAAGAATCCAAAACAATGATGCATCGAGCCTAGCGTTTATTAGAACCAAAAGGGAAGACAGGTTCAGAGATATCAACGGGTACAACGAGGCGGCGGGAGGAGCCTGAGAACCAGAAAAGAGAGATGACTCTCCACGTAGGACAGTAAAAAAAAGGTGGGGGAGGGAAAGTGGGGAAATTAAATAGAACGAAAGCATCAAAGCAGCGTGCTCCAACATAAGGGAGAAAACATCGCGGGTCAAATGGCCGGAGCGGGTGCAGAGAGACGCGTCAAAAAAAAAACCAACTTGGTCCGATGAAAAGAGAGAGGCTCGACTGATCACGACTGGGACGGGAGCGAGCCGGCGTGCATGGAGATGACTCTTGTGTGTAATAAAGGGGGGGGGAAATATAATAGAGGGGATGGGGGGAAAAAAAAGGGTGGAGGTAGTGAAAATAAACGTCTCCAAGTCAAGAGGGAAGATGGGGGAAAGGCCAAGACGCGGGATACTAAGGCAACAGTCTGTGGCTCTCAGGCGGGAAAAAGTAGGAACCAGCCTCACAATGGCATACCGTGCCACAACATCAAGGAGCATGGGGTGGGGAAGAATCAGCGGTGAAAGAACATGTTTGGGGGACTCTAAGGAGATGGGTGGTCAACTGAATACAAGACAAAAAAAAAAACTAGGCCCTCGGCTTCACCAAAAAGGTAAACTCAAAAATTGGGGAAGGAGGGCGCAGAAAAAAAGAACATGCGGGCAGAAAAGAGGAATAGAGCGTCAGGCAGTGTGACGGATTGGGCTGGGACGGGAAAGCAGGCTCAACAACAATGGGTGCAAAACCGCGGTGGAAAGGCGAACGTCAGTCAATCCGCAAAATGCGTCGAGGGGGGTGCCGGGGAAAACAGCGAAGGACGAGAGCACAGGCGGCTAACAAAATCGATAGCGGTGGACGCCGCAAGAACTGCCATGACCCGCACATGTCTTGAGAAAATGGGGTAATCGAGCAAGCGTGGAGTCGAGGAAACGGGATACAGGGGGGGACGGCAAACCTAATAGAGAAAGTGGTGGCGCATAAATCTGCAGGGGAGCGGCCAAAGGTTAGGATCGAGGAGAACGGTTTGACACAATGCTCGCAGGGGGGGGACAGAGAAAAAGACTGTTGTAAACAAAGGAAAAAAGAAAGGGCAGCGAGCAAGATCCTCGACAAAAAAAAGTCGTGCTAGCGAGTACGACGTGGATCGGAGGACCAGTAAAAAGCGTAAGGGGGGGGGGCTTCTCATGGGTGCCTACGAAAGAGTTCGCACTGCCATAGGGGAACGGGCACCAAGAGAAGAAAGACGCAGGCGGCTACTAACCTGTACAACGGGCCATGGAAGTGCACGCGACAGGCGGCCAAAACCTAAGCACGGCAGTGGGGACAACTACAACGCGGTGAGCCGACTCACGAAGTTTGGAAGAGATTCTAATTATCCGCCTACAAAGGCTGCAGGTTTGACTCAATAGAGCGAAGAGATTACGCTGCCGAGGGTACGCACTCGTTCGCGGAAAGGCACATATTGCGGGCAATATAAAAGTGCTCCTCATCGGACAAAGTAAAACATGGGGGAAACAGTAACCGTGTAGAGCACGTGAACAATCGGTGGAAGAAAATCTGAGTCGGAACGTGTGAAAAAAGGGAAATCTCCGAGATGGTTGGACGGCAAAACGGAGCAATCTGGCTTAGCAAGGAAAAACAACAGTGTCTACGGGGGAGACGAAGAGGGTATATCAAATGGTCTGTAGGGAAAAGGCGACGCGCGTGCAGGTGGCTCAAAGCAGAGCAAGGGTGGACAGCTAACAACGGACATAAACGACAGAATATGTCTAGCCGCCGTCGGGAAAAAAGGGAACAGGCATTCGCTAGAAGTCAAAGAGAAAACGTGCCTTGAAACATACGTGAGAGGATGGGGGGAGAAAGTAGAGAAAAATAGGGTAGGGACTCAGGTAGCACCCGCATGATACGCCCCTGGGTCACTGGGCGCCCGCAGGTGTGCCGGTACCGCAAGCGGCGCCGGCTATCTTGTCGGGACGGAACGGAAGTCTCCAGGAACGTACGCCGACTGCCTGAAAAGAAAAGGAAGGGGAAACGGTGCTCAGAAGACGGACGCGCCTCAGCACTTAGATCATCGGGGCAAGGTGCGCACGTGACTGACCAAAACTTGGGGACCGTGACGAAGAGACAGAGGAAGGCAGCATCCGGGGGCAATTACGAACTGCATTCCGGGCGGCAAAGCAGGATCGCACGACCTCGGACGTAGCGGGGGAGGCCGCATCGCGGCAATGGATATGGTCTAGTACTAGGCCGGGGAGAAAAAGCGGAATTGCCCGGTGGAAAAAAAAACATCCGCCGGCGTCATACCGGCGAGAGGGCTGGCTAAGGAAAAGGAGTCAACCATACCAAAGTGCGTTCGTCCGCCAAGAAAAAACATGACCCGCCGTGGAGGAAAAAAAACTAACCAATCCGACATGTGCAAAAAATGAAACCAATTTCGGAAGATGGAATGATCAAGGTTTGAGCCCTGCAGATCAAAAAAAAAACAAGAGGGCTAGTGGGACAATGCCTGAAAATGATACGTGGGGGCGTCAGAAGTCGGTCAGGAAAAAAAAAGCGTCTTTTTTCCGCAATCCCAAGAGAGGATCCTACATTCACCTGGCACAAAAGCTCCTGCTGCTTTCCAATCAAATCCCGGACGGTTGCAAGCCAATCATGGAAGACGGGCGAAGAACATCGTGCATTGACAGAAAGGGGACACTAACCTGAGATCATCAAAACAAGGTCGCTTCTAAACGGGGATCCCACCCAAGAACCGTCCCCAGAGACGACGAGCAAACTACAAAAAAACGAATCGGAGGGAGCCAGGGGCGAAGCGGGGTGTTCAAGCGGTGGACGTGGGAGAAACATCCGACGCAATAACAATCGGACCTTGGATGGCAGAGGAGCGGGGCGGGTCGCAAAAAAAACAAAACTGAAAGGGGGGGAGATGGGGACGAAAAAAGAAAAAAGGAAAAAACGAGGACATGACATAAAAGATAATGATCGCAAAGGTAGGACCTGAAGAATCGGAAAGGTCTTAAAGAAAAGGCTGGAGGTGAAAGGTCGGGGGGGGGGGGGGCCATAATGTGCCGTCATACACAAGCGAAGGAGAAAAAAAAAAAAAAAAACCGACGGGGTCTAAACGCTCTCCTATCCATCCAGAAATGGCGAGAGGGGGGGGGGGGGTTGCCTCGGGCAGGGTTTGTGTTGTGGGGTTGGTGGGGGAAAAAAGTGGTGCGTGATTGAGCAGGGGCGAAGGGGTCGGAGGTCAACAGGTGTGGTGTGGGTGGGGGGTGGCTGTGTGGCGGTCGTGTGCAGGGGGGAACAGGGCAAAACAGCAAGGTGATGGAGGGGGGGGGGGGAATGAGGGGGGCAACTGGTGCGGTGGCGTGGGGATCCGAAAAGGGAGGGAGGATATCCTCACATCATAGAAGTTAAAAAAACTCGTGGAATATTACTGCCTTTGACGGCTAACAGCTCCAGACTGGAAAAAGGCAACCAGGTACTTTACAAGCGAAGACATATGAAAAAAAAAAATCACTCGCTCTGGACACACAAAAAAACCAGCAGGGGTGTCAGAGTGTAACTTATGTTGCTACTACGTAGGGCTGGCAATCGACTCTAAGTTGTGGGGGCACGAAGCACGTGGCGTGGAAAGGACAAAAAAAAGCGGAAACAGAGACGATAAAACGGGCAGTTCGACTCGAGATCTTCGGCAAAATAAACGGTAATCAGAGAAACCGAGAGGAAATTTGGCCTGAAAGGTGCAACTTTTCCGCGTACCGAAGGAATTGAAAGAGGCCGGCTGGTTGTGAGGGAATCGCCCGTGCTGAGACGAAGCGCAAAACCGGTCGGGGGGAGGGGGGGGGGGGGGCGGGGGGGGGGGGGGGGGGGGGGTGGTGTGGGGGGGGGGGGGGGGGGTCGCGTACCATCTATTCCCTTTTTCTGCGAGGGCGAGTCGGTTCGACTCCATGACCCGGTCCGTTTGCCAGTTGATCACGCACGAGACATACTATAAAAATAATAGGGTTCATATAGAGGTCAAAAAAAACAAACAAACATGAGGGAATAGCCACATCGTTAGTTCAATACAATCCACAGGGATGCAAATGAAAATTCCTATCTCCCTCCTCAAAAAAAGCGTTGCATTAAAAGGGGACGCCCGTTCACGCTTTACACGACAGCCGAGTATGAAGATCCCAAGAAAAAAAAACCTGCATTAGCATGCGGTGAATGGGAACCCCTGGAAAAACAAAACGAACATCTTAGACGCAAATGACACCGCTGCGAGCAACGCTCAGGGGGGGGGGGGGGGGGGGGGGGGGGGGGGGGGGGGGGGGGGGGGGGGGGGGGGGGGGGGGGGGGGGGGGGGGGGGGGGGGTGGGGGTGGGGGGGGGGGGGGGGGGGGGGGGGGGGGGGGGGGGGGGGGGGGGTGGGGGGGGGGGGGGGGGGGGGGGGGGGGGGGGGGGGGGGGGTGGGGTTGACAGAAACGGTACTAATTTGACAGCTTAAAAGGGTGGGGCAGTGCTTCAAAAACGGCGCATGGGCGTCAAGGCCGGTGGGGGGTGTACGCTGCAATGACATCGTGAGTGAGTACTGCAGGGCAGAAGGGGCAATTGTTAATCTTCTAAGAGGTAAACGTTAAGCCAACAAATTGCAAGTCATAGAGGTGGGGGTAAGGGCACCTACTTTACATCGGAAAAAAACTCGCCCTCTCGATGATGGTACGTGGCCCAATGCCTAACCGGAGAACGGGGCCATCCGCGGACGTTGGCGGACGACCTCGGAACCCTCAGATACCACTTGAATTTATATTAGGGGTCTTTTACAGCAGGGGAAGAAAGGGGGCTCGTTGTACAAAAACAAGGGGACGGCTTTCAGGCAGTGGCTTAGCGTAGCGGCCTCACAGAATGGAAAAAAAAAGGGGAAAGAATGGAAAGCGTTAATCTTGGATAGTGGGTGGGGGGGGGGGGGGGGGGAAAAAAGGTCGGGGGGGGAATTGCGGCGCGGCAGAGGTGTCAAATATGAAAAAAATGGAGGGTTGAAAGGGGAGCTATAAATTCTCGGGCAGAAAAAACGAGCAGCGGGGTGCAGAAAAAAGACAAAAAAAAGAGAATAGGGGGGAGGGACGGCTTATCTGGAGGGGGTGAACTCACAGGGACAGACAAGCACTTCAAAAACAGGGGGGGGGGGGGTGCGGGTGGGGTCTTCACGACGGTCTGCACTTAACTAGCTGATAGCTTGGCTGTGCGGGAAGTAGAAAGGGGGTCTGATTTTCTACTGGCGCTTTGGCGTGCCATGGGGCTTGGGGGCTAGGTAATGGTCATCAAGTTACACGTGTGGGGGGGGGGGGGGGGGGGCAAAATCGCGAAAACGACTCAAACAGTAAGGCAAATGAAGATTCAAGTCACTGCAGAGGAGCTCGTACGAAAGAACGTGCCTGCTAGTCTGCAGCGTACTCGGACTTCCTCAGGGACAAGGCGATCTTGCTCGATATCTAAGCAGCAGAGAGAGTCGTACAGGTTGGGGCCGAATTGGCTTAAGGGGGGGGTATTCGGGAAGCATAGGACAGGGCTAGATGAAAAGAAAAAAGGGGGGAAGATCCAAGGGTCCATCCGGGGGGGGGGGGATACCAAACAAACAATCCAACCGAATGTGTCGGACGTGGGGTCTGGGATGATCTCAATCATAGGGGAGGGGGGGGGGGAGATATGAAAAGTCGAGTACGATGGAAGGGGGGGAGAGTATGTCCAAGATAAAAAAAGCAAAAAAAAAAATATTGTCGGGACAAGTATAAGATAAAGAAGGAACAAGGATTTGGGAATGAACCATATGAAAAAACAATAGTGGTCTGGGTGAGCGGATAAGGGAGTTGGCTAGGGACTATCATTTTGCCTTCGGTCGATGGGGGGGGGAAATGAGCTTCAAACCCCTAAGGTGGACAGGGATTACAACGGTTGTGAAGAAGACTTGAACAAAACCTTACTAAGAATTCAAAAAAAAAAAAAAAAAAAAAAAAACAACCCAACACAAAAAAAAAAAACCACAAAAACTCCCTGGATGTATTGTAGGCATAGTCCTTGAACACAAAGCTTTCAGTTGGGATGACAGAGGGGGGGGGGAAGGTCACAGTTCTACTTTGGTCTTCTCTCCTAAGGGGTGCAGGCACTGTGGCAAAATTAATGGTTGGACGGCGGGAGAGACTTAGGGGTCTGTGACAATAAAAATGACCTAAAAAAAAAAATCAATTCAACAAACTACAACCCTTATTACTTAGGCCCCTACCTACGCTCATCGCGAAAACATCCTTCCAAAATTACCACATCCCCGAAATTCCGTTCCCTTTAAAGGGGTCGGATGGGTCCGGCCACTCCACTCACTGGTACAAAGAGAAGCATCTGGCAAAAATAAAGAAAAAAAAACAAAAATCTCCTCGGCAACCGAGAGACGCTAGGGGGGGGGGGGCTAGGGGGACGGATACAGGAGACAAAAAAAACACTACATGGAACAAGTGGGGACGGACTCGGACTGTCTTTTCTTTAAACGGGGGGGGGGCCCAGCTTTAAACCCTGCAACAATGAATCCCCCCTGTCAGGGTAAAGGGGGGGAACATCCTCCCTCACTGGGGAGGGGGTGGGGGGGTTAGAGAACGAATGGAGGCCGGCTTGCATGGGAGACCGCCAGACAATGAGTTTGCGGAAAAAGGGGCAAAAGAAAAAAAAACAAACCCACCACAACCAAAAAGGAGGTGGGGGAAACTTCTTCAACTAGAGGGGGCCCTTGTGGGGGGGGGGGGGGGGGGGGGGGGGGGCTTGTGACCTGGGGAAACCGTGGGACACACGTGGGTTAGGTGGAAGGGATGATGGAAGAGGGGGAATCAGGTTGAAGGCTCTTTCAGACAAAAACGGGGTAAAAACATGCTCTGGAAAAGTCAAAAAAAAAATCGACATATAGAAAAACAGTCTCAAACTGTGCCCCATAAGTTGGGTGGTGGGGTTGGGCAGCATAGCTTATGGACCTGGGGGGGGAACCCTCAACTTGGGAGGGGCAAGAAACACACACACCCCCCCCCCCGAGTAAAGTACAAACTAAATAAGAGACCTTTCAGGGTGGGTCAGATAGATACATTCCTGTGTGCACAATGACTTTAAAAGGGCCGACCATTCGGTCGTGTTCGAAAGTTGAACCACGGGGTGTCTGGGGGGGGCAAGAGCATAAGAACACCAGAATGGCAAAAAATTGAGTTAAATACAGGAAAAAGGGCACCTGGGGGGGGGATGGCATCTGTGGGGGGAAAATGAATAGGGAACTGCTAGTACGGGTGGGGGTCGGGGTCCGCCAAAAAAAAAAAAAAAAAAAAAAACGGGGGGGAAATCCAGCCCCCTCGGGTCCTGCCCTCCGTCGAGGCATGACCGTTTCTGGAAAAAAAAAGCCAAGGGGAAGTCGGAAAGCAAAGTTCACAAAAAAAAAAAACCACCCTCCCCTCACTCTTGACACTCTACCTGAGCAAAGAGGGACGGGTGGGGGGGGCGGAGGAGGGGGACAAATCTCTAAAGGGGGGGGGAGGGAGGACGAAAAAGGTGAAGGTCTCTTTCCAGGAATTCTATCTGGTACAGGGGGGGGACGCCAAACAGTAACGAAGCAACGACTATTTTAAAAGTGACACTTTTGGATTTCCAGGTGGATAATACAGGGGTAAAATTGAGGGGGGTTGCCGGGGGACCAGTAGAGTGGAGCAGGGGATGACGTAATGAAAAAAAAATAATCTAGTCCGGCTAAAAGAAAAGGGGGGCAGAAGACAAGGGGACCTCTTCACGGAGGGGGGGAAGTAATGGCAGTATTTGGGTCTGAGAAATGCGGGGCAAAAAAAAAATCACTTGGACTAAAATTGTGTCAAAAAAAGGGTTGGGCGCCCGAGGGTTGTAGCGATGATTAAAAAAAGTCTCGGCTCTCGGGAGAGGTTGAAATTTTCGGCAGGGGACGAGTGTGCGTAGGGGGGGGACCGGGTGTCAAGGGGAACATCAAATGAACAAGTTTGTTTCCCCAGTCCCGGGAAGAAAAAAAAAATGGCAAGAAAAAAGGGGAAACAAAAAAAAAATGTATAGTGCTACAGGCGGGTAAAGACGGGGGGGGGGGTGAGGGGATTTCGCGGTAGCTGCCAACATGGTGGATCTAATGTCAAGGAATCCCGTGGGGGTGGGCGCATACGGGGGCGACTTCGGGTCAATTGCGATACACGTTGAAGCTATCAAACACGTCTTCATGCCTTTGAGGGGTTAAACGCACTGGGTGCGTGACGCTGTTCAGGCCTATGAAGGGGGGTCGATATCAAAAAAGCCCTTTAACGTGGCATTCAATTACTCCTCTGGGGGAAAAATGGAGGAAAATACAGCCGTGATGGGGGGGGGGGGGGGGGGGGGGGGTTTTTCTACTACAAGGGTAAGCGGGACAAAAACGGCGGGCAAAAACACGGGTGTGTGTGGGGGGCGGTCTGGCACGCCGGCACTCGTCAAAGGACGCCTCCCCTGGGGCGGCCGCTGGGGGGGGGGACGGCCGAAACGAAAACAAACCCTCGGCAGAGGCACCTTCTACAGGTGGGGGGCTACGAGTTCGAACTAACAGGTCAGCCCGGAAAGGACGCTTGGAAGCTGGGGCCGTGTAAGATCTGGGGAAGTCAGCGAGTCCATTATTTACCCCTAAGCTAGGCGGATAATGTTACTGCAAAAAAAAAAAAAAGGTATCCCAAGAAATGCAAAAAAAAAAAAAGGGGAGTAGTCTCATGGCACTTCTAAGGGGGGGGGGGGGGGGGCGGGGGGGGGGGGGGGGGTATCAAGTAGGGAGGATTCCGGAAGGTGTCTGACGGGGGTACCCAGCGCACCGGTTTTTCAAAAAAAGGGTAAAAAAGAGTGTTCGCTGACGGGGAGGGGGGTGATGGGGGGGGGGGGAAATGAAGGAAAGAGGGCGAATGTAGGGACTTGTCGGATTTTATAAAACAACAACAAAACACACAAAACACGGGCCTTGGGGTGGACAGCATACTTCGTGAAGTGAGGCACTATCCGTTCCGAACTGGGAAAAAAAGGGTATCGAGACATGCCCACAAAAAAAAAAAAGAGAAACTGGGGTATTTCGGGGGGGGGGGGGGGGATCCCGGGGAAAAGAAGAAGGCAAGGAGCACAAAAGTACATTCAACTGTTTGGAATTCTCATCTTTAAGGGGGGACGAAAAAAAAAGAAGGGAGAACGCGAAGTGGGGGGGACGTGTAAACAAAACGATATTTATTTTCAAGAAGGGTTGGTCAAAGTCGGAAAAAATAGCGAAAAAAAATATGCAATCCCTCGCAACACCTACCAAAAAAAAGAAAAACAAAGGGGGGAATATGGCTTCGTTATTGGACTTGGGCAGTCTTATATGGAACAGAATCAAAAACGCCAAGACTGTAAAAACACAACCAAAACATGGAAAAAAAAAGGGGGAAAGTAGGGCCTCGCAAAGTCGTACACGGGACAGAAAGGTGGTTGGATCAACTGGGAAAAAAGGGCCCGTCGGGCTTTGTCAGGGGGCGGGTTAAAAGGGGGGGGCAGCGATGTTGGGGAGTGGTTGGGGGGCGGGGGGGAGGCCATGCAAAAAAAGGCGGGCTAGACCAATGATAACGAATAGTCACGTAGGATTGGTGGAATAGGCAACGTTCTTACCCAGGGGGGCCCTCTTGGGCCCAGGGGATACCAAAAAAAAGACCTCCGTCGTGTGGACAAACTGTGGAGGGGGGGTGACCCCGAGGGGGATAACTAATGGGGGATGAGAACATGGGAGCATCCCTGGTAGCAAGGAAGGAACTGGGGCAGGGGGGGGGGTGGGGGGGGGGGGGGGGGGGGGGGGGGGGGGGGGGGGGGGGGGGGTAGGGATAAGCAAAAAGTCAGGAACACTGGTGCCATATGAGGGAACGGGACCCGGGTTTTCTTCTGGCTTACGAGTTAAATCCTGGGGTACGCACTCGAAAATAACTTGGGACCCGTGTGAAAAACGGGGGTCGCAGGCTTTCAGCAAAAGAAAACCAAAGGCATGTTCTCGGCGCGAGTCAGGGGGAACAAATGAAAACATCCCAAGAGGCAAACTTGTTCTCCATTTAGGACGCCAACGGATCGTGCACACAACACAGGAAAAAAAAAAAACGAATGTAAAAAAGTTCAATTTTCAAAAGGGATGGGCGTCTTCGGCTCCCATCCAGAGGGGAGGCATGGGAGAACTGGGGCGGGAGTTTGACAACACTGACCTAGCAAAAACAGAAAAGATGGTAACTCTGTTGGACTTTTAAGGACAGGGGTGGGGGGATATAAAAAGAAGGGGGGATGTCAACGGGAAATAAAGCAAAGCAAGGAAAAAAACAGAGTGTGCTTCCCACTTACTCAGAAAAAAGCCTCGGATGGGGAAGTGGGGTGAGCCCACAAAAAGGGGGGCGGTACGAGCAAAAACAAGACCCCTGATAGTCAAGGGAAAAGAGAGGGACCTTCGAAACTTTGGGGGGGCGATTTACGGTCGTGCCTGGGGGGCAAAAAATGAATGAGAAAGCCCCTATGCTGCACGAGGGACGCGGGGCGATGACAGGGGGGGGGGGGGGGGAATAAATACAGTGTATCCAAGAGGTGGGTAGAGTGAGTGGTGTTTGAGTACCAGCAGGGGTGGGTGCGATTGAAAAAAAAAAAAAACCAAATAAAAAAAAAAAACCCCAAAACAAAAAAAGACCAACACACACTCAAGAAAGAAAAAGAATCCTCATGTGTGGTGGGGGGCCGCTGAAGGGTAGGGCCGGACAAAAAATATATCATCGAGGCTTCCTGGTGCGCAGATGTAGCAAGGTGTAGTATCAATTGGACAACATCCTTCATCTGGGGGGGGGGTTCCCTAGTCGAGGATGATGCATTACAAAAAACATTAGCAATATGGGGAGTGTTACCGGGGGGGAACAAAACAATGGGATCAAATCGACCTTTCATCCAAGGAACAAATAGACAAAAAGGGGAAAAAAATTTTATGCACAAGGATTGGGGACAAAAACCACTCCCGACCAAAAAAAAAAAAAAAAAACCAAGTCCAAAACTCTACATCATTTATGGACCACCATAGGTGCCATTGAGTTGTATTTCATAGGGTGTGGGGGGGGGGGGGGGGGGGGGGGGGGGGGGGGGGGGGGGGGGGGGGGGGGGGGGGGGGGGGGGGGGGGGGGGGGGGGGGGATGATAATAAGGGGGGTTTCAATAATATCTTAAAAGAAAGTGAGATGCCTCCCTTACAATTATCGGTATTTTTAATGTCAAAAGTAACACACGGGAAAGTATCAAACTGCAAAAACATTTTACACCATTTGTTCCACTTGGGGCAAAGTGACAGTAATTAAACGCTACGTTTAAAAAAAAAAAAAATTGGAAGGAGGTATGCGTCCAAATGAACAAAATTTCGCCCATACAGGCATAGGAATACAAAAAATGGCGCCAAGAAAGGCTTCCGGGGGGGAGACAATGCTCAATAAAACACATTACTGTAGACTACGAGCAGGGGGAATAAGCTGCTGTATTAAAGAAAAAGGGGGAGGGGACTTAACGGTGGGGATTGACAAATCCGCAGATGGGGTCTTCCAAAGAATAAAAGCATAGAACTCAAGTGGTCGCATAGTCGGGTGACTTAGAAAAAGGTAAAGAAAAAAAAAAACAAAAAAAGAAAAAAAAAAAAAAAAAAAAAAAGAAAAAAAAAAAAAAAAAAAAAAAAAAAAAAAAAAAAAAATTATTATTCTAAAAGAGGTACCCAATTTCGAAAAAAAAAAAAAAAAAGGGAAAAAAATGAAAGAATTATCAGTCGCAAGAGGTGCAAGTGGCTCGAATGTGCGGGATCCATCTGGCGGGGGGGGGGGGGGGGGGGGGGGAGCCAAGCTGCTCGGGGCTGGGGGGGGGGGACGAATCGCGTGGGGGGGGGGGGGTCTAGCGACTTAGCGTAAGGTGCACACGACAATCGGTAAAAAGAACACAAAAATTCAGAATGATGTAAAAGGGGAATGGAGTCCATGAAAACATACGTCAGCGTTAAGTGGGGGAATGGGGCGAAATGAACATAAAGGGAGATCACTCTGACCTATCTGGCCCACCGGCCTCGAAACCAAAAAAAACAACACCAAAAAAAAAAAAAAAAAAAAAAACAAAGGGCCATTGGAGAAAAACGTCCCTTCAGATTTTCACACACTCTCACAGGTCTAACGTTGCATCTTCATGGGAGAACTGTGAATTATTCCTCAACGGTATGCAAGGGGGGGGGGGGCCAGTTGGAACAGTTTCCCCCGGGACGAAAAAAACTGGTAGCTTATATAGAAAAGCACGGTAGAGAATGAAGGTGAGAAAGGGAAACCTGGGGGTGGGGGTCCTCGAAATGGAAAGGGAGCGTTAGGGACTTGGCTTCAAAACATCTAACCAAGAACAACTAGGAGAAATAACTGTGGGTGAGAGAGGGGGGTCCTTTCCTTCTTAACAATCTGGACTTAAAGGGGGATAAGATTTTGAAAGGGGAGGAAGGGGGGTGGTTAATAAAGAACATAGGTCACCGGCTGAGGGATTGGGGGGGGGGGGAATATAGCTCAACTTCACATGCTGAAAAAGACAGCGGAGGGGCGGGTATTCAAAAACACCAGGGATGGGGGTCGGGAGGGGGGGGGAGCCTTCCTAACAATTACTGCGGAAATGAGCTAGGGTATGTTCGTGCTTAAAACGACCTTTCACTGAAAAAGACAGGAGTGATACCACCCTAGATGTAAGCGGGGGAAAAGTGGGGACGAGTCGTCGGTGCATATCGGCCGACAAAAGGACCCTGATGTCAGCGGTCAGGGGCCAAGTAGGCCATCTCCCACGATAGGGGGGGGAGGATAAAAATTGTTCGGGGTAAACGATGGGGGGAAAAGGCAGTGCAAAAAAAAAATATATATGGCATAGCAACGGGGTGGATGAGCCATCACTAACGAGGGAACCAAACAAAAAAAGGGTCAACCACAAGGGTCTCGTAGGACATGTATGGACCCTGTCCAGGGTTAGATTCGTGAGACGTTCCTATAATTTAAGAGGTGGAAAAAAAAAATAGAACACTAGCGTGTGGGTCAGGGGGGGCGAGAAAGGAGGGTGAACGTCAGGGTGGGTGGGGGGGGAAAACGGGGGGGGGGGGGGGTGTGGGGGGGGCGGGAGAGGGGGGGGGGGGGGGGGGGGGGGGAGTGGGGGACTCAGGAAGAGGTCGGGGGGGCCGGGGGGAAAATTCTTGTGCTATGTGACTGACAACAGACCTGGCTGAGTCTAGCAAAAAAAAGGTCCTCTGGGTGCTGATCACTCCATCATAGAGCTGTAACTTGGCACAAAAAAAAAAAAAAAAACCAACATCGGCACGTGTCCGAAAAAGGGAGCAAGTGGGCTGAAAAAACAGATGCAATGGGGGGGAAAACAAGGCGTCAAAAATTTGGGGGGGGGGGTGGCTCTTCTGTAAAAAACGAAGGGCGGGGTCTAACCCTTGGGAGAGGTGGGGGGGGGGGGGCACGGAACAACGAATGCAAATTGTGGGTGTGTTTGGTGGGAGGGGGGGGGGTTTGTACAAAAAAAAAAGTAACTGGGGAGGGGTCTTCTTTCAAAAAAGGGGGGATCGACAAAAAGGTTGAACCAACCAAACAAAAAACAAAAAAAAAAAAAAAAAAAGAAAAAAACCATGAGCGACAATCTACAGCTCACTCAGGACGGGGGGTCCGTTTCTCTTACTCCCTCAAGTCGGGGGGGGAAAAAAAAAGGGACATGAGACTGTAAGGTGCAAAAATGGGGGAAGGATAAAATACCAAAGATTCGGGCACCGGAACGAACGCTTGCAGCCGAAAAAAAACGCCGGTGGGGGTATGCGTTCACCACAGCGGGCTTTCATCATTCGGCGACCACAAAGGAGCAGGGCAATAACAAAACCATCCATAGGGGACTAGTGTCGCAACGTTAAAGCCCGAGGAAACCTCTTTGCTATGTTCACCCAGAGCAGTCTATGTCGAACGGTCTCAAATTAACAGCCAGCACGATATTCTGTTAGAAAGGGTTCGCGGGGGGGGGGGGGGGGGGGCAGTGGGGTGAATCTGCCCTTCACTGTCCTGGATGACAAAAACTTCGATGTGGCCTGCAGCCGAGGTACATGCACACTGTTCAATTGCCCCACGGAAAGCCGGTCTACTATAAGTCATAGGCATGGTGGACGGGGGGCGCCATTCTGAATGATGGACTGCACCGCTAAAAAACCTAGGCTGCTGTGTGTGTGGGGGGGGGGGGGGGGGGGGGGGGGGGGGGGGGCGGGGGGAGTGTGTGGGCGGGGGGGCGTTGATCTGCGGCAAACCTACATCTCAACTCAGGTTTCACTATGCACCTGTCCCCCTGTGGTGAATGTTACAAGAACGCAGAAAAAAAAGAGTTCCCTCCCACAGACGCTTGGACACTATGGCGCGGTACACGGCTTTTACCAGAGGGGGGGGGGGGCACAAAAAAAAGACCTATACTGAAAGGGCAGGCTTGGTTATCAGTCGTGACGTAGTTGTGGGGGGGAAAAAAAAAGTGGAAGCCCCTGCTGGAAAAAAACGGGGTCAGAGAAAACACAATAGGTCTCGAGAAAGTCAGACGAAAAGGGAAAATCGTTCCTTGGTTTAGTGGGCAAGACGGGGGGCTTAAAAAAAAACAGAAAACCTGGCGTTAACAGGGGGGTGGTGGACAGGGGGGGGGTTGCATTATAAAGGAATGTACTATGTCCATGTTTTGTCAAGCTTCAGTGGGGGGGGGCGGTCTGCATCTCTGCACAAAAATGCCTTTGGGAACAGGTTGGACAATGCACTGCCTTCCCACGTCTCATAAATAGGAGCTTGAAAAAAAGGGAAGGGGGGAATCAGGTGGTAGCCCCATTGGGCAAGCCGGGGGAGGGGAAAAATGTTGTCGGAATAGACGTTCTCGGAGACCTTAAAGGAGACAGCTCGAACTTCACGCCCTTAAACCTACAAAAACGAGCTGGAAAGAAGACTAATGTGTCATCGAAAAAGCACGGGGGGGACATGAAACGCCAAAAAAACAGCTCAGGGGTTGAAGAAAAAAAAAAGGAGAAAAACGGAAAAATGTCATAAAGACCGGGAAGTCAAAAGGCAGGGGAGGGGGCCCTCTGTTTGCAAGGAAACAAAAAAAAAATCTTTGTGTAAGAGTAAAAAGAGGCAGGGGACTTAAAGCAGGGGGGAAGGTATAAAAACCTACCAATGGAACAAAAGGGGGACCCCAACAAAACAAAAAAAAAGAACCAAAATCGAGCAAAAGTGGGACCCAGGTGAGTATTTTAAAGAAACTGCAAGTCAGGGCACTTTCGGACCTCCCAACACCTTAAGGCATTTGCTCCAGGTGAAAAAAATGTCAAACTGTGGAGGATCCTCCAGGAATGTCCAAACACTAAAGGGGACCAAGGGGCAAAGAAAAAAACGCCTACAGACAACCAAACGTTTACTTGGATCAGCGCCACTCAAGGTCAAACGCTAGACCCCCCTTATTTCGGAGGGGGGGAATGGGGGACGCGAGCAAAGTGGAAAAGTAGGTCGCAGCACATGCGTGGGAAACTATCTAAGACAGTGACCTGCTGACTACGGGAAAAAGCAAAAAAAAACTGAACTCAACCTCAAAACAAAGGAGACAAACAAAGTCGTCAAACTGCAACTTGGTGGGGGAGGCGGGTGGGGGGGGGGTGAGAGGGCTCGTGGAACAAAAAGCTACAACCTATAGGAAGGGGGAGTAAAAGTCGATTGAAAAAGCAAGGAAAAAACAACACCACAACCCTCAAAAAACAACACCCAACACCCAAAAAACACACAAAACAAAAAAGAACAACAGGAGACAGCAGCAGAATCGAGACAATCGTTGGAAAAAAAAACATGTTTTGTGTTCTATCTCACTGACTCGGGGTTCTTACTAGAAGGTGTTGGGACGACCTGTACCTTGTAAATGTGGGGGCTAAAAAGAACAGTTCTGTTCCAATACCTCCATCTCTCGTAACCCATGGGGAGTTATATTTCTCTAAGCACGAGGCCAAAAGCGGCAAATTTTGGGAAAGTAGAAATGGTCTCACGAAAGGGATACTTAAGGGCTTTACTCTCTATCAAAACAAGGTCAAACAGGAAAGGGGGGGTGTTTGGGGACCTGAAACACAGTTGGGTAAGGACAAATGGGGGGGGGGGCAGTGCTCCCG
>Ga0179593_1490670_pt1 | contig 19377 bp, 23 predicted proteins | sample CZODoug2_1_08_16_FD_185931 | JGI IMG/M metagenome (GOLD analysis project Ga0179593, IMG submission 185931) | Vadose zone soil fungal communities from Angelo Coast Range Reserve, California, USA - CZODoug2_1_08_16fungal (PacBio error correction) | ecosystem: Environmental > Terrestrial > Soil >...
GAAATTCCTCTTCAAAAAAAACAGGTGCTCGAGCATTGCTCAAGCCCTCACTCGAGCTCACTCACAGACGAAAACCATGGACCACCAGAAAGAGAGGCAGGGAAAACGTGGAGATCTGGAAAACCAAATTAACCAGTGCGGCTCACTAACCGTTCGAAAAAGCGAACTTCAAGCTACAGAAGGAAGGTCCTATCAAACTCCAGTCGACCAGGCAACCGGTATCAGACTAGGACGAGATTGCCCGCAAAGCTGGGGAAGGAAAAGACTGAGGTCGTGCACTATCGGCAGTATCAAGCATCGCAAAGCAGGGGACTGTATGGGTCCTCTGCTCCGGGGTTCGACGCAAAAAAGAAAACTGCCCCGAAGGAGACTGAAAAACGTTGAAAAAAAGGCAATACGGAACAGGTAGACGAAGAAGGGAACCGTCTGAAAAGGAAGCGATGAGAGAACTGTAGTTTCGGGGAGGACGGAAAAGTCCGTTGGAAAAATCCGATCCAGTTAAAACGCATCCAGCGTGCTTGTGGGTAAAAAATATGGGTTCGGGGACCAAGGCCGTCATCCCAAAGAAGAACGGGGGGTGAGAAACGTACCGATAAAAGCTAGGGGGGGGAGGTTTCGGGGGGAAAAAGATCAACTGAGTCACTCAAAAACATCAGGGAAAAACCCAGGTCCCTAAAAAAAAGTACTTTCAGAATCGGTGAAATAACGCGGTTGGAAAAAAACAAAGTGGGTAAGGGCCGACTAACCAGACCAAAAAAAAATAAATCGGGGAAGTTGGGTCCTGCCACGTATGAAAAACTCTAGTTTGGCCACTAAAAGGACAAGTGTCGCTGACGGGTGGAAACGGAAACCATGGGGGAAACCAAAACCAGTGTAAACTGAGCAAAAATCACTATCCCTAAATATATGGCAGTAAGCCCCGAAGTTGACGGACTATACAGCAGAGCGGCCACTGCGCGCGAAAAAGTTGGGGAAGAACCGAAGGGAGTGCAGCTTTACGTAGGACCTTGCGCTTTCATCTTTCCTTGAAATTAAAAGGAGAAAAAATGAAGAGACAGTGAAAAGGGCAAGCAACTTCAAGAACCATGATGAAGCAACCACATAAAACAAAGTGAACTACAAAATTGGATAGCTGTGACAGGGAAGGGGGTCCAGTTCGAGGCGAAGTGGTCTTTAGATGTTGGGGGAATAAAAAATCGAAAAAGGGGCCACATCCTATGAAGCAAAGGCGAGGGCTTCACAAACTCGAAAGAAGCAGTTGCAGTACGAGAAAAATCGGGAAAACATCCGGAGACCTCACCAAAACGGAAGATCGGGCCCCCACACACCAAAACATAACCGATGGACCCCCGAGCTGGGGGGCGGGGGGCTCGAACAGCAAGGAAATGGAATCGGCTAAGCGACCAAATGTGCCAATTTGGATAAAACAATGAGGTGCCGACCTGGGTATAAAATTAAGGAGGCGGGAAAAGGGGGGTTGGAAAAAGGGGAAGAGATAAAATGGGGTTCTAACCATTTTCAAAAAAGTCTGGGGGTAACACTGGAAAGACATCAGGAGATGGAAGGGGGGTCAAAGTTAGTCCAGACCACGTCATCCTCCACGGAGGGGGGGGTTTGTTCAACGAAGATGAACGAGCACAGGCCCCGAAAGAAGAGCTTGTGGAAAAAGCAGGCCGGGGCGCCCCCCGGCGTTCCCTGGGCGAGGGAGAACCACAGCGGAAAAATACCAAACACCCAGAGGGGGGGACGTACAAGTACGCACCCAGCCAACTCACGTGTAAACTCGCACGCTGGAGGGGGGGACTCTCGGCTCATCCAACCCTCCAAAAAACAAAACCCCCACAACGTCCAATAGACCAAGGCTCTAAGAAGAAAACGGGGGCAAACTTGGGGTTTGAAGGGGTAAACAAACCCCCCCACGATCATGGCGACACCCTCGACTTGTACATGGGTGCAAATGTGTGGTACCAACCAGGAGCCCCCCACCACACACACGTCCACATGCGCCTGCCAGGCATGTGGGGAGGATACAAAGGGGTAACCAAACACCAGCTTAACGGATCTAGGGGGTGTAAGGAGGGGAAAAGGGGGAGAGAAGTTTTAAAGATATACACCCCCCAACCCGATAAGTTCTCCAGCCGGTGCCATAACAAAAAAAAGAGGCACAATTTCTCCCAATAAAAGGGAGAAAGACGTGAAGGGGAAACGCAAATCCGAGCTTGGGGAATAACCAGGCCACAGCTAAACTGGGGGCAGGAAGAAACAATTCCCACACCTCAGAGCACCAACTCGCTTGGAACTGAATGGGGGGCGTGAAACAACAAAGTCTGGTCGTTGGGCGGGTGGAAACGTTAATAAGAAAAAAGCACGATCTGTAAAGTTTGGATTTGGGGAGAAGGGGGGAGAAAGTCAAGGTGAGAAGGCGAACAAAAGGTTGGGCGCTACTCAGCCACAGGGGGGGGGGTTTTTCGGGAACGTCCTCCTCTATCCATGAATGTGAGGATCCACCAACAGAAAAAGTGGAAAAACCACTGATGCTTCCACACGGGGGAATGTCAGGGAGGGGAGGGGACATCTCCAGCAACCATGAGACACCGAAACCACCTCCTCAAACACAAAAAGAAGCGACCGACGAAAACGGCCGCCAAGGGGGGGAAGCCCCATCGCCGGAAAGGGAAGCCCAGCCTCAACTGATTAAACTACCCGAAACACGCAAAAAAAGCCAAAGCGTCGAGTTCTCCTCCCACGTAGGACAAATGCAAAGAAAAAGGAGTCACCACCACCCTCTGGAAGGACACCAATTCTCAGTTACGGGGTTTGGGGTGGGGGGAAAAAAAAACAGACCGCAAGACAAAACCAAAACGGGCAAGGCCGGCCCGCGGTCCCTAAACCGGTACCCCCCGGGACTTACGGAGCACTAACTATCGCATCCCCTAAGGAGGGGGGGGGACCCCCGCCAGCGAAGTGGAAAATAACAGAGGGGAGGGGCGGCGGATTGAACCAGTAGCAGGCCGGAATAAAAAAACTCGTGGGTAAGACTCAGAAAGTGAAGACATACAGGAAGAGCGATCTCGCTCGCTGTTAACCACCGCAGGCTAGTAGGAAGAAACGAAGAGACCGCGAGTCGGCATAACTCCAGAAAAGGAGTACACAGGGGCTCTCCACCAACTCACCAAACAAGGGGTTAAAGCACGCAAAAAAATATTAAAAGCAAACTCACATGAATGGAGAGAAAGCAGATCAAAGAAACAAACACAAAGGAGAGGGAAAGAAGAGAAAGATGTAAGCCATCTCCCTCTACGACACACGAAGGCGACCGGGGAAGAGAATGGACGGGCCGGAAACCTGAAGCTTTCGGAGAACGGAACCGTAAACCCAAAACGGAAGCACCCACCTCCCCCATGTCCTGGGAAAGAAACGACCACGACCCAACCTTAAAGCTGAACTCTAGCTGGCAACGGAAAAAGGTGAAACCTGTAGCCTCGAGGCAGGCCCAAAGCACAGAGCGGAGTAGCTCCGCAACCCAACCGCGCGGAGCCGCGGCAACCAGGGCAAAAACGCGTCACCAAAGCCCGCGCATCCTCGACAGAAAGCACTCCTAGGATAAAGGTCAGATTGGCGCGGAAAATCGTGGATGCCATCTAAACTAGGGAAAAGAGGGCAGAAAAATAGACCAAGCCCCAGAAATCTGGAGGAAAGAGACGTGGTGGCACACAGGCACATCGCGAAGGGGGTGAACGACGGAGCGTGTTGGGAGAAAAAGGGGCACGTGAGGAGCAAAGACACGTCTGCAGTAACGCCGCCAGTGGAGGCCCGAGTCCAAATAAGTAAGGCTCCCAACCGCCACATCAGGCGCCCCCCCCAGAAAGGGCGCCTGGGACTAACCACAAACGGGCAGGGCACACGAAGCGGCCAGCCCCACAAACCTTCCCACAGTTTAAAAAACGAAGTATAAAGGCAGGCAGGAGAAAGAAGTCAAAAAGCAAACCATGCTCCCCACATCCAACACAAGAACGGAAAACAAACCCAAAAAAAAGACCGTGCGAAGGAAAACTACACCGTGAAGAGGAGAAATAAACCCAAAACAATCACTCAGCAATCCAAGGGGAAAAAGCATATCGGCGGCGCCATCAAACATCACAACTCCCACCCAGATTGGGGGCCAGTGTAAGAAAGACAACGCGGTAAACGAGAAGCACTGGGTGGAGAAACGAAAACTTACGGGGCCACCCTGGCCTTCACCGGAAAAACCCCCCCCGCAGAAGTGAGAAGGAGAATCGATGCGAAAAAGAACAAAGGACCCCTAAACTCTCTGAAACGTGGAAAAATTCGCAACCCAAAAAAAGACGGGTCAGGTGTCACAGGGTTCCCAAGCGAAACAGAGAACGCTCTGTCGCCCCATACATCCTGGAGAATAGATCTAAATGCCACTGACACCACCGGCGAACAACCCCCCCACGAAAGAAGGGAGGCGCTGGCTCCCCAAATCGCTGACAGGCAGCCAACCAGGAGGGGGTATGGGGGGGATATATAACAAAAGGTGCGCCAAACACCATGACACCACAGAAGGTTAGCAAGAGACTACCGCCTCTTTTGGAAAAAAAACCGCGAAAACGGGTTCACAATCTCGGAGTGGATCCGGTGTGATTGCGGTGTTGGAGGCAAAACAAAAGAAAGCGTGGAAGAGGCGGCAGGTAAGCACCCTGGGAGGGGAAAAGGGAGGGGGTGATGCTTGAAGAAAAAAAAAAAAAAAAAAACCCCCCCCCCAAAAAAAAACAAAAAAAAAACAAAAAAAAAAAAACAACACACAAAAAAACACAAAAAAAAAAAAAAAAAAAGCAAAAAAAGAAAAAAGCTACAAAGTTCTGGACAGTTCGGGGAAGGGGGAAAGAAAGGGCCGGAAGATCTACCCCCTTGGTCAAAAAAGAAGAACGTGGAACGGCAACCGTACGAAGGGGAAGAACACTATCCTGACTTAAAAGTCTGCCAAACTGGGAAGGAAAGGACAGAAGTCACGTCAAGCAAAAAGGGTCCAGAAAGAAAAAAGGGTCTCAGAATATTCCCCACTGACAAAACCCCTCAGCCCAATCCGACACAAGGGAAAAAGATGGTTAAAAAGGGGCAGTGAGCAGAAAGTATTTCAATGATTTTCTGAAACCGCAAGGGGGAAAAGAAGGCCCAAGCGGCCCCATACGTCCGTCTGACTGTCCCACGAAGAAGCCGCTGGCGAGGGCGCGGGAAGGTAGGCCGTCTCACAGTATAGGCGGCCGAAGTAACGGAAACTGCAAGGGTATAGTGTGGGGAAGAAAAAACAGAAGATCAAGGGAATGTGGGAATGGCGATGTAGCCAAAAGAACAAACTGTCGAACTGAAAAGGGGAACGAACGAGCCAAGGCAAAAAGCACACCCGATCATTTGAGGAACTTCAAAGAGGAGGGTGGAAGAGGCAACACGCGCCCATGGGGGCAGTAAGAGACACCAAAGGCCAAAGAGGGGTCAATATACTAAAATGTGGTAAGAGAGAAGCAATAAAACCCAGCGCCCCACCAAACCAAGAAGCGACAGACCCCCCCCTCCACTCGACCCCTAATCAGTTTCGTGAAAAGGTGCAACGCGCGAAATGTCGAGGGGAGGGGGAGTGAAATGGAGGCTCTCCCAACATAGAACGGAGCAGCGGCTAAGACACTCCCGTTGAAACGAAAACATGGCCCACATCCGGCCACTCTCGTACTGAAAGCAGGGTCCAATGAGGGAGGATACCCACGCAAAAACTGGTAAAGAGGCACGAGTTTGTGAACCAGACAAGGGGAGACACGAAACCGACGTAAGGGTCGGTTGGAACGGAAAAGGCCCACTACCGAGAAAAAATTGCGGCACGAATGGGACGTGCCAATAATGGACGTAGGGACCAGGGGCTAGAAAGGGAATGACCCGGGCTGAAATGACCCCCTCACCATATCTGCTGCCCAGAAGCAACCTGGGCACTCAAGAGGGGAAGATCGCCTTCCATAAGGGAACACCACGAGTCATAAGCAAAAAAGGGCTGCAGAGAGGGGAAGAGGGGGGAGTGGAAGGTCGAAACAGGGCGCCAGCAGAAAACCGAAAACCCCCAAATAATTCGTAACCACAAGCGCGCCCGTGCGTGCCGAACAGGGACGTCGAACGTAGATGGGTTCCTGGGGTTGTCGCAATGGAAACGGGACGCACCCAGGAAAGGGCAAAGCCGTTTCTCTCCGAAAGCGCGGAAAGCCTGCGAGAAATCAAGCTCCTCGAAAGGCTAGGGCCCGCCGGGGGGACTCAGGACGACTCAGAAAGATTGACAGACGAGCTTCCCATCGGATCTGAAAAAAGAACGAAGACGGACATTGTGAAAGACCGAGACTGAAAATTACTCAAGCGCCGGATCGAAATTTGAGAGACAGACGCCAAAAGAAAAGGGACCACCTCCCCAATGGAAAAACAGGGGGAGGAAAAAGCCAAGAGGGTGAGGGACGAGAAAACAACCCAAGGAACGAAAGAAATAAGGACTCTGGGAGCATGGCGGGTAAGGCTGTGCTGATCTCTGTCGCCGAGAATCGAAGCCTGAACGTTGACTTAGAGAGACGGAACTGAGAAAGAAAAAAAAAAAGCCAAAACAACACACGGAGAGGAACTTGACAACTACAGATATCATTCACAGGGTCCAACCAGAGGTAGAGAGAAACCACTCTCCTCAAGTCCCCCTCGAAGGTTCGACTCAAATTACAGAGGGGAAACACCAGGAACCAGATAAGAGGCAAAGGAAAAAAGTGTAGACCACTTTAAAAAAAAATTTTCCTTTTAAAGACCGTGTGCGGGCCCCCCTCGAAGTAGACGAAAAGAGAATGATATAAAGGCACGCTACTGCTCAACCAAACGGACAGCCCATAAGGCTCCCGGAGTTCCCCCCCAAGACAAGAGAATGAAAAGAGAACTCGACTCGTGGAGGTTCCCGGGGGGGGGGGATAAACACCACCCAAGCCCCGACAACCGCAGCCGTATCCCCGACGCATAAGGGCCTCCTCACACCCCTGTGCAAGAGAAGACCACCTCCCCCCAGAGCGAAAAGGAAAAAAGCAGGCGGCCGCGCTTCCCTGAGCAAAAGTAAGCATATACTCACGAAAGCGGGCAACCAGGTCGCTCAAAAAAAAAGAAGCGAAGAGTACGAACGTGCTTATGAAAAGATTCTCGTGAAAAGCAAAACCGATCCAGTCACCAGACTAGTTTAGGGAACTAAAACAAACCATCGCCTGGAGGGCCCAGAAGGCCCAAAAAAAAACTCGACCTGAGAACCAACCGCCAGCAGACCAGCTATAGATGAAGGGGCTAACGCCGCAGCCCACCTACACTCCCTCGAACTCCAAAGACAAAAGACATCACCCAAGGAACTCAACCCAAGAACACCCTGAAGCAAGAGTGAGAAGAAGCGTCGTCATTGGTCTTTAAGGGGAAAAAACGACTGACCACTACTAAGAAAACGTTTTCATTCCAAAACGGGGCAAACTACTAGTGCACTAGAGAAGCGGTAGAAAAGGGGAAGGGGGTGAGAAACCGGAAAAGGACAAACAGGACATGTCCAGAAAAGCCATTGATCCACTCTCCCCTGGAAACAAGGGACTGCCTACTACACCTCGAAAGTACAAAAAACACTCAGTTTGAAGGACAGCGAGGACCCTTCTGTAAACGAAAAAAAAAAACCTTTTACAAGAAAAGGAGGGATCGTAAAACTAGCGGGACGTAAGAAACGGATGAGAAGATGGATGGCCCTGGGGACTCGTAGAACAGCTTCAGAGATTCGTGCATCCTGGACGTAACCAAAAATGTCACGGCCTAAAGACCCCGAGGAAGCACGCATCAACAGAAAACCTCGGTAAGAAAGGAACTTCGAAATAGCATTTAACTGGTCGGTCCAGAGGGGAAGCTCCAGTGAAGGGGACGAAAGTTGTAGGGGCATTTCCTCGTCTGAATCCATAAGGGAACAAACAAAGCAACTGGGCGACTCCGCCTTAGGAAATTGAAGTCACAACAAATACTACAACAAAGCATCGGATTGCAAATGCTCGCCAGAGCGGTAAAACCACACGCCTGACCGAAAAACACTTATCGCGGACACAGAACAAGCATGGGAACACCCACCCGTCAGATTGGCGACGGCGCTGGCCCACCAAATCGGGACCATCCCTTCTACACAAAGAGCGAGGGACCCCAAAAGGAACGTTTCCTAAACCTATGCCACCGGGAAAAGTGAATTCTGCGGGATGAGGGGCAAGGAAAGGGAACGTCAGAAAGGGAGGTCGGGAAAACACCAGCCAAACGGGGCTCCGACTATCCTAACGGGGTTGAAAGAACCTTATCGGGAAAATCATGAAACTGCACGGGATGAGGTAGTCTGGAAATCGTACAGGGAGCTAACCCTCTTGGGGGGTTTACTACATAAAATACCGGAAAACGACGACCAAGCAAAGAAAGGCGAATGAATGTGAAAGCAAAGGAACTGGCACTTTCGGGGAAACGAAAGTCAAATCCACCAGCAACCCTTTGGGGAACTTCCCTCTTCCCAAGGAAGGCCCCCGCCGAGTGAACATGGGAAAAACCTGATTTTGCTGTTGACGCGCGAAGGAGGCGCCATCACACCAAACCAAACCGCCAAGAACTCCCAACCGGAGACGGCAAGAAAAGATTCGGCATTCGCTGGGGTGACCACCGCGAGGTAGCGAAAATAGCGTGTCAGGTCTGCCACCGGGCGGGGGGACTAACGCAAGCAAACCGTAATTTTGCTTCGGAAGGGTCGATCCATGGGTAACCAGACCATAAAGATTTGGTGAGCCGTCAACGGGGGAGGAATGGCAACACCACGGGGTAAAGGAAGAGACAATACGAGGGGAAGGATAAAAAAACTCGGTTGCAATTTTTCAAGAATGCTAAACTGGGCAATGAACGACCAGGGCGTTGACCAAAGAATCACATCCCGGGGATAGACCGTTCGTCCGGGGAAACCCAAAACTCAAACATTGGGGCAGGTCGCAACACACCCCAAGTGAGAGAGAAGGGTAACAGCGGGGAGGGGGGACGTCCCTGCAAACCCAAAGTTTAGAGAAGGAGGGGTAGAAAAGCGGGATCTTTTCCATTTTTGAAGGGCGTGGAGAAGGAGAGGTCCAAAAAGGCATCCGTGAGGAAGTGATCTGAAAAAAAAAAAATTGGCGGGTGGTGGGGTTTAAGGGGAGGTCCCTCCTAATAAAATAAGGACCGGGGCTGGCGACATCAACATACGATGGGTCACATTCCCGGGGACAACTGTGAAGCGCTAAGGGCTGTCCCTTCCGGTACATACCTCCAGCCCACGCAGTACCCCCATTCCACGCTCTCGCTACATTTATGGGGTGAGAAGTCGATTCTGCACAGGTCTCCATTCGGCGACGAAACCCATGCCACGCGTTACCTCAGTTGGAACAGACACCGTGGGAAAACATTCATCCACACGAAAATGTCTTACCCAAACCCAAAAAGGAGGCAGGGAAGTTATGGTGGGGAAAAAAAACCACCTGAGATAGCCCATCCAATGTGAAAAAGTGGGGGAAAGGGCCGCGTTCAAGCGATGGCTGACAGCTTGAAAGAGGATCTACAAGCCCTAAACGCGAAAAATTTAAAAAAAGTCTGAACGAAAAGAGTGCATTGGAGCAAGGGGAGGGCCGGCGCAGAGGTGGAAAAGACCAGGCACCCCGGGCATAAACTTCTTCTCTCTCCGCACGCCCTACGAGGGGCGTGGTACAAAAACAGACGGGATAAGGGGAGGGGTGGTACACGCTCACATAACCGAGGAGTACAGCGGGCAAGGGACAAACCAAGGGAAAGGGAACACCACCAGAAAAGCTGGGTTACCGCGAAAAAGTAACAAAAAAATTTCGCCGAAAAAACCATCCGCACTCCAACAAACACATGCTAAAAACGAGCCTCAACAAAAAGAAAACTGATTAAGGCCAAGAGAGAGAGTTATCTCCATTAACTGTGCGTTTTTGTCAGGGGGTGATCAGTACACCTGAGAACTGCCTTGGGAGCAGAACAATTGTCTGACACGGAAAAAGTATCCGAGTTGACGCAAGGGGACATGCGCAGGGGGAAAAAAAAAAGAGGGAAATAGCCTTTGAAATGCCAAGAAACTGGAATGCAAAACAAGAGCTGATCGACCCAAACTGAACTCCGCCACGCCCCGCCCACTCCGAAGGCGAAAAGAACTGCCTCCGGAGACACGGGGACAAAAAGGATAAGAGACGAGGAACAATCGTAAAAAGATGCCCATCTATCATCAGGAGACGTCTCACTCGGGACAGCGAATACCGGCAAGGGAGGGCGACAATAAATTGAGGCGGGCCCACAAAAACATAAGAACCATCGTCCGACTGTGGAGGGGGGCACGACCGGTAACAAAAATAACCTTATATGCATGCACCATGGCTCAAAAGTGGGCCATCGCACACAGCGGCACCCTCGGAAGAACATTGCGAGAAAAAGGCTCCAAAAACTCAGAAGGCACACAAAGAAAGTGAGGACGAGAGTCTTTCCAGGGGTACTAAGGCCAAGCGGCTTGAGAGGCACCACACACAAACAGACCCCAGGGCAAAAAAACGCCGTGAGTACATATATAATGGTGATCCCCTCCCAACACCCCTGGAGCGAGGAAAAACGTCTAAAAAAAACCAACGGAAGTCTTCGGCTAAGAAGGCCTGTCGGACTACAATGAAATCTCCTTCGACACACAATCCCAACTGTACAAGAAGCGCTCTGCAGGACTAATCAACCCGCTAACAAAGGGTGACTTTCAGAAGACAGCGAGTTAAAAGGAGAGCCAGGGTGTGCAAAGGACATTTACAAGGCATGGGGGTTAAAGACAAGTCGCAGTGATGGAGGCGCGGGGGGCCAACCGAGAGTAACTTCATTGAAAAGGGGGGGAAACAGGGGGTGTGGATCCAGGAGGAGATACTGACTGAGGATATAGTTAAAATTTTAGCCAAGGAAGCAGAAGCCCAAAAAACAGATGGGTGCAAGTTGACCCACATAGGACGACATACAAATGCCGCCACCCCTGAAAGTGAATCAATTCGGGAGCACGATAACACCCGGGGGGGAACCGAAAAAGCAGGTAGGGAACAAAGGCGGGGGAAACAAGAGCACCGGGCCAAGAATCTGGTATTTCAAGGAAAAGGGAAGGGATGTTGAAAAGCAGCCAGGCCAAGGAAACAACAAAAAGAACAGACACTCGCAGGAAGCGTACGCAGGGCCAATGGAACTGGCAAAAAAGCCAAGGGTGTGCAAGTGGGGCCGGCGGTAAGGAAAAAAACGTGACGAGGGGCAAAAGACAAAAGCCCTTTCGGCGGGACGCGGGACACCAGAGGATAAAAACTCCCTGGACAACAAAAACGGGACGCGCGAAAGAGACAGCTGGACCCCCCACGACACTCAAATCACAGAGACGCGAAAGATTCACAATGATGGTCAGACCAAGGGGGCGACCGTACAAGAAGAAAAGGTCGATAACTGGGGTCCAGCAGCAGATCCGTACCACTTGGGGGAACCAAAAAATCCACCGCCCCAGCAGTAAGATAAAAGGGGGCGAAACAGGGTTAAAAAAGTGTAAGGGGGGGGAGGCCAGTTGAGAAGAGGTCTAGGGGGGGCTTTCCAAAAGCGGGGGGAAAAAGGGATGCCGGTTAACTCGGTTATGCCCATAAGTTTGGGGAGGGCTACAGGGGAAAAGATAACGCGGCGCAAAGAACTGAGGGAGAAGGTTTTGGGGGGGTGAAGAGCGCAAAGATACATCAGTGAGTGGGGAGGGGGGAGAGGGGGAAATTACATACAACTTAAAAGCCCTCTCAATGAAATCCACAACGACCAGAAGATCCTAACAATTGGAAGCTTCCCGGGGGTTGAGGTGGGGGCACGGTAAAACGGACAGGACTTAGGACGGAGGCACATGCGGGATATTAAGGGTGTACGCGGACAGGGAAAGAAAGACGGAGAAGCCACGGGATACGTCCCTCGGCCGCCGAGGGGATGACAAGGGTGCAAGCAAATGGGCACGAGACTTCCTTCAAGAAAGGTGAAGGAAAAACAAAAGAGAGAAGGATCGAGCGTGGGGGAGGAAGTTCCATGCGGGTGGCCCAAGCGGGGCATCCAGGAAGACAACGTCCCACTCTACAATCGGAAAAAAAGAAGGGCACGAAAATAGGTTGCCTAAGGGTGGGGAAGACAATCAAATATAGGTAGTCTGGGAAAACTGAACAAATAACGAGTAAAAGAATTGAGGGTATCGCATTGAGGAGGCAGTTCCATGGGAACAGGGTCACCAAAAGGCGGTACCTCTACTGGACACTCACAACAAAAACCCCCCTACCCCTCCGAGAAGGGAAGTTTGCAGCAGTTCCGGGGGAGGGGGAAGGGGAGGGGAACAAACGAATGTCTTCGGGAAAACTGGCTCTCTCCCGAAGGGATAGCGTGGGGGCTCAGGTGTACCACTGTCTGGCCTCGATAAGTCAGGTACTGACCCGCAATGAGCAGCAGGCTCTGTTGAAGGGGCAGGGAAGGAGGCGAGGAACGCGGGACCGTCCCTATTATGAAACCCCACCGGAAGAAAGGCGGGGACCCACTCCCGGAACACGCGACGGCGCGACTGACAACAGTGCCCCGTACTAGAAAGCGATCCAGACCAAAAAGCTCGTCCAGGGTCATCAGAAATCGACCGACTAACGCGGAAAAAGAGAAAGAAGCTGGGCTCGATGACGGGGACAAGGAAGAGCGGATGATCACGGGGGCATTCTCCGGCGTCGCCATTTCGATAGGCGCGATGAGAGACGCAAACACAAGTAGTGAAAAAAAAAAGCTGGTCTGGTCAAGCGATCCCCATTCCAGGGAACGAAAAGCCTCAGGGGGGGGGGGAAGAAAGGGGCACGAGGGTCGGAAATCTTTATTCCGGATGGGGCCTAAATGCCCCTCCGACCTTCTCGCTTGGTCGCGAAAAAAGGGAGGAACGTATCTAAAAAAAAACACACAAAGAACGCAGTCGAAACAAAACTATTCACGGCAGAAAAAAAGCAGGAAAGACGCCAAAAAAAGGCGAGCCGAACGGACCCGAGAGACACAGCAAGTCCGAACGACAAATGAAGAATCTAAAAAGCCAGTTGCAGGGGGATCAGCCTGAACACCACCGAGATATCCTCCGGTGTCCCAAAAGAGGGAGTGGAGCAGCATCGTCCGAGCAAAAGAAAGGCAAAAAAAGCCCGCCTCCTGGGCAAACCACGGCGAGCGTCCGAAATCAAAAAATGCCCACCCCGAAAAATCGCGAAACAGTCCCAAGCGCAGAAGGGGACGAATCGGGGGGGAAAGCAAAACCCCCCACAAACCCCCCCTCGCAACGACAGGGGCGCGGTGGGGCTCTGCCGAACTGTGCCCTGCGCTCGAAGAGGAAAAAAGGAACCGACTATGAGGGCCATTTTCCCCTTCACATACAGGAAATGAATAAACGCTAGGACCATGAACACAGAGGGAACGACAAATGATGCCCACTTACTTCGACGAGGAAGCGGGACACATCCCACACACCGATAAAGTCGAGCACGCAGACATCGTTTCCTTGAGACCAAGAATCGTGGGTTTTCCCAGCCGACAACATCCCCCTTCCATAGTGAAAAAAGTCGCCCAACGAACTCCTCTAGCGCAGCGGGCATGGTTAAATCCACAATCCCGCTAGGAAGCAAAAGAAAGACAATACACTCAAAGGCCACACAAATACTTCGGAGTCAAGGGGGAAAAGCAAGCACCTGAATTGTTCCAGTGCTCCGACTAACCCGACGCGCGGAATTTGTCTAACAAGGGGAAAAGCAGAGTGCCAATACGGGAAAAAATGAAAGGGAAAGTCGTTTCACCCCTCCTCTTGGGACAAGAGCGACAAAGGGTGACAAAAAGACCTTAAAGAAAAAGGGACGAAAGAAATGCACCGAGCGGGATGTCGGAAAAGACCGAGTGGAAGTGAATAGAGGACACGAGTAAAAAAAACCACCAAATTCAGTCATCACCGAAGGCGAGACAAGAAGCACGCTAGAAGACGACTTAAGAGATGTGAATGGCCCACGCGGACAGGAAAAAACACAGCTTAATATTTGGGGGACAAGCAGACTACGGCTCCGGCGAACAAACCGTCCACAAGAAAAACCCCGGGGACAGCAAGCCGCACCTAAGGGTAGTCCCTACGCAAAAAAAAGGGCCCATAGCGCAACGCATCGGTCAGGTCACAAGTGGAAGTCGCGCAAAAAAGGGCCGGGGTCTGACGGTCATCTAAAAACGCCAACAAGAAAGGGAGATCGGAGTGACCTCCGACACTAACAAAAGCCGCGAAACGGACAGGCGTTGAGAAGGAGCACAAGCGAAACGGCAGCCCCCTCAAAAACACACCGGACTGAGAGGCATAACAATGGACCAACCTGCATCTTGGCAGAGCTGGGAACAGCAAAAAGCCTTCAACACTCTTCTAAAGCGAAAAAAACCACCGCCAATTGGGGCGAAACAGCTGTTTCAAGGAACTGTTCTCGGAATTCGGGGAGGAGGGGGGAAAAAAGAAAACGGAGAAAAAGTTAGGTACTACCTGGGGGGGCCGTCGCCGTAAGGGGTGGGAAAAACAACCACTTAGAGGACAGGGGAAGAGTATCCTCAGATGTAAGGAAACCCCTGGCAAAGATCCAGCTGAAAAAAAGATCCAAAAAAGCTTTCTTGGGATGGCCAAGATGACACATAGCCCTAAAACAGCAAAACCCTACAAAGGAACAAAAGATTGTCGCACGGCAAGGCGCCCCACCGTTCGTACGAATAAAACCGAAAAGGACAAAAAAAGAAACCCGGAAGAATTCCCAATGGACCTCTTACCCCGCAGACGACCTTGGAAAACTAGACTCGAGAGGGAATCGACAGTCATATCACACCCACAAGCCAAGAATACAGAACGGCACCGAAAGAAATTCAAGTTGGGACACTATTAAAGGCTTACACACCGCGAGGTAGCTCCTGCGGGAGGGTGCCACGAGTGGGGAAAATAGGGAAAACAATACCCCGTACAGGGGCGGAGGATGGGACGATAAAAAAAGATGGTGAAACAATCCAAACAAGACAGCTTCCTGGGAACACGCCGGACAGTGACGGAAGAGAAAAAAGGGCTAACCTACACCAGCTTCATCGAAGCGCAAGTGACATAAAAAAAAAAAACGAAGGTGTAAGTTGGACAAATGGAAAAGCTGTACGAGTTAGTTGAAAAAAGAAGCAGTACAGAGACGGGTCCGTTCCCTCTCACCCGCACCTCAAACAAGGGGCGTCCACACTGCGAGAAGGTTAACTCGAGGAAGGCAAAAAAAATTTTAGCGGGCGGGGGAGTGGCTAATCAGGAGAGGGGGCCCAGTATGCGGAGTAGAGGCGCATCAGTCCTTCGACTCTGCAAAACGGTCCTCATGGGGAAAGTCGTTCGACCGAAAAGGAACAGCAAGTGGGCGGTCTTGAAGTTCTCGTGAACTAAGGAACCTCCTCTTGCCCAGGACTTTTTAGGGATACACAGAAGTTAAAAAAGTTAAGGGGATTGCAAACATGGGGTCTTGTGCTATGAGTGGCAAATCCTCCCACCACCGCGAAAAAAAGCCCAAACGAAAACGCGACATAATGTGTTTCCGGCGGGCTTGTGGGACGGCTCACTGAAATGCAAAAACCGCAACGGGGCGGTTGCCCGCACGGACAGGGGCAGCAAAATCGACACGAGGGGGGAGACACCAACGTAGCTGTAAAAAAGGGTGTGTTTTGACTGGCTCGTCGGGCGAGGAACAAAGGAAACGCTAGGGACAAAACTCACAAAATCGGCAGGGGTCATGACAACCGTCTCCTCGTATTTAAGGGAGGCGGGAACTTAGCCCCGATATCCCGGACACCTCAGAACAGGTAAACAACCCGCCGAAATACCTATCCTGGAATAACAGAGTGCTGGGAGGGAGTAGGGGGGAGGAAACGCAACGTTGTCCCCAAGTGCACGAGCCTCCAAAAGTTTGTAAGAACAACGATTCATAATGAACGGCCACTACAGGCGGGAATCAGTGGTTCCGCCTTACAAGGAAAATCCAGCAAAAAAAAAAAAGCAGGGCCCATCAGGGGAACCGCGGAACCCGCATAAAAACACAGACCATAACGAGGGGGCCACCGCAGAAAAAAAAAAAAATCCAAAGAAGTATCTGGACTCCCCAACAAAACACTTCCAAGCAACAACCCGGCAAAGGGAGGCTAACAACTAGCTAAAAAACACCCAACCACCAGGAGGAGAGTCAAATCAAAAGATTTATAGAAAGTCGGTACGTGTGACGGACTCTTGTTTTGAGGAGGAAACTGAAAGGGATGACTGCGCTCCAACAAGAAAGAAGTCGGATGGCGAACGAGAACTAAAACCGGAAGATCCTTAGACGTGTCAAAAGAAACGATATGTCCAACGGGTATCCACGGCATCAAAAAAAACGATGACGTGCGGAAAAACAAAAAGAGGATCGCGCCCACCACGTGGGGAGCCTACCCGCTCCAATCCGAAACCAACCATCCCCAACTCTCAGGGGCCTTAGAAACTCGGGAGAGGGTGAGGCGGGAAGATTCAGACCTATCAGGGAAGGCTGCAAGGAGGGGAAAAAAGAGCCGTCAAATTGGTTTGAGAGCAACGGGTGTGGCCAAAACTCCACAGAGCGAATTGGTGGAAAGACAGAGAGGGTTTGGGGGCCTTCAACGTCGGAAAAGTCTACGCGCACTCGTCTCCTCCGTCGACCTAGGAGCCAGCAACCCGAAAAAAGACCCCCATCCCTTCAGCCAGACTACTCGGGGGCCAGGGAAGAGGCGCGGGGATTATACACTCACAAGACCATTCACACGGGGGGCCCTGAAAGGGGGAGCCTATAAGTCACATGTGGGGGGGCCGACAGAACATGGAGACGGGGAGAAGGACAACACAACACAAAACCAACCCCGCCTGAGGCCGAGAAGAAGGAAGGACGAAAAAGAAATCCGACCCTCAGCGCAATCCACATGAAGATAGAGAGGAAAGGGAAATCACTCCGAAACTGGGGCGTCGATAATAAAAGAGAGAAAGGTAAGCGCCAACGATGGGGTTCTCGGAAGAAAACCAGCCTGGGGCAGGGAATGTAAAACTAAATCTCTCTATAGATGCAGGCGTCACACTAAAAAGGACAGCTTCAGGCTGAACGTTGCAAACCAGAAGGGGTTTAATCACTCCCTGACCGCGAGAGGGAGGGAGTATCCTCTTCCTCAAACTTTCTGAAACAAAACATACGGCCCTCAAGCCAAAAGAAACGAGAGTTGGCGGGTACCAAACGACACTCTAAGCGCCCCGACAACAAAGGATACGTGTTACGGGGGGCAACGAGTACCATTTCACACGAAACGCAGGTTCGCTACAGCGAGGGGGAACCAGCAGAAAAGAATGTTCGTTCAGCGAAAGGTGATCGGGGGGGAGGGTGTGAATCTCTATACAAGAAACCTCACCGTCGGAAAGATCGCGGAAAGAAGTCACGGAAGAACATTTGGCTGGGGGGGGCAGGAGGTCTTCGAAAAAGTGTCCAGGATCTGGCGAAAAGATTACGAAGGGACGGTTCGGACAGTCAGATATCTACCTTTAGAAAAAAACAACACCCGCCGCTGAAATCGAAAAAGATACAACGAACCATGAGGCCACAGACGAACAGTCCTTCGAAAAAACTCAGGCGCTCTACACCGCAGACGAAGTCGAAAAAGACATCGGGTCTACGCGAATTTAAGCTACAAAACAAAGCACAAAAAGGCACGCCGACCCAAGGTGGCACACCGATGTTGTCGCAAAGGTGGACGTTTGCTCACGCCCGTGGGTACCTCTACTCTCAGGATTTGGAGGCAAAAGCCGCCGCAATGGCCCCCCGAGAAAAAACGTATGGGAGCAAGAAGAATCCCAGGGTCGCGCGCTGGCGGAGGCAGAAGGGGAACATGCGCTCTAATTCGAAAAAGCGTGAGATAAGCGGGCCGTCCTGAGAAAAAAGACGAAAATTCAGCAGTGAGGGGGCCTTTGGGGGGGGGGAGCAGGGGGGAGCTGGCAAAAAAAAATGAAATATCTAGCATTCACCCCGGAAAGGAAGAACGCGCCATGCAAGGAAGCGATGCAAACCTCTTGAAAAAACCTTTGGGTTGTATGTGCAACGGCACAAGCCCGGCCAAGTTCCCCGAGAGCCATGCACCTCTCACCAAAGAATACCTCCCGGCACGGGGTGGAAAAGGAAGTAAAAAAGGAACTCCGAGAAACCAAGCCCAGGCCGCCGGCCACCTATCCCCCCCGCCCCGGAGGGGGACAAGCTTCCCAAATCATCTCTCCTCCCCGGGGCCCAGCTGACGGGACTCAGGGCGAGTACTAAAAAAACCTACCTAATCTACAACGCGCTACATCCAGTGCATTCAGGAGGGATCCTTTGGGTCAAAACCACAGACGCCAGACCGGAAGTAAACCTTCCAACAACTCGACACACCAACCGATGGGGTCCCCGTGCAACAGAATTCAAAACGCCCGGGGGCTGCCACCACCTCCCTCGATATCAGTAACCGTAGTACCGAACGAAAAAGAAGAACGGGAAGACACAGGATGACAGTCACCGGGAAGGGATTGTGGGCGTGCCATTGAGGGGGAGGGGCTGGGGTTAGGCTCATCGGGTCTTCCCTTCCCACGCCCGAGGGGCGACGGGGGTCTACGCAGGAAGCAGGCCTAGGTAAGGGCTGGCTGCACTGTGTACCAAAAAGAAGAAGCTAAGTCCCAACAGAGGGGAGGCACACATTGGGCAATGGGTGGCTTTCAATCGGGAAGGGGGGGAAAGCGGAGAAAAAAGGTAGGGAATCGTCAGAAGAGGTTTTGTAAGAAGGAAGGACGCTCTGTTTCCTATGGGCTTCCCGTGAAAAGGACGCACTGCGGGGGTGAGGGGGGATCAGGGGACTCGCGAGTCGAAAAAGTGAGCAACTTCTCGAAATAACATGCTCGGGCGCGGGGGAAAAAAGAAGAGAAAAAGTTGGAAGCCTAATTCTCATTTGCGGGCGGGGAAATCGCACGCAAAAAAATAAAAAGGGGTTCAGGAGAAGCCCGATCATTTCATCCAGGGACCTCGGACGAGCCGCAAAAGAAGTGGGGAAAAAAGGGGAAAAAAAGCCTGGTGGAACCCGCCCCAGCCTCCTAAGGAGATGGTGGCATGGGTTTGCATGCTGGGGCATATTCTAGGAATGACCGTCAGTTCAGAAACCTGCGGTAGCCTGAAGGGCGAAGAGACCTGACCGTTA
>Ga0179593_1700191_pt1 | contig 19377 bp, 19 predicted proteins | sample CZODoug2_1_08_16_FD_185931 | JGI IMG/M metagenome (GOLD analysis project Ga0179593, IMG submission 185931) | Vadose zone soil fungal communities from Angelo Coast Range Reserve, California, USA - CZODoug2_1_08_16fungal (PacBio error correction) | ecosystem: Environmental > Terrestrial > Soil >...
CCAATCACCAGAAATTCTCGAACAATTTCTTAAGCCAAAACTCACGCAAATCTTTAGCTGTCAAAGAACAAAGGGGGAAAAAAAAATTTTGCCCCTTTTAGAGGGCCAAAGGGGGGGGGAGCATCTGGGATGCCTATGCGTTCCATTAAATGATTGGATATACTGCGCCAGTACTTACACAAAAGGGTGAAAGAGAATCAACGATCCAGACGCGACTAGCCTCTCCAGGGATTGCTGAAGCTACTGTTATGACACTACCGGGTCGAAGCGGGCAGAGGACGAGAATGAGGGAAAAGGTTCACTCGGTCTGGGCGGGGGCGAAAGCGAGAACCTGGAATCTCCTGGTGGCGTAAAGGTTGGAAAGACACAGGAACCAGAAAAAAAAACCAGGACGAGCCTATGTAAGGGTGTATTTGGAAAAAAAATAGAATAATCCGCTTAAGCGACCAGAGAGAAAAACTTTCGGAAAGGCGGGGAAAAAACAGTCCAATATACGTTGGCAAAAACGCGCAGTGGGGGAGTAGCCCCAGTTGGGAGCATAGAATACCTTCGAGGTACAACGGTTTGTGCAGGGAGGGGGCTGGAGGAAAAGAGGTGCGGGGTTGACGCATGCGCGAACAAGAGTTAGATTTCCAGTGACGAGAAGAATTAGGATTAAGAGAGTGCAAAGAGCATAAAAGACGAATGAGTACAGAACGAGCAAAGAAAAAAGAATCAGACAGTGGACAAACCGTCTAGCGTCATTCACAACATGTGAGGAGGGAAAAATTAAAGAGCGAAAACGCCGCCGACCCCGTGAGGGAAAAAATGCAAAGGGATAATGTTTCCAAGAGGACGTCCCTCTCTGGGCTAAGTGAACAGGAGAAGATACGAGCATCATAAAGGCCATCTCGGAAAGGGGGACCAAAGGAAAAAATCATATACGGGGAATATCGGACTAGCCACATGGCGTCTTGCCAACCACGCACTGCGAAACAAAAGGGGACGAAGTGCTCCCCAAGCCTTTCAATTTGCCCAGGGGGGGGGGGGAGGTACTTGGGGCTCGGATCATTGGGACAAAAATGCCTTGGTCATGGCGGGTGGCGTCACAAGACTAAGAACGAAAGAAAACGGTAAACAGTGACTGCAAAGAAGTCAGGAAGGGGAAATGGAACGGGAGCCGGTGCACAACGTCAAAACGCTTTCCCCAGAATGCATCACAGGAAAAGGTAAAAAAAAGGGAGAGGTGGGCGCGACACTCGGCTCTAATCCAAATCTGGAAAAGCAAAACCCAAAAACCGCATCGTCCGACGGACCAACGGCTCACGTGTAAGGTGGTGAGCGGGAATCCAGCGGCCCTAGGACTGAGAATCATCAAGGGGGAATAAAGTCGCAGACATGGCTCACTCGGATGCTGCGCTACGCAGTTAAAAAGAAAAAGGAAACCAGGAAATAATCCTCGTTCGAGAATTCATGCAAACAAATCAATGAAGAGTAGCTGCGTGAGTCGCGGCTCCACTATTAATTCAGACCAATCTGGTCAGACAAAGCGGGACACCCCCAAGAAGGGGGGAGTTTTACCAGACTGTAAGGGATAACGGACAGGTTTTTTGTTGGCAAGAAGTAACGGAAGGATCAGGTCCTGCAAGAGAAGAGTACTCCAGCAGCCCTCGCATGGAGGCCATGAAGAGAAGGTACCAGGGGAGGGAGCCACGTTTAGACAGGTGGGCAAATATCATGAACGGTAAGGTTTGGTGCAGGCCAAGAGAGACGGAAACACGACACGCATAATTCGCGCGCAAGGTAGAAGCTGCTTAGAAGACAATAGTATAAGTTAAAGTGACACCGGTCTGGTGTAAAAGAAACAAAACGAAGGCGAAAGAAGCAGGGATTGGTCGCTCGGCTGCTTAACGAATCAAACCATTTTCCTGCTGCGGAAAAAGAGGGTTTGGACCTAATTCGACGGTGTGCGCTTGGAAAGACATCGGTCGACGAGAGGATGCGTTGGAGGGGGGTATTGAAAAGGATGCTGGAACTTTTGGGGTGGGGGGGGACCGGGATAAGAGGGGGGGAGGAGAGAAAGGTGGAGAGATGGAAAAGTGGGGGGGGGGAGGAGGGGGATGGGAACGATGGGGAAGGGGTGGGGGCGGGGGAAGTGGCAGGTAGGGAGGGTGAGGGGGGGGAGGGGAGGGAAGTGGGGGGGAAAAAAGGGGGGGGTGGAGGAAGGGCAGGGGGTGAGAGGGGGGGGTATAGGGGGTGGGGGAAGAGGGAGAGAAGGGGATGGGGGAGTGCCGGGAGGGGAAAGGGGAGGGAGGAGAGGAGGGAAGGGTGGTGTAGCAATGGGCGGGGGGAAAGGAGGCGAACTGGGGAGGGTCGAATGGGTGGGGCGGGGGAAAAGGACAGAGCAGGGAGGTGGAGGAAAGGAGGACCGGGCGAAGCAAGTAGAGCAAAGGGAATGAGACCGATGGGGTCAGGGTAGGGGGGGGGGGAGAGTGAGATCTGGAGGGTGGGGGAGAGAGAGGGAAAAATTGGGAGGGTGAGGAAGAAGGGGTGCGAGGGAGAGAACGAGACGGCATATAGAGTTTGATAGTAAGAGGACGTTAGGTGGGGTGGGAAGGAAGCAATGGCGGGAAAGGTATGGGGGGGGGTGAGAAGGGAGGGGAAGATGATGAAGGGTGGGGAAGGAAGAGTGGCAAGACGGCGGCGAAAGGAGATGTGGCGGAGGGGGGGGAGGTACGGGGTAAAAAAGAGGTGACGGGAAATGTGAGGGTAAGGGGGGGAGAGAGGGAGGGGCGTGGGGCAGGGAGGGGGGGAGCGGGGGGGAAGAGAGGGGGAGGAGGGAAGTATAAGGAGTATGTGAGGAGTAGTAAGCGGTTGAGAGATGAGGCGGGGAAAGTGGGGGGGGGGAAGAGGAAGAGAAGAATTGGAGGTAATTAAGAGGCGTAGATATTGGACAAAGTGAGGGGTGGGCGAGGTTGAGTGGTTAGAGTAGGGGGGGGTGGGTTGTACTGGTAAGAAGGAAGGAGAGGAGAGAAGGGGAGAGCCAAAAAAGAAGGAAGGGAAGATGTAACAGAAGCGGGGGGGGGGAGGGGGGGAGGAGATGATAGGACCAGGGGGAGAGCCGAATGAAGGGAGGGAAAAACTGGGGGGTAGGTGAGAGGGTCGAGAGAAAAAAAATAGGAGAGGGGTGGTGGTGGGAGTAGAGGGACACAGGGGGGAGGGAAAAGGAAAGGGGGTGAAAAAGGGGGAGGGGGCCAAGACGCTAAGGAGAAGAGAATAAGAGAGGGGGTGAAGCAAGGGAGGGGGGGGGGGGAGAAGAAGAAGGATGGATGGGAGGAGGTAAGGGAGTGGAGATGAGGAGCGCGAAGAGGGGGCACGGAACGTAGCAAGTGGTGGGGAAAAGGAGTGTGGGGGCGTGGAGGAGAAGGGAGAAATAGTAAGGAAAAGATGGAAGGGAATGGGAGGAATGAAACGGGGGGGAGGGAGGGTTAATGTGGCGGATGGCAGGCAGGGATGTCGGAGGGGGAAGGGAGCGTAGGGTGAAGATAAGGGGGGAGGGGGGGAGATGGAGAGGGAGAGGAGATGGCGTTGCGGGAAAGAGGTGGGGAAGGGAGAGGAGTGTGAGGGCAATGGGGAGGGGCAAATGATAGGGAAGGGGGGAGGAAAGAAAAGGAGGCAAGATAGAGGGAGACGGCGAAACGGGCGGGGTAGGGGGCGGAGGAGAAGGGGGGGAAGCGAGGGAAATAAGGGCGAGAAATGGAGAAGGGGTCGGGGTGGAGAAAGAGGGGGGGTAGGGGGGTGGGAGAATAGGGGGAGGGGGGGTGAGGAGGGGGGTTATGGAGTGTCTGCGAACAAAGGAAGTTAGCAGGGATTGTGTTTTAGGGTATTGTTATATTGTCGGATAGGGTAGGGGGGTTGTGCGCGGGGATCATGGTGTGGGTGTTTTGTTGTTTAGTGTGTGGGGGGTAATGTCTGATTGGTGGGGTGTGGGGGGGGTGCATGGCTTATCGTATTTTCTACTGGGCTGCTAGGTTGGACCGGGGGGGGCTGGAGAATCACAAAAAAAAAAAGAATGAGGAAGAGAGTCACAACGGGAGCAGTGAAAAGAGAGGCCAAGAAGAAGACTAGTCAAAAAAACCCTTTTCTCCAGCAAGAAAGCAGCCCAGTCGAAAGTCATCCAAATGAAAAAGGGGCCGGAAAAACGTGGAGAGACAGATCCCCACTAAAAAGATCCCAGAGCAAAGAATCATGGCAAAAGGGCAAACGAACAGGAAACAAAAAATTTCAAACAGCAATCAATGGGGATCGCCCACGGAAGCTTTCTGATCATGCTTGGCGTTAATTTGTGGATACAAAAAAAAGGGTCAAGGAAGGGTACACCTCAAAATTCGCTGAAAATGCTGCGAAGCCGCGCGCATTGCGCGAAGATTTATGAGGGTCGGGGAGGCGAGATGGCAGGGGGACCTTTCGCCCACCAAGACCGTAAAAAAATCCAACCGAAAATTGAAAGTGGTTAAAAATGAAAGAAAGCGTCTTGCCGGATGAGTGGGAAGGGAGGGTAAAAGAAAAAAAATTGAAGCAAGATTATTGCAAGCTCTATCATGAGGAAGCAAAAAAAAAAAACCGAAAAAAAACTCCATCCTCTGATTCGCAAGGACATCTACGGGGGAACAAACACTTTTGGAACTCGCTGAGTAATTTGGGAAAGTAAAAAAGGAAGGTTCTCTCCAGAATTCTGTTTTGGACCTGCTTCGGTATACTCACAAAGTGAATTTCTGGGGAAGGGAGCTGAGCGAGGAAATGCTTCGGAGGGGTTGTTCACTAAGAAAGTCAGGAAGTCGGTAAAAAAATGGGTACTTACCAAAAAAAAGAATGCTCGCTATCACTAGGCCGCTGCTGGTGGTCCCAAGAAAAAAAAGCGCGGGGGGAGGGAGCCGCTGGGGAAAGGACGATGAGGTTGGGGGGCTTTTAATTTAATTAAAAAGGCCAGTGGCCAGCGCAAAAAGATTGGGAAGTTGAAACAGGCCGTGGAATTGGGAGAAGCGGGGAAAAAAGAAAACGGCCGAGGCGTACGCTTGGGAACTAACAAAATACGATAGCGATACTTCATGGCTCATCCTTTTAAACTTGTGAGGTCAGAGAAGGGTTAGGGAGGAACAAACGAAAGGCAAGTGTCATGTCCACGCAGGGGAAAGACGGAGCACAAAACGGTGAGTGGTGAAAGAAGTGAATTGCGGTGTTTTGGGGGGGTCGCCAGTGTGGGAAAGAGCGAATTGGGAGAAACAGGAGTGCTATCTCAGATAGATTGGCGGGAAGAAGAGAATGGGAAAAAGATCCTGAGGTGGAGGGCCACATATGACGCCAGAGCGGACGACGGTTGCAGGAACAAACTGGAGATAGAGAAAGTTGGGGGGATCCACTGGCGTCGGCGGGGAAAGAAAAAGACTTGAAGGTGGCAATATCTAGTTCCAGATGAAGGACGCTAGATGAATACGCGAAGGGATCGGGGAATAGGGGAGAGACGGTATGGACACGCGTGGCCCAGAAAGGGAAGGAGGCTTAGCATCAAAAAAAGAAGCTACAAGGGTGTAGCGATTAATCAAACAAAAGAGGGATTAACAAAAACTGCTTGTTTCAAAACCCATGGAAGGGGCACGAATTGGGCAACGCGACTTAAGGGGGGGAGAACAGGGTCCCGAAATATGGACCGAACCCCGGGACGACAGAAGTAAAAAGAAAAGCAGAACGAGGTTTGGCAGAATTTTATCGGGGAGGGTTTAACGAAGGGGAAGAGTTTCCAAGGAGAGATCGTCTTGTCGCTCTACCGGGATGGTCACCGTCTCCATAGAAAAAATTCCCTAACTTAGAAAAAAAAAGATGTCACGAGGGTACCTTTGGGTTTACCGCCGCTCTAAGCGTTCGGGGGGGTTCGAGGAAGGAGGAAGGACTCGATTAACGGAGAAATAGAGGGGTTTCTGCACATCATTCTACGAAAAGGGAAAAAAGGGTGTTCATCTCTCCCCAAAGAGAACGAGCCTACTGCGAACGGGTCGTTAAGATGGGGCAAAACAGACGTGGATCGGATATGCCGTCTTGGGGGGGGGAGAGGGATAATTAAAGTGTGGAAGTCAAAACTGCCGGTCCTCAGTAAGCGAGAACTCTAAGACGGGGACTGAAAAAATGAACGCATGAATCTCCTCCAGTGCGAAAAACTGGGAAAAAACATATGCATTTGGTTTCGATGTCAAAGGGACAGGGAAGAGAAGGAATCAAGGAGTTTAGAGCAGGAGGGAAAGTCGATAAACACCAAAAAAAATCGTACCAATGAGATAGATCCCATCAGGCTTTGTGGCCTTCTAAGCCCGGGGCTCAGCGAAGACGCAAAAAGATTTGATGACATCACGAGGGAAAATGATAAAGGTAGAGGGCGACGCACGTGCACTGGATTATCTCATGCGCATTGACCCGTAAGCCCTGGTTTAAGAGGAGGGAAAAGAAGGGAGGGAGGGAAACCGGGGGAACTAACACAGGATCATGTACTAACCCACAGAAATCCAATTTTTGTGGCTTATTGGCGAGGGGAAGAAAGACACATTTCCGGCTCAGCTGGCCGCTATGAAGTCAAATGTTCACTTGCAGGGGCGTAGATGTGGGAGGGAAATCGCGTTACTGTATGGAAAGGAGAAGTCAGAAAGGGTCACTTGCTGAGAACCACACGCCTCAAGCGTAACCGGACTGTCCAAGGTACACGCGTCGATATAAGCTAAGGGGAAAGAGGGGGTGCCCTCAAAAGGTAAGCGACAAGAGATAGAACAGGCTGATTTCGGGCCAACGAAACCAGGAAGAAGACGTTTAACACCCACGTCGTAAAAAGCTGCGGGGAAGGGTTGATTTAAAAACGGTAGGGTGCCTATGTGGAAGAACTGGAGAAAGAAAGTCGCGGGGGGACTGGAACGGTATGAGAAGACTGAGGGAAATCAAGAACGAGGGGGACGCATAAAGGACAATTCCTACGCGGGACGGGGTCGGGAGGGGAGGATTAAAGCCGACGGTCGCGGGGACCTCTACGAGCATAAAAATGATAACGAAAGCAATTTTCGACTCAGTTTCCATAGCGTAAATTCACGACTGGGATAGATATAAACAGGCCCCAAGATCGGCATCCGGCGAAAAGGGGGGAGGGAAACAATGCGATAAAAGGGGGGGGGTCCTCAACGGGAAACGTCTTCCCGCTCTCTGTCAACTGCTGGCACCAAATGAAGAGAGAGAAGGGAAAGAGCGAAGTACCCCCGATCTGACTGGAAGGGGACACACGATCGAGAGAAATTAGAAGTAAAAAAAAGCAATGCGATCAAAACACGCATTTTACCGTATCCATGGATCCAAAAAAACAAGAGGGGGAGTGCCCAACTGCGTTTCCATGAAAACATGGAAGGTGGGGGGAGCGTTGCAAAAAATGAAAGGGAATCATTTTACAACAGGAGGAGCACATGAGTCACTTATAGTGGGGGGGGTATTCAGAGCGGGGGAGGGGGCAAAAACGGAACACTGGTCGCCCATTCCGTAAATCTAGGGAAGTCAAGGCTCAACTCCCGGCATGCGAAGACACTAGAATCCAAAGCACAACCCAAGTAAGGGAAAGCAAACAATCGATCACGTTCGGGGCAGCGATTGGGGGGGAGCCTTGACATCCAGGCAGAAAGGCTGCCTAAATTCCAGTAAAAGGTGTGAGAGAATTAAGAAAACTCGGTCTTGAAATTGACTCTACGCAGGCCAAATGAACCGGAAAAAGAAGCTCGAGAGCAGACGTTCTGGAAAAGAGGGGCATTACGTTCCAAACCTCCGAAGCAGGGCCCAAAGAAGGGGAAGCGAGAGGAAGCTCTCAAATTGGAAGTTACGGAAGGAGGAGGTTCATACAAAAAAGTCTTAAAAGCCACACGGGGGCAGGGGGTAAAAAGGGAAAATCAGCATTGGAGGGGGAAGGTTTGGGGGGAAAAAGCGATTCTCACTAGCAGAAAGCTGCTTACTGACGATTTCTACGTCCCCTACTCCCCTCGCATTTATATAAGGCCGGCCGAGGAAAGCATGGAGTCGAAGGGGGATGGGACTTGACAAGGACGTTAGTATTAAATTTGTCCAATCGAGTCAAACTCAATTTCGATGAAAAAAAAAAAAAAAAAAAAAACACAAAAAAAAAAAAAAAACAAAAAACCGAGGAAAGAAGTAAACGAAAACAAACAACAATTCTTAAAGCTTTAGATAGGGACAGTTTTGACAAAAGAACATGTATTGGTTTCACAATTAACAAAAAAGAGGAACTAAGAAAAAAAAAGGAGGCGGGGCGCTCGGCTGATTTCACGAAAAAGCACCATTGAGTCGGTTTGCACCCGCTGGGGTTTGGAATGCCTTTCCCGAAGGTTCGCTGGGCATAACATCGGTCAGGGGAGAGAGGGGGATCTGTGTGGAAGGAGAAATTTGCCCGGGTTGCTTGAACTAAATGCTTTCAGGAATCGATGGTGAGATTTGTGAAGAGTTACCGGTCTGGGTGACCTATCACAAAGGTCAGGTAGTCATCGAGAGAAACAACAGGATGATGAAAAAAAGAAAAGGAGAGCAAACCTGAAAAAAACCATGAAAACGAAAAAATAGCATCCAACCTCGAAATCCGATCATCATGCCAGCATTAGGGGCCAAAACCAATCAAAAGCCTGTGACGCACAACTATCCACGTACGACCGAGGAGGGAAGCTGTACTTCCAAAAACAACCCAAAAATCATCATATGCAATGGGGAAAGTCAGCAAGAACAGAAAGGGCTTTGGAAATGAGACTAGTTTTTTGTTTGGTGTTAAGATGAAAAAACAAGGGGTCAGGGACAGGAAAAAAAAATCCACGCTGAAAGGCTTTAGAGAAGACGCCGATGTGGCAGTGGGAGCTGAAGATGGGCAAACACTTTCGCCAAAAAAAAAGAAAAGGTAAGAAAAAAAGAAGAGTACCTAGAACAAAACTTTGCCTAAATGCGAGGAGAAGAGCAATCGTCAGAAGGAGGGGCTTGCATGAGGCATAGCATCGGCTTTCAAACAAAGAGAAACCATCGTCTGGTAAACAGGGAGGTGTGGGTAACGACTTTTTGGTACTAAATAAGAAAGGGCCAGTTGTGTCTGGAGATAGCGGCGAGGCCGCGCTGTGGTGGGCCCGATTCTGCTGCTTGAATTACTGTCAAGGAAAAGTTCGGAAGACCTGACGAGAGGCTTCTTTGGCCTTTGGCACTGGTCGTCCATCCCGCAGACGGGAGACATGTACATTAAAGATTAATTGCAGCGATAAAAAGGCAGATCAACGCTACTCCATAGTGTGGGCCAAAAGAAAAACACAGAGGAGGACACGAACTATATCCTAGGCCTAAAGAAGAGGACTTGGGGTAAGGGAAGGTGTATTCTCCGGCCGGATGGGCGAGCGGCCAGCGCACATCCGTGGGGAAAGGTGAACTGCCGGCACATTCTGGGCGAGAGGGGGACCGCTTTGGGGGGGGGGAAAAAAAAAAAAAAAATCTGAGAACAAGAAAACCAATCAAGGCGCCGTACGGGAAGAATGCACTTTCTTTCGTGTGTTATGGGAGGAAGAAAAGAGATTGAACTAAAGAAAAGGGTTAGGGGAAGCTCGGCTAGCACGAACAAGACAGCAGGTGGGCTTGAGAAGTAGATACGGGGGGGGGGGCGGTGGTATCTCCATTTATTTGTCACAAGAGAGACCATGGAAAGAATAAGGAGACAAGGAATCGTTTTCCGTGGTTTACCAGTTGCCGACGTAGATGAGCTCTCTAGAGGGAGAAGGTGTTTCCAAGAATTAAAATCCAGATCTGTACTAAGACTGGGGGCGGACAGGTAGAAGGAAAGTTGTTACAGGTCGTCTTGCTGAGTATAATGGATGTGCAAATCGGAGAGAAAAAGTATTTAATTAAGCAGTAACCAGGGAAATTGTAGAAGACCGGATTATTGTATTCCTTCTCGTAGCTCGCCGCTTCTTAACTAACGCGACGCGGGCGGAAGTCCCGAAGACGGAAAGGAATGTTCGTAAGTTACGGAATTGAACCGCACAGAGGGGCTTAACCTAACGGGGGGAAGCAAGACCAACCCCGGGAATCGCTTTCGAGCCAGTCAAATAGACCGAAAAACCTGGGGGTCCGCAAACACAAATTTACGATCGTAGCGCGGTGAGAAAGTTGAACTTGTTTTCGGTCGAAGCGAAGGGAAGTCTGGGATGGACTTTCGCCATAAAACTCCCTGACTTTATCCACCAAGGGAACAGAAAATCGAAAATATCAGTAAAAGGGGTAGCCGAAGATCGAAGCGTGGGTGGAGGGAGAAAAACGGGGTCGAACCGCCAGAGTCCGGGTCGTAATAAGCTTTGGTGCTCAAAAGAAAATCTACAAAAGGAATGGGGTCAGTAATCGCGCCAGACAGAGCAAATCAGGCAGTTAGTCGGTAGAATAAATGGGGGAAAAAGGTGGGAATCTGGGGAACCTTCGATCAACTGTTCGTCACCAGACAAAGTCCTCAGTACAGGCGATTCAATCTAGGAAAAAAGGGCGGAAGGGAGCAGCATGAAGAGAGGAAAGATGATTACCGTAAAGATCAACGAGGAACGTCCGAAATATTCATTTTGTAGTGAAGCAGCAATCCGGAGTCTCGGGATTCTTTAAAGAGGTGACAAGGGAAGAGGAGAAAAAGGGAGGGAACGAAAAAGGAGGGGGGATGTGATAGAGAGATCCCAATCGCCTTGGGTCCTATGTCATAAAATTTAAGACGCGAAGAAACCAGCCGGGAAAAGGGATTCATCTAAACAAAGATAGGTGAGGGGACTGAGTGGAGAAAGAATCACTTTGGGCATCGTATAATGCCAGTAAAGGAGCCCTGGGGGGGGGACAGAGTATGCAAAGAAGAAGTCGGTACGAACACATGATCGAAGGTACTGAGGGGAACACGACAGAGACACGGGCCATGGGGGGGGAGCGCAAGGATTCTGTCACGACTACCGGTCGCACATGAGGAGAGAGGCTTTAGTCGGTCCTTGACTGGTCGCAAAGCTTCTATGGGATGGCGACAATAGAGGATGAATCGGTAACTGAGGGAAAACACCGAACTTGAAAAGGAGGTGCCTAAAACATACTGAGAAGAGGAATCGGATCGGGGGAGAATTTACAAACGTCGAGCGACAAGAGATATAACATGAAAATCGCTTCGCAAAACCGTAAAGACGTGGAGCCAGCCCGGGGGGCGTATGGGGTTTATGTTTCGCCTGTTGTGGGGAATCTTGTCGAAAAAATTCTCTAGTTAAAAGTGTCCAGGGAGATATAACACGGCGAGGAAGCAAAGAAAAGCGAGGTTGAGAACTTAGGGACTGACAACACGGTAAGGGTGCTCGAAGATACTGGTAGGAGGACCGCTCGAGGCGACTACGCTAATAAGCCCCAGATGTAGTACATAACAGCAATGGCCAAGGAAGTTTAGAAGAGAAGGGTTATATGATCGAAAATTCACAGGGCCACGAGGCCGCCGACGACGCCAGCATTTCCCCAAAAAACGCTCTAGGAATTGGTAAAAAAAAACAAGATACGGGAAAAGAGGAACTGGAAGCAACCGGATGAGGCTTAAGCGTCCCTCGGCACTGCACCAAGCCAATCGAGAGAACTTGCTAGCAACAACTCCGATCGAGAGAATGGAGAGGAAATCACTTCGGAAAGACAAAAGCCTTCAACGTATCTTCAGATCCCCAAGCCTTTCATTGAAAAACGGGGCTGTTGTTTCGTGAGCTCACCCGCGTGGAAACGGACTTTGTTCGGCGTAGAAATCTGACGGTGGAACATGTGGGAGACCTAGTCACTCTAAGAGGGTGGTAGTAAACGGTCAGTGGAGGGCCGTTTGCACAACCGGTCACCGAGGGAGGAAAAAAAATTCCACCACCGGAAACGGATAGGCAATACTCTACACTGCAGGCGAATACATCTTAAAGTTCAACCAACCTAAGAACGGCCCACAAGCCTCCGTGAGTGGCTTGTTGGGGGGGGGGGACAAAAAAAAAACAAGGGTCTATCATCGCCGGCAAGTCCAGAGGAGGGCGAAAACTGAAAAACTCGTGGGGGAAGATAAAGTGGAAAGAAAAAGAAAAGAATCCTATCTCGAGGCTCCGGAAAAATCGAAAAAGTTCAAAAGCCTCACGACATTCCAACAGAACGGGTGAAACAGGGGATCGCGCTGTTTACGTGCGCCCTGTCAGAGTTAAAAGGCTGGGGGAAAAACCAACGTTCTATGAGTGAAAATACTAATCGACTGGTAGGAGGCAGTTTGGGTGGCAATAAAACAGAGGCTCGCAGTCGCAATCCTAAGAGATAAGGACAGGGGAAAGAGAACAGAATAGGAAGAAGAACTTTATTCTGCGCCACCTTGCATTGCGTAGAAGCAGCTCTGGACCGGTACGGGTGGGAGAGGGGAGTTGACCATAGGAAGACGGGCAAAAAAGGAGACAGTCGCTCCGGGAGATTTTCAGCTAGAGGGAGTCAACTGTCCCCTTTTTGGGCACAGGGCAGGTGGGCACCATAAAAAAAGAGTAAATCGAGAAAACCAAAGACCTTCTTGATTGTAGCTTACAAGGAGGCACACGAAGGGGCGGGGCAAAGAGGGGTCCTGGGCATGACTGACCGCTCGGGTTGTAAAAGGAGTACGTCCGCTCTGAGGGGGGCGTGGGAGTCAATGGATTTCGACTTGAGGGGGGAAAAAGGGGGCGGGCAAAAATAGAAGTGGGGAAAAACGTCGTGGCGATTACCTTGGGAGGGTTGCGTCACACGGCTTTCCATATCCGCACAACGAGGAAAAACAGCGGAGAAGGGGGGTAGGGCAACGCCCACCCATTTAAGCGCACGAAATCCAGTTCAAACTCCAAGAAGTGGTCAAAAGTCCAATCAAAGTTTTAAGACTCAAGGGAAACACCACGCTCCCAGACTAAAAGCTGCGGGACAAAATACCGAAAAATGCCATTCCAGGAAAAAAAAAAGAGGAGAAAAAATCAAGTCAATTTGTCTTGAAAGCAGACCTGATCGACAGTGTGGTCAAAAGGGGGGGGCGGGAGGGAAAGGTTGGGAAAATAAGCTGTGACAAAAGATCAATGACCCGACAGAAAACGCCCCGTGCTGGAAAAATTCTGTATCGAAGAGAGGCGCAAGTGCGCCTAATCTTAAAGTTCGCGTCGGGGCAGTCCACTTAAAAAAACCCGTACCGGCTGAAAAAGGGAAGAAAGGCAGGGAAGGTGCTCCGAGTAAGTCTCTTGACGAGGCGAGGGCTGAGATTTAGAAAAAAAAGGGAAATCGTCCGGGAGATGCAGGAAGGGAAAAGGGAGCATCTTTATTCGGGAAAAAAAAAAGACTATCTCGGGGAATAATATACCTTGGTGCACGACTTTTTTTCCGGGGACTCGCGAACTAGAAAAATAGAGACTCTGGAAAAAAGGGGGGGGTGGGGGCCTGCATCGGAGGGGAGGGGATCGCAAGAAAGTGAGGGGAGGAGGACCTTATCGAGACTCTTTCGGGGGAAGGGGAAAGATAGCTCAGCGTTATCAAGGGCAAGGAAGTACGCCAGCGATGCAAGATCAGTACTCTAGTAAGTGTATTGGGGAAAGAACATAGGAATCTGGGCCGGCGATTAGGTTTGTGTCGGGTGACAAACATGAGGGAATATGAAGAGGTCGCGCCACACAGTGGAAGGAAGTCGTTTAATGTGGTCTAAAGAGGGGAACGAGGGTTTTTCAAGGGATCTACGGTTAAACCTGCCATCGGCGGCAGTGAACGCATCCTTTTAAAAGGAAAGGTCTTGTGGCGGTCCTACTTTTGAGTCGGGGGGAGAATCCATGGCCAGCCAAATAACTAAAAATAAACAAGACATCGGTTGCAAAGGAATGACAATAGATAAAAAATGGAGGGGGGTTAGGACATTGATTGGTCAATCTCTCACCGGGAATCCATCGACTAGAAGGATATATTGGGTACCAGTTCCGAGATGATTATGATCTTATACTAGAGCAGAAAAAGGGAAACCTGACTGGGTGCGTGGGGAAAACGGGAGAGAGATTTTATCCAAAGGAACTGGGACTGCGGATATTCCCGATCTTCTGCAACTGTGAAATCAATTCCCAAATAAGTGGGATGAATAGGAAACTTATTCGAGTATTGCTCTTCATGGTTTTGGTCAACTCGATTCGGTTAAAAAACCGAAAGCGCTGCGCGTAGCTGCAGGGAGGTCCAGGAAAAGGAATGTGTATGTTAGCGGGTAATTTCGGTAATGACAGGGGGGCTGTCCTCAGCTTCTTTTTATCCACCAGGAACCAACACTGGGGTCATCGCGACTGAAGTGAACCAGAAATAGAAGAAACCGTTGGGCCGGCAGAAAAAAACTAATACCGGGGGAGACAGGGGAAAGATTGGTGTTTCGTGCCGAAGGCTATCAAGTTCATAGTTTCGCGCTATGATGTCCACCTATCTGAAAGAGGAAAATTAACTAGGCGGGTTGAAAGAATAATCCCTTGTTTTTAGAACACAGCTCGAGGAAAGGTGGTTGAAGATTACTAAAAGAAACTATTCCCCGCAGTACCCGAAAAAGTGGGCGCCCCGATCTACGACAGCCTTAACAGGGGGGCTGTCAAAATCGGACCAAAGCGCGAACCGACGCGGTTATAACAAAGGGATTCCATCCACGAAAATCCGGATATAGCGAGGGGGCGTAAGAGTTCTTCCAAAACCTTACAGGGAAAGACATAACATTATCCATACTCTGAATCACCAAACGCTTAAAGGGGGGGATGAAGAGATAACACTCCCAGTGCATAAGGTGCAAAGTCCGGCAAACCCGGATACATTTAATATTGAGGGTGGGGGGAGATGAAGTCCAGAAGGGAAAACTTCGTATTATCAAGAGGATTTCGAGATATGAAAAAGCAGTCTCTCTCAAAAAGGGGGAAGGGAAAAATAGAGATCCAATCGAAGAATTGGGGAAGAGGAGCCGAACTGCCTCAAATACGCAGCCGACTGAAGTACTTCATCTAAAAACAAATGAATAAACAGGGTGTCGGGCTCGCAGGGGGAAGAGGCTTTCTTCATGCGTCAGTTCCTGGCCCTTGGTGGGAGGAAGAGGTGCAAAAGGGGGGACAGTCTGATGGTGACACAGGAATGTAATGTCAGGCGATCCAAACACGCGACTATCCAGAACAGAGGTTCGTGGGACGGCGTCGGGGGAGAATAAACGTTCGCAGACGTGATCAGGAGAGCTGGAGGCAAGGAGTCAGTTGCGGGAAAAGCTTCTACGAGGGCGTCGCAAGGGTGGGAATGTGAGAACGTTACTGGGACACCTGAACGCCGGGGGAATCGTGGCTTCTAAAAACCCAGGACTGGGTAATATGTACAGACTCTACAGGTTCTATGGCAAGGGAAAATCCGTATGAAAAAAGAGAGAACTTCGAAAAAAAGAGCAAACGAAGAAAAAAAAACAGGGAACCTTTAGGCAACCCGGCGTACCAGCTAGGAAGGAAGGGTGAAAAAACAGTTTGGTAGGGAAGCGGTGAACTGTCGACCTTCAGTGCGATGGCCGGTGTCGGGCAGAAGGCTGATCACAAGGGGAAAGGAAAGACAACGCCTTTCTGCGCAGAGAAGACATACAAGAGAAAAACCCTGCTTTCCTAAAACCGCGGGAGTAAGCAGATGGGAACGCGGACGCTAACAAAAAAACGCAAAAGTATGAGTTAAACGAGAAAGTGAAAATCGAACATAGGCGAGACTCATTTGGGATAATGAAAGACACAGTGCCGCGGAGACGCCAAGAGATGGCTGGAAAAACTGCAAACGGCCATCGTGAAGGGTGAACCATAATCTGGGAGGGCTAACACCGCCGAGAGGCTATACATCATACGAATCGAGGGCCTGGTCCCCCCGCTCGGGGATAGCAAAAAACACTATCCGATCGTTCGAGCTGGAGCGAGCCAAAAAAGAACTGAGGGTGCGTATCTCTTGAGAACAATCCTTTCCATAAACACGCCTGTGACTTTTCTTGGAGAGCAGCCCTGCGTGGGCAACGAAGGTGCATGGGCGTCCAAGACTAAAAAGGAAGAGAAAGGAAAGAAGTTACCCGGGAAGTCGCTATCTTATGGGATTTCAGCGGGAGGGTTGGCGGCCGGTTGCACAAAAAGAGTCCCAGCTAAAAAAGGACCACAGGGTTCACACTTCCCACTGCTGGCAAGAATAAAGACACAAGGAAAGAAAACTTGAAAAGAACAGCCCCCAACCTCGAGTCCGGGGACAACAAGACTCCTCTTTGGGGACCGCGATGTGGGTGTGATCGAAATAAGCGGCCCCAGGGATAAAGCCGGCAAGTCAAATGTACGCGCTGTTAACAGGGGTCAAAAGTCTTGACGCACCAAAGGCCAAGACCGGAAAGCTCATAAAGGTACGACAGCAAGAGCCTTTTGCGAGAGGAAGTGGTCAACAAAAAGCGCGTGCCTAGGCCGAGGCTCGCGGGAAAATGTGAGTGCTCAAAGGGGGGACTACGAGTTCGACCAAAAGTCGGTGAAAAAAAAACCGTAAAAAATTGAAATGTGGGCGCAGGGTTGTTGTTGCAAAAAGTAGCAGATGCAGTCCTGCAATCCGGAGAAGATTGGGACTTCTCCCACAGACCCTAGGAGGGGACGTAAGGGAGGCTCCACTGAATGCCTGTTCGTAGACAGGTTGGAACGGTAACTACGTTTGGAAAGGGACATCTCAAACGCGAAACGCATTACATTCTCTAAAGGAGAGGAGTCTATACAGAAAAAGTAAAGGGGGTCAACTGGGCCTTTTTGACACCGAGGAGTGGGGGTAAGCCTAGAAAACGCCCGACGTCGTGAAGGGAGAATGCTGCTTTCACTATCACCAAAGGGGACGTGCTGTTTGTAAAAAGGTGGAATCCTTGCCGCATCGGGGTTGGCGAGTGGGAACTGCCACGGTCAGATCGGGGAGGGGCGGCAATGGATTATTCATTGGCCCCGGGGGGTCCCTAAGGGGCTTGGCATGAGATTTCGAGGGGGGGGAGGGAAGCGCTGGGGGGAATTGTTTTCTATCCAATTCAAGGAGGCATCTTCTAAACAACGGAGGAAATAGAGAGAGGGAAACCAGGGGCACAGCCCCCCAGGGGATCGCGCACGCAAATTAAGAGCACCATTCGAAAACGAAGAATGAGAAGCACGGAAACGGTGAAGAATCCCATTGAGGGCCCCACTCCAGAAGAGCTGACGGAAACCAAGACGAGGAAAAAGAAAAAAGGACCCATGGGGCAAACCAGCATCAAATGGGGTTATCAAACGAGGTAGGGGGCTGGGGCGTCATCCAGTCCTATTTTGGTTAATACGGGGGGCAAAAAAGAAAGGTTGAAAAGGGTACATTTGACCATAGCGCTGAAAATTCTTGAGAAGACCCTACGCAGGGCGCGAAGAGGGGAAATCAAAAGAGGAGATTGTGGCAAGTCCAGAGCCAAAACAGGAAAAAGGAAGGGAAAGATGGAAAGCTACAGAATGGGAAAAACTAAATGAAGTCTGGCGCAAATGGGACTTAAGTTAAATCTTCATGCAGATTCAGCTTGAGGTCAGACCAGGAAGTCTTGCAAACAAAACCACGCGCCCGAACAGAGTTCTCAAAAAAACAGGGGGGTGGGTCACAAAACTTTTTGTCTGACTCAGGGCACCAGTGTGAGGTGCAGAAAGCGCGAGCCTCGGGCGACGCGATGGGTTGGGACCGGGACGAGGCTTCAGATCAAAGAAACGAGGATTCTTTTGGTTAACATGAGCCTGGCGAGCGCAGTAGTAAACGATTCCTGCGTAGCGAAAGAAAAGTTTGAGCCATGTAAAATCAGTACGCTGGACTTGCGGCCGAGAAACAATAGGGGAAATGATGTTCCCATCAAACGACCAAGAGAGGGTAAAGAACATATTGGAAGACCGACTATGGTGTTGTGGGGGGGACTGCATTGGGTAAGGGGGACGAAAGAAACGGGCGAATTGCCAGCAAACCTCCATTGAAGTGGGGAGAGGGGAATTGTGAGAAAGAATGAAAAATCGGGGTTGTGCAAGGAAGCCAGCGAACCGCAAAGACAAAAGACGAGAAGAAGTTACTCATGATCCTCCGGGAAAAGGGAAAGTGGTGGAAAAGCTTTTATCTTGGGACGCACTCCATGGCAAGGTGCAGGCTCGGCCCTCAAGGGAGCGCATAAAAGAAGGGTGAGAAATGGAAGGAGATAGCTGTAAAGGGCGGGGGGGGGAAAGCGCCAGGAGAGTGCTATCAGATATGAGTGAGTCGTCAAGATGCAAGTGGTGACAGGGCGAGATGGACAGTGCTAGCGCTCGTCGTAGGTGTTTTTCCAAGAAGGAAAGAAAAAGAGGTACTTACTTTGGTGTCGGCCAGAAGAGCCGTTGCAATGAGGAAACTGGAAGTCGGGAGGATGCCTGGCTTCTGGAACGGGAATTTCGATCAAAATGAAAGGAGACCTGAGTGTAATTTCTCTGAGGGTACAATGTGAGATGGTCACTGCGTAGCGGAAAAGGAGAAAGCGAACCTAACGCTTAGAAGGGGAAGGGTCTTAAAGGGAACTTGTCACCGGTTTATCATGGAGGCGTCAACCCGAAAAGATACTTGAGATTCCCCCGGTTGTTGATCACAAAGACCAAACGACACCGGGAAACGCGACTTAAGGTCTGCAGTCCAGAAAGAGAAACCTGGTCGGTGGGCAAAACAAGAAAACTTATACGCATACCGAAAAGGGGTAGAAAAATTTGGGCGGGGGGGGGAAAAAACGGCGATGACAGAAAGTTCTCTCTCTTTGGAGGCTCAAGGGGGGGATGTAACCCTGAAAAAAGGCCCCTAGGAAATGCCCCGAAGATACATCGAAGAGAGGAGGTGTTAAAGCAAGGGAAAGGAAGGGTTCTCCGCGGAACGATTCGACCACCGGCGCATCTCAGAATCTTTTTGCCGCGCAAGATCTACGATCAGGGAAGGTTGGAGGGACTCGCGTGCCAGAGCCGAAACCGGGAGAAAAATATCGGATAACATCATAGGGGGCTCAGCCCGAACCAACAAGGGAGCGGAGGCGTTTAAAGGATGACCTTCGATCTGTGGGGAGTAACCTCCGGTGAAAAAAAAAAAAAAAAAGAAAAACAGGCCGGCATATCCATACTCTTATCACCAAGTCAGTGAAGGCAGCATTAAGATCGAGAGGAAAAAATTGGCTGAAGGAGAAGACCTTATGTAAGCAAATGGGCGATGAAGTCCGATCCTGCTCGTCTCGTTCGGTATGAAACAGGAGTTTCAGGAAACGAGGACAAATCGAAGGGGGTT
>Ga0179593_1266666_pt1 | contig 19375 bp, 20 predicted proteins | sample CZODoug2_1_08_16_FD_185931 | JGI IMG/M metagenome (GOLD analysis project Ga0179593, IMG submission 185931) | Vadose zone soil fungal communities from Angelo Coast Range Reserve, California, USA - CZODoug2_1_08_16fungal (PacBio error correction) | ecosystem: Environmental > Terrestrial > Soil >...
GAAAGGAGTCTCCAGAGCGCGATAAGGACGAGAAAGTCATTGAGAGAGGGGGAGTCGGTCAGGGGGTTTTCACTCAACCCAGGTCAAAAAACCAAGTATTCTCAAGGAAGAAAGATCCAGACGGGGAGGGAACAAATGATATTCAGCCATGAATCAAAGAATGGAAGATAAAATAAGGGAACGACGACCGCAATACAGGAGGCTGGAAAGAAGAGCAGCATAATAAAACAACGATTCCCCGACAGAATATCTTCAAGCATGAGAGCGAGGGATCAGATAAATGAAATCTGAGCTTCTGGGAAGCGGGCAGAGGAAGTTGAACACGTTTAAAAAAGACCGCACGAATGGGGACAAATGTGCAGAAGACACATATGTGTATGGTGGGCATTATGTTTCAGGACCGAGCAGGGAGGAGCACGTAAAGGAGAGTTCTAACAACTAAAGGTGGCGCACTACGTAACCAATGCTACGATAGGTCAAGGAATGGAAGAGGGACGAGGCTAAGGGGAGGAGTTCCCGCCAGGCCAGAGACGGAACCAGAGGGAGACTCTCTCGGAGACCATCTGGTATCAAACGGACTTTCCGGAGTCGGGAGCATCGCGAGGGGAAGCTCTGGCCGCGGTGTTGTGCGGAGCAGCCCAACACCGCTGGAGGGAACTCGGACCGACAGGGTCAAAGAAAGTCAAGCAAAGTGACGGGGGACTTCCGATCCGAGCAGAGAAGGGGGGCCAAGCTGCGGTGAGATAACTTGTCTTAACCGAAAAAGAGATCTCGTTGTTCCATCACAAAAAAGGGACTATCCTCGGACACGGGGGGGTGATTTCAGGAACCAATAGGATTAGTTCAAGGAGTGGTTGAACACCCAGCGAAGTGTAAGGGGGCCTTTTAAATCGAAGTCGAAGGTCTTCCTGGAGCCCTCTACGTCTACTCTGTAAGTTCAGCGGAAAGGCTGCATCACCGGAAAGTAACAGTCCTCGTCGGGCATCTTCGACTTGTGCCGTCACTAGGGGGAATTAAGGAGGCGGTGGGGAGAGAGGCACTAACGATGCAAAGAAACATTGGATTCTGTCCCGAAGACAAGCTTCGGGAAAAACTCAACAAGAAAAACGAAAAATCCTGCGAAAGGACGAGAAACGAGTTCGGCAGACTTGAACTGAGGGGGGGACGAAAAGGAAATCGAGGGAGAGATTTATCACCAGGGATGCTCACATTGGGTAGTTCGGGGGACAGAAACGGCCCGGAAAAAAAGAACAACTGTGATTGAGATAAATGCGAAGTCTATCCCTACTCGATGAGGGAATAGTGAAATCGAAAGAAGAGGTAAGGGCAAAAATTAATACAGAATCCCGAACAAGCTCACCAAGAGACACATCCCTAAACTCTTCATCCTCAGCATACAGATGTGGGGCTTCAGGCCTATCTAAGAAAAAAAGTCTGTCGGTCGTAGAGTGCCAAAAGGGGAGATGGCAATAACTGCAGAGGTCCGTCAGAATCAGCGCATTCTTGGGAGATCGTGGTCCAGAGGGGAAGGAGATAAGTCTTAGAAGACGAGCCAACTTTCTAGGGTGATTCCCCCTGCGAGTCAGAAGAGTGTGTGACGCCAAAGAACAGATAGAGGTTCGGATAAAAACGGGGAAAGACTCAAAAGTGAGGCCTTGGATGCGCAAAACAGGAAAGGGATGAAAAAGGGAGAAAAGCCCACGAGAGGGGTGTTCTTAAGGGGGCGAAAGGAAGTTGGAGCACTGAGTGCGGTCGGAACCACGAGGGACTAGGTAGAAGGAAGCAAAGAAAGCAAAGCCGGGGGCTTTAAGAGTCGGCTTGGGAGGGGAGAACCGGGGCAATCAGAACATATGGTCCCTCGTCCGGGGAAATCTGTGAAACTTTTTTTTCTCTCATCCTCGGGAGTTGTTGCCCCCCCTAGAGAAGTGTACGATAAGGGAAGCAAGAGAGAAGAAGCCAAGAAGGTAGCCCGCATTCAATATTAAAACCCGAAAGGAGAAACGCGGACCTCAGAGTGTTCAGCAGAAACGGGGAAGTACCTGTGGGCAGGGAGCCCGGCGGGCCTTACGTCAACGCATGGAATCCTCTTTACCCAAGCAGTGAATGGAATCAGAAAAGACGAGACAGATCAGAGAACGCGTGAGCGCGTACTCGGATGGGGGGACGATGAGAAAAAGAACTGGAGCCGAGGCCCACAAGCCTGGGAATCAATCTAGGCCTCGCCAGTACCCTGAGGGAAATCCCGAGAAAGACGTTGGGGGGGAGGGACTAAGCGCATTTCCTAAACAGGTGTAAACCCTTGTTGATGGAACGCACCAGTCGAAGCCGATCGAATGTAGAGGGAAATCGAGGGGAACAAACAACAACACCGGATGAGGAGAAGAGATAGGATGCCCGCTCGCCTCGTGGGAGACCGAACAGGACCTCTCAAGAGAAATAGTGGGGTCGGCAAAAAAAACTCGCTGAGAAAATATCAAAAGAGGCTCGGAGAGCATCAAGTGCAGAGAAGAGAGCCTCGCCTGGATCACAGGATCATTTTTTCTTAGGAAACCCAGTATAAAAAAAAACAGCCACGATTACGCGGGGGAGTCACCTAAGGGCGAGAGAGACTAGGTGAAACTGATGTCTAAAGGGGACTGGGGGGAACCGCTGGCGGAACGCCTGCCGAATTTGAAAAAAAACTCCGCCACCGGACCTGGGCGGGGAGATGACAAAGAGAGAAGAGGCGCAGAAGGGGCGGGGAATTCCTTTCATGTCAAGACATCGGAGCGGGCTGGGGCCCGGAGAGACCCTCCCTCGGGGCCACAACTTAGAACGTCTGAGGAGGAAAAGAAAGAATAGTGAAGAAAAAGATTATGACTTTCAACAGGTTTTTGACCTACACAACCAGCCGACCTGAAAAATTACAAGGAGGTGGTGGGCGTAAATAGAAAAAAACTCAAACGTGGGCGACAGCAGCAGGAGGGATCAACGACCTTCATAGAAATACTAAAAAAAATCGGACTCGGATATAAGGGGCATCTTGAGACTTTTCAGAAGAAAAACTCCAAAGGCCTCCCGTGACGGAGGTAATAAGGATAGGAAAGCAAAGAAAACCTCAACAAAAAGTCGACTCGCGATGTGCGAAAGGGCCGGGAATGGGCTCCAAGAAGACTACTAGAGAAACCGGACCGGGCGGGAACCAAAGAAGAGCAGGAAGTTCAGCGATGAGGATGCTGAAGGAAGAAGCGTCAGGCCAAGCCTAGGAAGGAACCGAAAACGAAAAAAAAGGTGTGGGATGAGCACTGAAAAAGGACAAAAAAAAAGATTCTGGGGGATGGGAAAGAAAATCGAGTTCTGCCGAGAGGGAGCGGTGGAACTACAGAGGTAGGAATGAGGCACTTCCCACCTCGGGCGATAGAAGAAGCTACATGAAAGACCGACTTAGGGCATCCTCAGCGCGGCATCTCTCAACGTGGTCGTGACAGGGAGAAGGGAGGGAAAGGAGAATGCACGAAAAAGCTACAGAGTACCGCGGGACGTCATGGAAAGCCCAGTCCGGAGTTCACTAAGTAAAAAAAAAAGGGTGGGAGGAGGATCTCCGAATGTCTGGTGGCGAGGCGCAAGGAAGGGATGGATAGGGAATGATCAAATTTCCAGAACTGAGTGATGACGTTGGTGTCCGACGTGACTACTAAAACTCCGACGTAGGAGAATCGTGGGGACCCAAAAAGGTCAAGATTAACGAGGAACAAAGGGAACAACGTTACAAGATCTTCGGCGATCATGAAAAGTACAGCAGGTCACTGCCCAGTAACAGGACGAATCGCGTCGAGGTAACCAGCCAAGTCACCTCGCTGGGAAGGCATTGAGCCAGAAGGGACGAGGGAAGATCACCGGTAACCAGGGGGGGGGGGGGGGGGGGGGAGAAGTTTGAGGGACAACTGGCATACCGTGCGTGACAGGACCGTCGAGCCACAAAGAAGCACGCATAGGTGCTCGGAGGAGTCATAAAGATCAACTTGTCGAAGTAGTTCAATCCGCACACCCTTCGGTGTGGGGGTGAAGGAAGCCAGAAAACAACCTGGAGTAGGATAGAGGGATTGCTACCGGACTAGATAAAAAACCAGTTGTAACGAGGAGAATAGAGCGGATTTCTTCACTCAAAAAAGGCCGGCGAAATCAAGCCCGGACTCAAGAGACTCCGCAAAAATTAGAAAAAAAAATAACATTGTACTCGAAGGAGACTTTGCATTACTAGAGGAAATCTCTGTAGTTAAAATTCAGCAAGAGGGAGAAAAGGACAAACCCAATCAAAAAGAATTTCAATTGCGCCAGAAGACTCATGAGGTGAGGAGTAAACGGGGGGGCAAAGGCAGGGAAAGAAAGAGAACCGAAGGGGAAAGGCAGACCTCTTCTCAAAAAAATTAAGAGATCCCGCAGAGCCTGAAATGAGTGAAGAGAAGTTGCGAGGGAATCGTAGTCTCTTCTTCGCTAATGATGGTACCAGAAAAGGAAAGGCGGGGGGAAGGACGTCGGTCAGGGTTGGCTTGGGGGACAGGACCGGAATGTCTGCTTCCAGGGGAAGAACTCTAGGTGTTAAAATGCGGGGGGAAAAAGGAGATGCAGGTAGCGGTGAGGAAATACAAAGGACCTGAAATAAGCGGGAAAAAACTGAAAAAAGTCCGCTCTAAAGAAGAGAAGGTCATTCTAGAAGACCAGCGACGCACTTATCTCAAACTAAACAAAAAAAGGAAGGGAAAGGGAAAAAAAAGAGATTAAGGGGAGTCCTTCGCGAGAAAGCGCTAGGCAAGGGTAAGAGGGGAATAAGGAAGGGATATACTCCCTTAGAAAGGTACTGAACCTTACAAAAAGTTAAAATACAACCATAAAGATCAGAAGGGGAGCATCACAATAGATTGAAGAATCCTATCATGTTCCAATTGAGACAAGAAGGAAAAAGAAACGAAAGAAAGTCTGAGGAAAGATCTGGGCGGGGCCCTCGCCAAGATCGGAGCCGCATTTCAGACTCTAGGGGGATAATAAAATTTGGTTAGTAGCTAAATGAGGGGAGGCGGGAGAGGGGAAACCTGAAATGCCCGGTGAGTCATCACCTCAGTAGAACATGGAAGGGATTCAACCAGGTCGCATGCAACGGGATTGGTCCTTATGTGAGAAGACTGACGGGAATCACCGCTAGAAGGGACGTCACTACAGGAGAACACGAAGGCGCCCATGCGACCCGAGGTCTGAGCATGGAGGCGGAGGTAAAGAGAACCGTGGACGAGGGTCTAACGGCGAAAAAAACTGCCCTGTCCGAGGGAGGGCGGCGCCGCTGAAAGAAACTGCTGGGGGGAAAGAGACGGGCGGGGAAAGCAATCGCACCGCTAGGAAATTGGTGTAGGAAAGCATCACCCAACCAGGGGCATGGGGGAGAGTGCAAGTGGCCATAAACGTCCGCCACTTTCCGGGTTACTGCAGAGACGAAGGGGGAGCTGATGCCACTAATGATGTGTGACGCGAGACGCCTGGCACGCCCCAGGGGAGTACTTGGGCCGAAGACGAAAAGGACGAGACCGTTTGACACGGGTGATCTCCTCCATAGAGGAGCGTCAAGGAGTGGGAAAAGCGACGGTGAAGGGGATGGTATACCTAGGAGTCAGTGGAAAAAAGAGAAAGTCTACGTAACACGGTACGTGAAAGCGGCGTAAGAAAAAAACAAAACCTGAGCTCTAACGGGCAGGAAGGAGAATCGTCGTGACGCTCTTGCGCCTAACACTAGGGTCCTTACGTCGGCGGTGAGAGAGCACGAGGGACACCACGTTGCGAATTACAAAGTTGGAGGGAGAAACTAGCAACCTCGGCAGCCCGGAATCAACGCCAAAGAAAGGCGATCCTGCAGAGTCAAGGGGCCTGGCTAAGCCTGCATTCGGAATTGTAAGGCGGTGGACACTTAAGCAACGTATCCGGGGAAGGGGATCAGGGGGGGGAGCGGTCATAACTGGGGGTCCAGCGAACACGTTATGATGAAAAAAAATGAGGCCCCGGGGGAGGGGAACCGAAATCTTTATTCGTCTTGAGGGAGCAAAGCGGTCGGGTAAAAGGCCGACCTTAGACAAGGTCTAAAATCTCAACAGAAGAACTTCGGGATTCCGAAAGAGGCAGAAACCACATCCGCGTGGGGGGGAGCCCCGCCGAGTCCATCAAAAACTTGCTGCGGGAGGAGAGATCTGGACAAAGGTAATTCCCTACTTAAGCTGAGGGGGGGAGGCAACAGCCAAGGACAGAAAAGATGGCTTGGGAAATGTCTAGACGTGTAGCGACGGAAGCCCACTTCCTGACCGAGTCGCGGCGCTTGGGAACGAAGGAAGGAAAAAAAGGATGGAGGTTTTTACAGTCATCCACTTTTAAATGAATTAAACCGATGAGGGGGATGAAAGGGGCAAAACAGGGAAAAGAGTTCAAAGGAGCCAGCGGGGACGATGGTGAGTGAGGGTATCGAGCAGCGAGGTTGGGGCAAGGAGTCTTAAACTAAAACTGTATTAAAGAACTTGACCAAAAAAGAAACGACGTTCTTTTGCCGTCAGGGTAGGGGAGGGGGTAGTTAGGAAAGAAAAAAACCTTTTTCAAGTCAGACTATGTCGCCTACGTACCAGGTACAGGAACTTGAACTTGGGTGGGGGGAATCGAAGAAGGAAGAGAGAGAGAAAGTGTTGGGGTCCCCCCCGATTGAGAGTACTATCTCGGAAACCCAGAGCAGAAGACTATGTAGAAAACAGGAGCGGGATCAACTCATTGAGTCAACCTCCGCGGGGGTCATCTCCCCGCAATGGAAGTGGCGGAGGGCAACCGGGAGGAAGGCGCTAAGCAGTCCAAGGAAAAAATTAGTTATTTCTCCATAAGCACCTCGAAAAGATTCCTAAACTTGCGGTGAGCGCTTGGACTCTGTGAGGGTTGTCGCTGCAAGAATACGGGAGAAGAGGAAAAACCCACCTTCTAACGAATTCGAAAAAGGGCGAGCAAACTTGCGGATATAAAGAGACAAGGGGGAGATAGTAGAATCTGGGAGGGGGGTTCCGAAAAAAAGGGAACCTGGGGATGGAGAGGCTACCAAGTCTAACACGCGTTTACGAAGGAGTGCAAGAGAGTAGAAACACAAAACTTATTATTTAAAAGGCACGCTCGGCCTCGAGGCGGAAAAAGGCACGTCGCAGATCAGAGATTGGGGGCGCCACGCGCCTTACGACAGACCAAAGCAGGGAAAGTCGTTCTCGTGACAGAAAGGGGGACGCCAGAAAGACCATCAGAAGCTGGGGTGACGGGGAGCGGCGCAAAAGTTTCGCATACCAAGACCAAACAAAAAAAGGGGAACAAATCGCGCAACAAAACGGGCGGAGGAAACTGTGCTGAGTTCTGATGTCCATCAAATACAAGGGTGGTACCAGGAATGCGGGAGGAAGGAAGGAAAGAAGGGATCAGTCCGAAAAACTGACCTTAACTCCACGGCGGAAGGTCGCGGCGAGAAGGCAGGGAGCCGCTGAAGGAAAACATCGTGAAGAGATGTGAAAGGGGGAGGACCCAGCAAACGTTTGCCAAAAATGCGCGAGAGAGGGAGGGAGCAATACAAAGAAATTCGGACAGCGACGTAGGTTCGAGGGCAAAAGGTGTTTCAAGTAAAGACAAAGGGAAATAAGACAACAAATAAAAGCGGTGGCGGACGGAATTTGAAAGGAAAGACAGGGGGGCAGCTTAGGGGAAGGCAGCATGCTCAACAGCGAACAGATAATACTGACAAGCGGAATCGCCTAGGCTGAACTACAGGGCATGCTTCCTGGGGCGCAAGCAAAAAAAAGGCCAATAATAGGGTACGGTCCGGGGCGACAAGGCAAAAGAAGCCAGGATGCGTCAACCAAGGAGCTAGAGAGGGAACAATCCGTTGGGCCGGCGGAAGGAAAAAGCTGGAAAACGCACATACGCCAGTTCATGCGCTGCTGAGGCATGACCCGGAAGACTCGGATAGTCCGCGGGTAAAGAGTCCCGCGTCTATCCTGAGCCAAAAGTGGGATTAGAAAGCAAAACGACCCACAAGAGGAGAGATTCAAAATGAGGAAGGGGAGGTGGGCCTCGGCGGGGGGTAAGACACTGTCTAAGCTTCAAGACCGACCTTCATGAGGGAGAGGGAAGGACGCTAAATCACGCGGCCAGAGGAAATGCAAGGAAATAATTACCATCACATCAACGTGGTAATGCCAATGTTCTACCAAGAAAAACTGATCAAAACAGCCACCATGCTACAGAAATCGCGCCGGGACGTCTACACAAGAAGGGAAAGGTACCTGGCGCGCAGGTCTATCATAGGACGCCGGAGTGGCGTTGGGGAGAAGGGCTCAGAAGCCTGGCTAAAAACGTGAAGGTCAAATCTCTCATCGGGGTGTACGCGGGTCAAAGCACCGGGGCAGGAAGGATAAGACAGAGTGGACTGCCGCAAACGACATGAAACCGTACAGAGCAAGGGACGGAAAAAAGGGAAAACTTATATCCCAGACTCGAGGAGCTGAAAGTACCGCGTCAGCCTCGCAAGAAAAAGAAAGAGAAGAGATATCCCCAAAGGAAAACGCAGGGCCACGCTCCTTTCGGAAATTAAGATCACCGGTCCAAAGGATGAAGGAGGGCAGCGAAATGTACTCAGCTCTAAAGGGGCGGGGGACCTTCTCGAAAAAAAAAGAAGGGGATTGGGCAGAAGGGCTGAAGGCACGGATAAAGAGAACCCGCAAGTGGACGGGAAAGGACGGAAAGGCGTCCGAGTACATCCCTCGGGGGGGTGATGCTGGCACGACACAACGCCGTCATACGGAGCAGCATTGGGGGGGCAACCAGACAGGGCAAAGAAAAACGTTAAGAAAGGAAAATAATTCTCAACTCGGCCGATGCGCAGGATAAACGACGTAGAAGAAAAGCAAAGACAGGAGAACTTGCAGGAAAAACAAATGACCGCATAGAGGTCTCATTAAAGGGAAGGGGAAATCGAAAGTAGTACAGAGAGGGGGAACTCCCGGGGAGAAGCAAGCTCTTCTAAACATCATGAAAAAAAGAAAATTTCAAGAGAAAACCTGGGGGGGGTTGGGGGGGGGTTTGTTTGGTTTTTAAAATCATCTCTAGTGAGCTCAAAGAACAGAAGGTAACTACGCTCCTAACACAAAGGACTAATTAAAGAGAAAACAAGTTCCTAGGACAAAGGAGGCAGGGGCGCTGAATATATTGAGAGTGAGATTATTAGAGGCTGGCGCTCTTCTTCCAGACGAAAAGGGGAGGAGGGATGAGGGACATGATTTGGAGACACCTTTTCTGCTTCAGGCCTGAAGAGAGTGGAGCGCCCCGTCGGAGATGTCTAATAGGGAGGATAAGATGGAACGGAGACCGGGACGAGAAAAAAAACTGACCGGGGGACTCCGAGAGAAAGGAGGAAGGAAGGGAGCGAACGGGGGACAACGACGCACTTAGCTCCAACGTAGGGGAGGAAAGAGAGAAGAAGGGATCGCCAGGTCGGAGAGAAAGACCTTACCGTCTGAAAACTGGAAACGGAGAGGATTTGGGGAGCTCCAGGACAAGGGAAAATCTCACGGACCTATTATTAAGAAAAGAGCCGAAATCAGACGTGATCAACAAATAATAAAGAAGGGGGCAAAAGGGGGAAGCCGACATCAGGTCATGGAGAAAAGATGGAAGAAATAAAAAAAAGAAAAATTCTATGGGGGGGAAAGAAAAGAATAATCAGGAACCCTCTGAATGAGTCAACGCATTCACGAGAATTGATAAAGAGCAGTGTAGAATGCGATGAGCATAGGGGCCGGCGAGGAAGTCGGACCTGCATGCCCCTTTAGAATCACCGAAGGGAAAAAGGACGGGAAAGGACCCATTGCTCAATACATAGGGGGGGGGGGGGGCCTGAAGGGTTCCAACGCAGGAGGGGGATGCCGACAAGAAGTCGATACGAGGAGTGTACCCTAGATGGGACAAAGAAACAGAAAGGCACGGAGAAAAGGGGCGATCATGGCGCTGACTGTGACCCGAGCGCCGGGCGGAGGGGGACGCAAAACCGAAGGACTGAAACGGTCCGGGGAGGAGGAGACCTAGAAGAGACGGGGCTTTCAAGGCTCGTCGGGAGCAAAGCACGAAGAGCTCTTGGAGGACGGTGTGGGTGGAGAAACCCTACAAAAACTAAGTGCGGGAAAGTCTCAGTGGTCACCGACGGAAGGAGCAAAAGGGCGGTTCAGGGCCTCTACTGAAGCAGCGCTGCACCCACAATGCACTTAGGGGGGGAAGATATGAAGGTCTGAGAGAAAACTTCTATAACTCGTGGACCATTCGGGACAACCTAAAAGTTGGACAAGGTTATAGTCAGCTACATAGATCATAGGCATAAAGGAGTGGGAAGCGATTGGAATTTTCTTGGACCTAGGAAAGAAATGTCGTAGGAGAAGGGAGGAACTTCGACAAATTTCTGGAAGAGTCAGCCTAGCTGAGAGCTAAGTGGCGTACCCGGGGCCGCAGGTTTGCAGCGGGACGAATTTGGGGTCCGTTCCACATTCGTAACTTACGTAGTGAGGGGGAGCACGGCACCAAGAAAAAAAAACGTTCGATAGGCCATTGGGGGAGTCGGTCCCGAACAAGCGCTTGTTCGGGAAAAAAGAGAGGCACTACACTACGAGGAAGGAGTCTCCCGGAAAGAGAAAGAGAGGAGGCAACTTTACTGCGTGAAGGAAGAAAAAGCTAGTTGGGCGTTGAGGGGGGAGAACAGTGTGGGAACGGGAATAAGGAAGAAGTGTATTGGAGATGAAAAAAGGAGGCCAGAAGACCTCCGAGGGGAGGTAGATGATACTATCTCCAAGGAAGGAGGGGTACTGGCAAGAAGATAAAAAGCGGAGTAACAGCGACTCTCGATGCAGAAAATCTAAAGGGGTCAAGAAGAGCACCGAGATCAACATAAGCGGGGGGGGCGGTCAGTAAGGATAAGAAAATTTCTGAAGGGCTCGCGTCTAGGACGAGGAGAGGGGGGACCCAGGAAGAAAGGCCAAGCGGGTCCCACAGCAGTCATGAAGGGGGCTATGGGCGTGTTCCAGGTAAAAAACGTCTGGGAGGCTCACGAAAAGACCACGGCCGCGTCTAGATATCTAAGTCTTGGGGAGAAACGGAGAAGAGGGGCTTTGAGTGTAGAGAAACGAACCGAGGACCGATGATGGGGCATGGAGGTGAAAAACAGCTGAAGAAATGAAAGGGAAAAAAGCTGTATGCGCTGGGGTTAGGAGTTATGCGCAAGGTCGCTGGGTTTGGAAGTCAAGATGCAGGGGGAGCTAAACTAATACTAGAGTCATAACTTCCCCACGACAAACGGGGACGGTGCCGTAGGGAGGGCTTGGAAAGGGGGAGACCCGGGGTCACAGCAGAAAAATGTTGAATCTTCCGTAATATGGAAAAAAATTTGTATTGAGAGTTCTCAAGCGAGAAAGTTTTGCCAACCCCCGATTAGGGGGTCACCGATCCAAACACCCAGCTCGAAGAAGGATGTCTACCGGCCTGAGTCTCTAAGAAAAGACGAGCATCAGCGGACCGAAGGGGGGAGAGAACAGCGGGGTCAGGGGTCTTATGAGCACACACCTAGGTGGCGTCGTCGAAACAGCAGGAAGAGGAAAAAAAGGCATTGAGGAAAACATCCTCGCAAAGGATCCTCACACTGAGGGGAAGAAAAAGAGGGGCAGGTGTGGTAAGAGGAGAAAAGAAGGACGAAGGAGAAAGAACCAACTCATTGGAGCCAGGAGGCGCGTAGGCGAGAAAATGAGGGAGAAAAGAAAGAAATCGAACGGGGGGGGGATGTCGTCTAGCGTAGTGTGCAGAAAAGAAGGGGGAAAGTATGATGAGACGACAAAAGTACTACCAAAAAAGAAGGTAGAGAGGGGAAACAGTCTCTCTAAAAAAAAAAATTTGGGAGGAAAGAAAAAGAGGGAGGAAACAGAGAAATCCGCGGGCAGATCCTTTTTAGGAAAGCTCATCAGAAGTGACAGAGGTCTTCAAAAAAAAAACCATTCTAAAGAAAAAGCATTGCATAGTTGATCTCCCTAAATAACTCGCACGAGCGCCTCGAAGGCTAAAAGGAGCGGGTGCCGGGCGTCGCCAGTAACGAAGAGGGGGCCACAAACTAGCCGAGGAACACCCAATGCGAGAAGGTTCGAGGTATGAGAAAAACGTGGAAAGGGGCCGGAGGGAGGAGGAGACTCCGCCCGAGTGGAGCATCAACACCGTACAAGCGGTGAGCTGAACCACTGAGGGCAACCGCGCGCAGTGCGGGGGGATCAGACTGAGGCGGCGAAAGGAGGAGGACAGACGGGCCAAAAAGGAAACAATGACACAACTGAGGATGGGAGGAGAAAGAAAATGAAATAATTGACTTGCCTAGCGACAAATGGTCAGATGGAAAAAGGGTTGGAAAGGAAAAAAAAAGCCGCCGGGGACGTCAAAAGAACTTCTGGGGGCGTGGGGATGAAAATCGAAGTAGGAGGTGCAGACATCAAAAGCTCAACGGCGCCTTAGACGATAATGACTAACCAAGGCTGAAAAGGCTTGAAGGGAAATAGTTGAGGAGAAGATTGCGAAGAACGCCAATTCCCTCCTGGGGGAGGATGTCACCGGGAGAACAGAAAAAGAAAAATAGCGAGGGCAAAAGTCGAAGCGCGAGGAAGAACCTTCCTGATCGTCGGAGGAGACAGATCGACAGGAACCGCGGGAAAAAAACATCGAGAAAGTCATGAGAATAAGGAACATAAAAGGAGCTCGGCTACCTCGGAATACTGTAAAGAGTAAACAATACTCCGCAGCCACGGGGTTGGGCTCGGCGAACGAAACAGGTATGCTAAGGTATGATGATTGTGTTAGGCCTCAAGTGCTGAGAGGTTAAACTACGAGGGAGGAATGTAGAATAACCGAAAGAAGGGAATAGTCACAAAAATAAAAGAAAACGGCAGGCCTGGAAGAGACCTGCACCGCAGTTTCATCTCAGAACGGGTTATGCCAAGCCGGGTCTAAAAAATATGATAACCCTTATACAGCTCTAGGACGGACAGGAGGGAAAACTTAAAGGGGTCCGGACGCGCTGAAAGGTTTGGGAGGGGGGGGGACGGTGGGGGGGGGTGGTGGGGGGGGGTTTGGTTGGGGGGGGGGGTGGTTTGGGTCTGCGGGGGGTGGAGGGGGGTTGGGTTGGAATGTTTGGGGGGGGTGGTTTGGTTGTGGGGGGAGTGCTTGGGGGCTTGGTGGGTGTCAGCGTCGCGGCTCTACGGATTCTGGTCTCTGGGATTACTAAAGCGGGCAGGTACCTTCCAATGTCATCTCGACTCGGGTGTCCGCTTGAGCAGGCCCCAGGAAAAATCACCAAAAGCTTTTACGGACGCGAACTCGCCCATGGGGGGGTAAGGAGATAGGAGACGGAAGGCACCCTTGAAAGCTCAAACTTAACTAGGGAACTCCGCGTCCATAAGTACACCTAAAAATCCAAACGAGAGGTATCCATCCAAGTAAAAGGCGATGGGAAATGTAAAAAACGAATTGGGGGGGATCGCTACGCGAATGAAAACGGGCCAACTGTATATACTGTTACTTCGACACCACGCGATCTAAGGGGCGGGCAGAACCGTCTCGATAAAAAACGCCGTCAAATTGGACGGCCTAGGCAGAGGTAAACGAAATCGAACAAGGGATTGTCGGAAAAAAAGGACAAATGGCTTAAACGCGACCAGCCCTAGTTGGGGGGTGTGAGTCAAACGGGGCCCCACACAATCCAGAGAAAGTCTCGCGCTGGGCTCCCACTTGGAAACCTTGGATCCAGGGAAGAGTCAAGCGAGTAAAGGGGGGGGGTTGGTTTGTTGGCAGGCGCTGCGCGGAGAAAAAAGCCTAACAAAAACAAATAATAACAGGACTGACTCATAAAGCCCAGCTCCTAAAGGAGCGTGCAGACAAGCGAACGAAGTACATAAGTTCTACGGGAAGGAGGACTGTAAGAGATATTCTAAAGCAGGAAAACCAACCCATATGTGCAGATTAAAACCCTGTTGCCAACTCCAGCAGTTCTCAAAACAGGGCACATTCAGTTACCAAAGACTGGGCAGCCGGCCAAGAAGAGAATATATCTGCTCAAACACTGAAAATTAATCCCCTCGCTACTAAACAGAGGATTTCTGCTAGGTAGAGAGTATAGACTTAGGAGCGAGGGGGTGACAGGAAAAAGCAAAGAGGTCGGTAGATGTTGTACCATGACTGAATGGAGGGGGATTGCAAGCCAGCACTCTAGAAAAAAGGCAGGATTGCTGATAGGTTAGGGGAAGATGGGTCCCGGAGGGGGAAAAGGGAGAAAAACTGGACAAGGAAGAAAGGCGGTACCGAAACCGTCAATGCGCCGAAAAAACAAAGACAGACGGATCTTCTAGAAAAAAAAAACTTAGGGAAAGGCTTTAAGTGCTTTCGCAGGGAAGCGCGATCCGAACCAGGAGAGTCCATTTAGAGGTTAAACAAACGGGACAGTGGGGGGAAACTCAGGAACCTTTCCCGAGGTACGAAAAACCTAGTATCAAGAATATCAAGAAATCCTACTGGTATCAAGTGCAGGAAAGGTCAAGAAACAAAGCAGGGCAGGAGAAGGAATTGGAGAAAAACCGAATCCTTCAGTATTTAAGATCGCAAGAAGAAAGACTCAGATTCCCTCTCAAGAGGGAGAAGCGTCGCGAAGGGAGACTACTTAAACGGTGGAGAAGCGCTCTGAAAGAGAGGGGGATTCAAATAAAGTCGGGACCGGCAATGTAACCGGTGGAATACATCCTATCACCTTCTGGGAGGGAAAAACCATGGGGACATCAAGTTGTATGAGGTTTCGAAGCGATGCTTCAAAAACTCGATGTAGCTATTTCCGGTACCTGAGGGGCGCACCGACTACAATGCGACAAGCTGCGGCGAGTCGAGGTTAACCGAACAAAAAAGTGGGGGGGGGAGGACCAGCCAGTTTTAAAGATCAATAGAAGTCGCCCCGGAAACCGTCAGAAATGCGTCAACGCGGGGATCAACGGAGGGAAACGCACGCAGAACAGGCGTGGCAAAATCTCGAAAGTCGGGGGAAAGGGAAGGGTTTTTTCTTATTCCTCCAAACCGGGACGGGAGGTAGCGGGCCGACAGTGTCCCGCTCCGCAAAGGGAAACCTTGTAAAAAAAACCGAACGGCGGGCCACTGCAAGGAGGGTTTGCTCAAACGGACACAGAAAAGTAGAAATCGCGGGCACTCTCTCAAAAATCGTCGAGAAAGTGGAAAGGTGATCTATGAAAAGAGCATCTGAAAGGCGTGGTTCCCAAAGGGAACGGTGAAAAAGGGGGAGACTGGATAAGAGGGGGGAACAGTTCGATGGGAAAATGGATCCGTGCGACGTCTTGAGAGGACTCAGTCGACAGAGAGGACAGAAAGGTGGGGAAAGGGGAAAGAAATCCTGGATTCAAGTCGGAGCACTTTGAGGGGGGCCTCCACGAGTTCAGTCCTTGAAGGTCAGGGCTGTGCAAGAAAAGAGGAAACACCAACGATTGAACTAGTGAACAGTGGCTTCGTCCCCGAAGAAATCTCAGGGAGCAAAAAAAGAAAGCCACGAAGGGGCGATCCTGCTAACGGGAAGGTTCCAGGTTAGGAAGCTCTCTGGAGGTACTAGGGGGACGAACTTAGAAGGAAAGCGTAGCCTGTGAGTGCTCAGTGAAACTCGGGAAAGAACGGCAAAACGGAAAAAATTGTGGAGATTAAAAGCGTCTCCGGCAGGACCGAACGGCGGCGTGTGGCGAGGTACGGGGGAAAAACATTTCTGGGTACGGAAGGAGATAACTCGGAACAACTAAAAAAACGAGGCATAACATGCGAATGTAATAATCAAGGAAAGCCTCATACAATCAAAATCGGGGGGCGTCGCAGAGCTCATAAAACAAAGGATCTTGGAGTAGAAAAACGGGGGCTCTACTGATGGAGATGAAAAAGAGACACTGGGCTGTCCGCAGAAGAGAAGAAGCATAAAGTTCGAGGGCTGGTCACCAGTACCGAAGATAGTAGTTGAGACTACTATAAAAACCCACGGGAATTAGTACTACAGCGGGAGACTGGGAATCAAGGGGGAGAGGTCGGATGTTTAGAAAAGAAACGGGTGAAATAGGGAACCGATAGGGCATGGGGTTGGACAAAAGGAAGAAATGAAAACAACTGAAAAGAAGAGGCATTCGTGGGTTAGTCTGTATCGGGGCAGAACGCGGTTGCAACGGAGGGGCGGGACCGCCACGAAAGAAGGAAGGAAATAACATACTCACAGCAACGGGACGTGGAGTTGCCGTCGGGGGAGTACGGTGACGGAAAAACTGGGGAAAGCAGAACATAGGGGGGACAATCGAGGCGGAGGTTAACTTGGGGTATTGAGAGAGAGATGACGAGCAGGGGGGGAAAAAACAGGGATGGGTAACATCCAGGGAAAAAAGAGGCACGAGGGTTCAAATGCCTGCGGGGGAGAAAAGAAATGAACGCAGCGGACCTCCGAGTGACGAAAAAGACGTTCCTTGGCAGGAAACGAGGAAACGCGTCGCAAAAAGAAAGGAAAAAGGGTGCAAAACTCAAAAACCAGAAGTGATGGAAATAAGCCGAGGGAAAAAATAATCGAAAGGCTTACTCGGGGGGGAGGGGTGGTCTCTGCGAATACGGGCTGGACCGCTCCAAACCAAAGGAAAAAAAACGGGAGCCAGTCGAGGAGGAGAGCTGCGCAACCTGAGCGTGAGATTCCAGATCCCGACGGGGAGGAGGAGAAGACGATTGGGGGGGAAAGGTTCCCGGGGGTGAGGGTCCGCAGACCAAGGCTCCAAAGCAGAGTGTCGAGAGTTATCAGGAATCTCAACAACAAATTAAAAGAAACAGAAGAGAAGGGAAGAGAGGCATCTCGGCAAACCGGTGAAATCTGCATATAACAGAGGGGGTCTGCACCACGAGCGTCTCCTCTCTAAAAGATTGCTTAGAATTCAACTCAAGTGGCTCTCCAGCGAAGGGAAGAGAAGCAGGAAGGTTCTGTAGAAAAAATAATGAGCAGCGACCACACAGCAACGAGGGGGACAAGAACCCCAAGGGGGGAGGGGCGAACTATTTTATTCTGCAGAACTGCATGGGGGGACCGGATGGACTGCTTAAGTACGCCTTCCACGGGGGACCGCATCCACAAGGAAGAGGGAGTAACCCACCGCAGAGAGGGGAGACGCATGGAGGATCGCTTCAGGAGGAGAAGCGGCTTCGATCTGGGCCCGGATCGGACCAGAATCCTAGGGGGGGCCCAAAAACTGAGAGGAGAGATTAAGCAATACAAGTTAGTGACGGACGAAAAAGGAGAAAAGATGGTTCTGCTTGGAAAAAAGGTGGCATAAAAGAATGACGGAAAAAACGGTGGGGGGATGGCAGAAGTTAAGGAAGAGCTTCGTGGCGGAAAGCACTCACTGCTCAACCAGTGCGACGATAAAGAAAAACAAAGAAAAAGGGGCCGAGGAGGTCACAGAGGGTTAAGAGGTGCGTGGAAAGCACCTCCCAGCCCTCATGGGACGTTTCCAAGGGGGATAGAAAAAAAAAACGCGGTCTTCGGAAACATTAGAATCGCCGATGTAGAAGACGGGAACCGTGGGGAGCGGAAAGAACTACTCAAAAAAGAGGAAAAGCCCATCTCCAAGTTCAATCGACGCTTCAGGGAGGACTGGCCACATAATCGAAGGACCCGGTGCTGGGAGCGGGACCATCGTACGAACCGGATAAGCAATAAAGGATGAGCTCGAGAAACGCCCACTCGGCTTCGGGGATTCAAAGAGGGAAAAGGGGAGGAGACTCGTCGGGAAAAGGAATGTGTGGGGGGTGGGGGGGGGGTGGGTGGGTGGTGTTGTTGGGGGGGGTGTGTTGTTTAAAAAAAAACATGGGGGCGTTGGGGGGGGGGGGGGGGGGGGGGGGTGTTGTGAGGAGCTTGGCTCCTCGGAACTGAAAAGACTGGAGGAGAAGAAAAGGAAAAACTCTAAGACAATCCGCCTAATACCGGCCCTCGTTTATCTCAATCAACGTTTTCTTTCCCTAAAAAAAGGGGGTATTAAAAGAGGGGAAACTTAGAAAAGAAAAAGATACAAGCTAAGCTGAGGTTAAAGGGTCCAATCAGTACCGTCAAGAGCGCATGTCGCCAGGAAAGAGGAGCAATTGATACTTATTTGCTTTGTTCTAGGGCTGACCGAAAATGGACAGTGACAGAAAGAAAGGGGTCATATAAAAAGTGGGGAAGGAGCGTGCTCATCAAAAATAGGGACAAAAGACCGTGGAAGGAAACAGTAAAACTCAAGGAAGAAGGGGCGCCACATTAGATCGCATCTCTGGCGACGGGGAGGGAACGGACAGAAACTGGACCGGCCAGAAAGGCTCAAAGGGGGGAAGAAACTACTTAGGGGGGAACACAACACGTAAAACGTAAGTGAAAAACACTCAGTGGGTAGCAAGGGCTATGGGGGAAAAAATTAACCGTAAAGGATGACGACGGGGAGATATAACACTCGGGTCTCCCTTGGCTGTTTAACAGCTCGCAACAAAACCGGACATTAATCGAAGGGGATCGCTTCTATGCCGGGACCAGCAAGGGGGGGGGGGAAGGGCAAAAAGAGCAAAGCTTACTCGGGAAAAAACCAAGTCAAGTTTGTTTTATCTTGACGACAAACAAGAACGAAGACGGGACTCGAGATTGCTAAATGAACGGATGGCCAACCTTTGATACCGGGCGCGCAGCTGCGGCAAGCGAAAAAAGAGGAAAATGGGCGAGCAAGAACGGAGACCTCGTTAACGCCTACTCCATGAGGAAGAGGGACTAGAGAAGTTCGAGGTGGGCGGAAATCTCGTTCTGGAATAGCGAAATCGAGGAGGGAGTACACAGCTCTTCTACGAAAAAAAAAACCGAGGGTGCATAACAACTTTTTGCAAAAAAAAAGGGGATGGCAAAAAGGGGAAAAAGGAAAACGCGCCGCAGGGGGGCACAAAAGATCAAAAGCCCTCTGGCTCCAAAATCTTCCTATTGGCAAAAAAAAAATTAAAGGCGAGGAAAAATCTTGCGATGGGGAAGCTAGTACTCTGGGATGCGCCCGATTCTGGGCCAAACAAAAAAAGGGTAGGTCAGAGGGAAAAGTGTAATCATGACACTGAGGGCGGCATGACAGGGGCCGCACAGCACTCTTGTGACGCAGTCGAGGTCCGGATCGAGTGGAAGGGAGACCGGGAAAGGTTCGAAGGAAAAATGAACGACTCCAGCTCAGGTACTCTCGTGAAAGCGCTCCGACCCTGCGACGCC